>Ga0326514_10000852_pt1 | contig 20125 bp, 17 predicted proteins | sample 3_2548_0518_D_FD_203653 | JGI IMG/M metagenome (GOLD analysis project Ga0326514, IMG submission 203653) | Bovine rumen microbial communities from UC Davis, California, United States - 3_2548_0518 | ecosystem: Host-associated > Mammals > Digestive system > Stomach > Rumen | place: USA... | reverse complement strand
GCCGTTGCTGCCGGAGTCATCGGCAGAGGAGGCGGAATCCTTCTTGGCGACATAGGCGACGGTCTCGATGCCTGTGCGGCTGAGCTGATACTCTTCTTTTTCGAGCAGGTCGGTGAAGGACTGCATCGTGGTGGCGCGTACACGGCACTGGACGCCTGCCTTGTCGATGAGCGCACCGGCGTTGTCGGCGGTGAGTTCGGTGACGGAGGGGTCGAGTTCTTTGGCGCGTGCCAGGTTGATGTTGCCGCCCTTGATGTGGACGTCGGGGAAGATTCGGATGGCGACGTCGTTGCCGCTTGTGAGCTGTACGGCGAAGCCTTCAGCCATCTTTTCGACGGCGGCCTTGCAGAAATTCTGGAGCACCATGTCGGCTATGGCCTCGGGGATGAGGTCGTGCGACTGATGGGCAATCTCGCGGGCGAGTGCCTTGGTGTCGCAAGTGCGGAGAACTTCATTGGCGGTGATGGTTTTCTCACTGCCGAGGGCTTCATTGCCCATGTTGAACTGACCTTTGTATTCGATCATGATGTAAAACGGTATTATGCCGTCGTTGCGGACCGTTGCGGCTGTTGGAGATACCCCCTCCGCAGGGGGCTTCCGGAGGGGGTCCGGAACCTTTATACTATAAAGGGTGGCAGGACTTATACTATAAACGCAGTGACCCTTTATACTATAAAGGGGGGAAACCCCTTTTTCGGACTGCCGATGCAAAGATAGCGCAAACGGGGGAGACGGCGCGGACATCGTGTCCGTGCGATGCGGGGGAAAAAGTGTATTTTTGCGGTGCATTAAGAATCAAAACGTAAGGAAAAAGTACAATGACACCGAACAGACTTTACACCGACATGACCGCCGAGGAGCGGTTGCGGTGGGTGACGGACTACACGCGGCTGCGCGACGGTGCGGGAGGGCGTATCGCCCTGCTGGCACGGGGTGCGGCGCGGTGGACCGATGACGACCGGCAGGCCGTGAAGGAGCTCTTCGCGCTGCTGGAGGCATGGCCGTGGGCGCAGGGTTTCTGCCGTCAGGCGGCCCAGTACGGCGACTATGCGGGCAGGGCCTACCGTCTGCCCGCCTACATGGCGAAGGCCGAGGAGGAGCTGGCGCGAGAGGTGCGACGCGAGGGAGCCGACGGCAGGGTGTGGGCCGAGATTCCGCCCGGGGTGCCGGCACGGCGGCGGGGACGTCCAACGCGCGAGGAGGCGGCGGCACGGCGGCGGGGCGAGGTGCCCCCTCAGGCCGACAACTCGGCCGACACGCGGCGGCGGCTGGCCATAGCGTCGCTGCTGGGGCTGGAGGTGGTGAAGGCCGGTCCCGCCCCGAGGGAGAAGAACAACGCCGAGCTGCGGGCCGAGCGCGAGGAGCGCGAGCGGCGCGAGCGGGAGCAGTCGCCCGGCCTCTTTCCCGACGGGGAGACGGCGGCAGGCGAAACGGCTGCGGCCGGGCAGCAGGCGGCGGATGCCGCCGGTGCGCCCGTCTGCCCCTCGATGGGCGAAATCTATGCCGGGCGCATCGACCGCGACCGCCTGCACCTGGACCAGCTGGCGTGGCTGTGCTCCAAGCCCCTGCAGGAGCGGATAGCCCTGGTGAGGGACCAGCGCACGGCCTTCGGCAACGCGGCCCAGACGGCCAAGGTGCTGGCCGGGCGCCATGCCCCGGAGGAGGAGGTGGCCCGCTGGACGCGCGAGGCCGAGGAACAGATGAAGGCCTACGAAGCCACCTATGAGGCCGTGGACGAAGAACTGGCCGTACTGCACGCCCGGCTGCGCGACGACGAGCCCTTCCGCCAGCGGTTCCGCGAGCGGTGGAGGGGAGTGTCGCTGGACATGGAGCAGCTGCTCCACATCACGCGCCCCTACTGGGAGAAGCTCAAGGGGCCGGAGCTGAGCATGAAGGTGAGCCGGCTGACGGAGGAGGAGAGTCCCGAGTATGCCGCCCGCCGCAGGCGCGAGGCCGGAGAGACAGCCGAGGTGAGAGCCCTGCTGCGCTACATCAGACGCACCGACAAGGGACCGAGCGACGAACGCTGCCGGACCATGGCGGCACGGATAGAGCGCATACGCGAGCTGAGGGGCGACGCCGAGGCCGACGCCCTGCTGCCCATACTGGAGAAGACGCGGCGCGAGAACGCCGAGATGCACCGCCGTGACGCGGAGGCGGAGAAAGGAGAGACGGCAGAATGAGCGTACCCTCGGCCAAATATATCGACAAGGTGATACGCTGGAGCTACGGGCAGTTCACGCTCGAACAGCTCGGCATGACCGCCGACCAGATGTTCCGGGCGCGGCTCTGCATGGAGGCCTACAGAGTGTTCACGGAGAACCCCTCGGTGCCGGTGCGCCGCCTCGTGACCAACATAGCCGCCCGCGACTATGAGACCCTCATGCAGCAGGCCGAGCTGGGCAACAGCCAGGCGGCGGCCACGGCTGCGGCCCTCGGCATCGCCCGCGACCCGGACACGGGGACCGTCACCCCGCGCCGTTCCACCGAGATAGCCAACGACATCTATGTGGTCAACCAGCTGGCGGGACGGCTCAACGTCTCGAAGCGCAACATCCACAAGGCCATGTACGAGGACAATATCTCGTGGCTGATGGAGTACGGGCGCAAGACGGGCACATGGCAGGCCGTCAAACAGGCCAACCAGGATCTGGCCCGCATCAACGACGACTTCAAGGAGGACAGCGACCCGCTGGAGCAGATGCCCGGCACGCAGCTCAACATCACGGGCGACGTGAGCGTGGTGAAGGAAGGCCGCGAGACCCTGAGCGACGAGGAGCGCGAGCGCCTGCGCCGCAAGTGGGGCCTCACCGAGAAGGAACTCGCCGTCCAGATGGAGGAAATCAACGGCGTGTGGCAGGCCGTCGGCAACAGCGGCGACACGGAGGACGCGGAGGACGACATCTGGGTCGCGAAGGAGCGGGAGACGCAGCAGCAGGACGGGGAATGACGCACATTACACACATATATATACATTATAAACATACACAAACATGGCAAGGAAGAAGAAAAAAGGACCCACGCTGGACGACTATGAGTGGGACGAGATGCCGGACGCGGACATGGCCGGCGCTGACGGCGGGGAGGTGGAGCGGATAGCGCTCCGCGACTTCTGCATACCGGAGAAGGCCGAGGCCTTCTGCCACACCTACCGCCCCGCCTCGGAGGACACCCCCGGCGCGGAGGCTTTCGACGACGCGCGGCTGCGCCTCGTGTTCAAGGCCCAGGTGTGCGGCCTGGGCGACCCGCTGGCGATCTACATGGGGATGCTCAAGGCGGAGGGATTCAGGATGGAAATGTCGCGGGTGACGGGCGAGCCGTGCATCTACGCAGTGAGAAGGAGGCCGTGACCCATGGGAGAGAACAAGACCAGGGACATATACCTGAACCCCGTCCAGCAGCGCATCTTCTACAGCGGGGCACGCCATGTCCGCCTGCTGGCCGCACGCCGCTTCGGCAAGACCGACGGCTGCATAGGACCGAGGATATGGGCCGTGTGCGAGAGCATGCCCCAGGGGCTGGGAGCCTTCCTCGGCGCGTCGAGAAAACAGCTCTACTCGCGCACCATACCGGGAGTGATAGCCGCCATCGAGCGGTTCTACGGCCTGAAGGAGGGAGTCCACTTCGGCTGGGGCCGCCCGCCCAAGGGGGTGCCCAAGTGCATCATCAGACCCAAGTCCTACGACAACTACATGTGGTTCGCCAACGGCGCACTGGTGGCAGCAGCCTCGCTGGCCACGCTGGGCTCGGTCAACGGCATGACGCTCAACTTCATCATCGCCGACGAGTGCAAGTTCCTGCCCAAGAAGAAAATCGACGAGGAGGTGATGCCCGCCCTCTCGGGCATCGTGCATCCCTTGGGCGACACACGGTTCTCGGACAGCAACCCGTTCTACAAGAGCACCTTCTTCTGCTCGGACGCATCGCTGACCTCGCGCGGCAACTGGCTGGCACGCGAGGAGGACCGCCTCGACACCCGCATAGACGACGGACCGATGGAGGGCAGGACATACCGCGACGTGCAGACCGAGCTGGAGGACTATGCCGTGAGGGTGATGCGCTACAACGAACTGCTGCGCGACGCCAAGCGGGCGGGCAAGCCCGTCACCGTCGTGAGCCGCGCCACCCGCGACAGGATAGAGGCCCTGGCCGGGGCCGTCAGGCGCAGGGAGGGACCCTTCCGCGTCATCTCGCCCCAGTGGAAGGAGATAGGCGACCAGATGTGCAAGACCCTCGTGGCCTACCGCCTCGTCACACCCGAGGACGCCGAACTGCTCTCCCTCCACCGGTTCCTGCTGACCCACGAGGAGCAGATGGAGATGATGGCCATACGCGGCTCGAAGAAGTACCAGCGGCACATCAACGACCTGCGCTGCAACGCCTTCCAGTTCGTCCGCGCCTCAAGCCTCGACAACATCGACATCCTCGGCGAGTCGTACATCCGGCAGATGAAGCTCTCGCTGCCGCCCCTCACCTTCGCCGTCTCCATCCTCAACCTCAAGCCCAAGAAGAGCGGCGAGGGATTCTACTGCAACTTCGACGCGGAGGTGCATACCTACATCGACGACAGCTGCCCGGCCGTCGAGACCAGCTACCGCATAAAGGAGGGACGCGAGCTGGCCGGAGGCAGGGCCTACCCGACGGAGTATGAGAGCCCCGACTTCGACTACCTCTCCAAGGTGCGCGACTGCACCCTCGACGGCGACCTCGTCGATTCGCTCGGGCTGGAGATAGCCATGGACTACAACAACCTCATAAATTGGATAGTGGTTGGGCAGCTCTACAAGCGCGACGGCAGGGACACGCTCAACGTGGTGAACTCGATGTTCGTCAAGAACGGACAGATGATCCAGGACCTCGTCAGGGAGTTCGACCGCTACTACGCCCCCCACAAGGCCAAAAACCGCGACATCAACTACTACTACTCCAACACGGCCAAGTTCAGGCTGCACGGCATAGCCATGGACGACATCAAGGATACCGTAATCAGGGAACTCACCCGCCTCGGGTGGACCGTGCGCGGCATCGACGAGGGACAGGCCCCGCGCCACGAACAGAAATACCAGACCATCAACTCGGCCCTCGCCGGACTGGAGTACCCCCAGATACGGTTCAACGCCGCCAACAACGAGGCACTCATCGGAGCCATCGAGATGGCCGATGCCGAGAACGGCTACCACGGATTCCGCAAGTCGAAGAAGGGCGAGAAACTCTCGGTCGATGCCGAGGACGCCACCCCCGAGGAACTCCGCACCGACGGCACCGACGCCTTCGACGAACTCTACTGGGGCGTGCGCTACTTCCGCAGCAGCCTGACCTTCCTCACCCTGCCAAACGGATAGAACCGCGCAAGCAATTTTAAGGAATCCGTTAAAATCTGGTTAAAAAATGCGGAAATTCCGTCAAATCACCCTCCGGTGACGGACTTTCCGAATATCTTTGCACCGGTTTTTCCCCATACGACACATTATATAATATATATATACACGCACAGACAGATGAGAAAACAAAACACAACCCACTTCTACTACACCGCCGGACCCGACACCGGTGCCGGCAGGGAACTGGCCGCCATGCGGGAGCGCATCATCGCCTGCGACACCGAGGCCGACCGCTTTGCCGCCGCCACGGGCGCAGTGTCGTTCTATCCCGCCATGAGCGCCATAGCCGGCGGAGTGTCGGCCCTCATATTCGGCAGCGGCACCGCCGTGGACGAGACACGCTGGAGCAGGATAGGCACCGACGCCGACGGCATGGAGCTCTGGACCCCCGCCGCCGGCTCGCCCGAGGAGACACGCCGCCTGGCACTGCCCGTGGTGAGCGTGCCCGAACTCCTGGCCCTGCTCAGTGCCGACCTGCCCGTCGGACGCGCAGCCCGCGTCGAGTCGCCCCTGGTGTTCCTGTGGGAGGGAACAGCCTATGTGCGCAGCATCTATCCCTGCACCCGGCAGGACCTCACCCCCGTCAGCGCCGCCGAATACCGCCGCGCCGACCGCAGCCGTCGCCGCGCAGCCGGCGGGAAAGGAGCGTCAGCGCGATGAACATCTACGTCAGAGTGCCCGCCTATGTGGCAGTGTGGCTCCGCAACCTCGATGTCCGCACACCCCTCGCCCCGGACCAGCCCGTCCGCTTCTCGCCCTACTCCGAACCCGGATGGACGCTCTCCACATGGCTCGCCCCCGAGAAAGGCCAGCCCGACCACATCAACTGCTTCTCCGAGCGCATGTGGCGGAACATGCTGGCAGGCAAGTCGCCCGGCGGCGGGCGGAAGGTTGTGCTGCAGCGCGACCCCGCCCGGTGGCTCTCCGCCGACGAGGTGGCATTGCTCAACACCGTCGTAATCAACAACAAGTACGAGGCCTTCGACTACATCTGTGTCGAGATTCCGCCGGTGGTGGCCATAGGCTCCCAGTACCGCCGCACCGACGACACCTACTCGCTCTCAAGCCCGGCCGCCTCCGAGATGGCACGCTCGCTGCGACGGCTCTTCATCTACCGCCTCCTGCTATGGATCAGGGGCGAGATGACCTACTGCGTCCAGACAGGCATCCCGCTGCGCGACGTGGGAGCGTGCATCGACCACTTCTTCGCCCACTACAACATAGTCACCGCCGAAAATCCCCTCCTCTCGGGCGAGTCGCTCCGCAGGATGGCCTTCCGCTGGCTCGCGGAGGCCAAGATGCTCACCGCCGAGATAGAGCACGACGAGAATGCCCGGCAGATATACGCCGAGAAGCTCGGAGACCGCGAAGACCTCAAGACTTTCGACGATATGTTAAATGAATTAACAACCGCAGTTAAATAATATTAAAAAACGCGCGATTGACGGAAGAATTTGGTTTTCGGGTTTCGGCAGAAATCAGTTTTAACCAAGTATGACATAAATTTACATATTTTTACACATCGGAATGATACAGAATTGCAACGAACAGATACTGGACGACATAGTCCGCATCGAACTGGTGCCGGCCGACCGCTGCACCCTCAAGTGGCCCCTCGCACTCGCGCTGACCGAGACCCCCGCAAAGACCGTGACCGGCGAAACGGCGCAGGACATCACGGGCGAGGCCGCACTGACGCTGGCCTTCGCCGCCACGGACGGCGCGGATGCCGCCTACAGCACCCCGCCCACACTCCGGCAGACAGAGAAACGACAGCAGGCCGGCATCATCGTGACACACGAACTGGAGGTGACTGCCGACAGCGGCACAGAGACTGTCCGCGAGAAGGCTAAAGCACTGCAATACACTGATTTTCACGTCCGTCTCACCACGCGCGGCGGCGAGCGCTATCTGATATGCGCCCTGCCGGAGACGGCCTCGCTGCTCATCGACGAAAAGGCCGTCGCCGGCAATGCCGGACTCAAGGTCTCGGCCCTGAGCGCGAGCCACGTCATCAGGCTCACCGAATAAGACAAGGTTTTTCATCATATATATATTAGGTTATTATTTCATTCTTGAATAGTTATACGATTATGGCGCGAAGCAAACCTGCGACAGGCCGCTGCGCCCGATAAGGATTTTTCATACAACAGGAAAACCGCGAAAACCCAGATCATCCGGTCCGGCTGTGCGTGAGCATGGCCGGATTTTTTTGTCCGGGAGAGGTCGGTTTTGCCCAAAAAATGCACGAAACCCGCGTTTTTTTGTCCGAACGCTGTCGGACGAAAAGCAGATTTTTGCACCGGTATTTTTCACACATACACCGCAAAACACAGAAAAACATGAACGGAATTTTTGAACTGCTGACCAACCGGCACTGGATGATTTCGCGCGACTACCTGCAGGCCGTCCTCCCGGTGATACAGCACAACCTCACCGCCCACGCCGGCCTTGCCATTCCGGAGAAGGTGATGGGCTACCCCGTGAGCGCCGACGGCACAGGACGCATACTGGCCGACAACGGACGCTACGACCGGGTGAAGGAGCCATTCATCAACCTGGAGTTCGTTGACGGACCCATTACCCGCAACGGCGATGCCTGCTCCTACGGCTCGGTCCACCACCGCGACATGATGATGGCGGCAGCCGACTCGCCCTACTGCGTCGGACACATCTTCCACATCAACACCCCCGGCGGCTCGGCATGGGCCAAGAACGACTATCAGCAGGCCATCGGCTACGCCCGCTCGAAGGGTCAGCGCGTCATCGCCTTCATCGACGGCATGTGCTGCTCGGCAGGGATGTATCTCGCCGCCCTCTGCGACGAACGATACTACATGCACCCGAAGGACCAGATAGGCTGCATCGGAGTGATGGCCGCCTTCTTCACAATGGCCGACGGAAGCAAGAACGAGTTTACCGACGAGACCTGGCACGAGGTCTATGACCCGGAGTCGTTCGACAAGAATGCCGAGATACGCGACATCGCCAACGACGGCAACACCGAAAAACTCATTGCCGAACTGAAGGCAATGGGCGCGGAGTTCCGCGCCGACGTGAAGGAAGCCTGTCCGAAGGCAAAGGACGAGCATCTGCATGGCCGCGTGTTCGACGCCCGGGACGTGGAGGGCATCCTCGTGGACGGTCAGAAGACCCTCGCCGGGGTAATAGCCCTCTTCGGCAAGGAGGCAAAGGCTGTGGCACAGCGCACATCGACTGCAGCCGCTGCCGCAAACGGAACCATTTTATCCACCCATAATAATATCACCATCGACATGAAAGAAAAATTCCCCAAGATTTTCGCTCACCTCGGCGTGGAGGCTATGGAGTGCATGGAGGACGGCGCGTTCTTCAACACCCGAATCCTCGAAACGCTGGAGGCCGGGATTGGTGAGATGGAGCAGGCCCAAGCCGAAGCAGAGGACCGTGCCGCACAGCTGACCGCCGACATGGAGCAGCTGCAGAACCAGCTCACCGAGAAGGATGCCGACCACCAGTCGGCCATCGAGTCACTCACCCAGGAACACGCCGCCGCCATCGCAGCCAAGGACGCAGAGATTGAGGCCAAGAACCTCGAAATCGCCACACTGGCAGAGAACGAGAAGAAGGCCCTCGCAGACCTGGCCGACAAGGACGCGCAGGCAACCGCACTCGCCGCCGGCGCGGAAGAGATGAAAGCCGCCCTCGCCGCCGCAACCCAGTCCGTGGCCGAGCGCGACCAGCAGATCAGCGACCTCAATGCACGCATCGCCGAGCTGGAGGCCGAGCCAGGCAACGAGGGTTCGCAGGCAGGACAGGCCTCCAACGGCGAAGGCGCCGGGGTGCCCTCTGTCGGCATCGGCCTGTCCTACGTCTATGACCCCTCGCTCTCCTACGAGGCAAACATGGCCGCCAAGAAGGCATGGGAAGAGTCCCACCGGGGATGATTCCCGCAGGAACGCAAGCATTATATCACCATTTTTTTTGTTTAACCCCATAATCATCTATCACCACTATGAGTAAGTTTATCGGAATCGAGGCTCTGACGCACGTAGCCGACCGCCTCCAGCCCAACATCGTGATGGGTCCCGCCTACTACAACGCCGACGACCTCAAGAAGTTCGGCATTAAGGTCATCACGGGTGTACAGTTCAAGGACACCGCCATGGTGTTCAGCCGCAAGGGCGCAACCTCCCGCCGCAAGGTGGTGGGCCAGCCCATCGACAGCAACCTCGGAACGCTCACCGAGCGCGTTCTGGTTGCGAGAATCGTCTGGAACCACTTCACCCACAATGAGGATGAGTTCCAGGAAGTTCCCGTGCAGATCCAGGGTTCTGCCGCCTTCCACTACCCCCTCACCGAGACCATCGTGACGGAAATCGGCAAGGAGTTCAACGACGACGTCTATCCCAACATCTTCCACGGCGACGAGGAGAGCACCAAGCCCGAGCTCGCCTTCTTCAACGGCTACCACGCCCTGCTGGCACAGGACATCGCCGCCGGCAACGTGAGCAAGGAGAAGGGCAATCTCATCGAGATGGCCGTGCTCGACGCTCCCGCATCGGAGGGCGACAGCGCCGCATGGGATGCCTTCGTGGCATGGTATGACCAGTGGCACCCCGGCCTGAAGCGCCAGAAGGTGCGCGTCATCATGCCCCTCGCCTACGGCCACTACATTGCCGATGCCTACGAGCAGAAGCACCGCAGCCACTCCACCGTCATCCTCAATGACGACGGCACGTTCAAGGTGCGCGACTACCCGAACCTCACCTTCGTGGCCAGCGACGACTTCGGCAAGGGCACGCGCGTCATCGCCACCGTCGAGGGCAACCTTGAGTTCGGTGTCAACAGCGAGGCCGACGGCTCGTTCGTGAGCGTCCGTCAGGGCACCGATGCCGACCACAAGAGCATCACCTTCCAGATTCAGGGCATCTACGGCTGCCGCATCCTGAAGATCAACGCAGCCAACTTTGTCACCAACGGCGGTGTCATCGAGGACACCTACTACTCGGGCGACTACCAGAAGGACAGCTTCACCGCCGTCTCCGCCGACGAGACGATGGGTGCCGTGTCCGTGAGCCCCGCGGCTGTTGACGGCGAGTATGCCGTTGGCACCACGCTGACGCTCACTGCCGAGCCCAAAACCGGCTACAAGTTCGTGAAGTGGACCGGCGCAACCAATGCCACCACCGCTACCGCCAACGTAGTCAAGAAGGCAGGTCCCGAGGCCGCAACCGCTATCTTCGCGGCCGTGTAACAAGTCAACCGGAGGGGGTAAGGCCGAAACGTCAGTTCCCGGCGCGGAAGCCTCCCCTTCATTTCAATGATTCAATCATTCACCCACTAACACATAAACAGTTATGGCATATATCGACAAAAACAACTGCCCCACCCTCGGCGACAGCCTCCGCGGCTCACAGTGTACCGAGAACTTTGCAGGCCTCGGCTCCAACGTCTATGTGGGACGACAGAGCGACCTCACCGGCAAGCTTTCGCTCGACTTGAGCGGCGACTATCCCTGTGTCTATGAAGCTCCCGCCTTCAAGGCAGGCAAGGGCCTCGTGAAGCTGGAGTGCAAGAACGAAGGTCAGAAATACGAGTTTGAGTCCAACGGCATCGGCAAGGGCTACAAGCTCACTGGCACGTTCGTAATCGACCGCATCAACAAGGAGGTGTCTTCCATCCTGCGCGGCCTGAACAACTTCCGCGATCTGTTCGTCATCTTCTACGACAACGACAAGGGCTGGCTGGTGCTCTACGACCCCGAATACCCTGTGCAGGCCGAGAGCGGCGGCATCAGCGGCGGCTCGGGCGACACGGCAGACAGCGACCGCGAGGTGACTTGCGCATTCGTGCTCAACAAGTCGCTCTATCCCTTCCTCTACATCAAGACCCCGGAGGATAAGACCTGGGATGACCTGCTCGCCAGCGCACAGACCGACCCCCAACAGTAAGACTTTGTTCTCTATATATAAAACCGGGAAGGCCCGCAGAAATTCAGATTCTGCGGGCCTTCTTTTTTTTCGGGGGCGGCTGTCAGGGCTGCGGGTCGGCAACACCTTCCGCCGGGCGGGCGGATTCTTCCGTCTCCGCAGCGGGAGCGGACACCTCCGTCTCTGCGGCCGGAGCGGGTTCTTGCGGCTCCGCAGCGGGAGCGGCGGCCTTCTTCCGCGCGGACCCGGTCTTAGACTGCCTCCTGAACAGGGGGCGGACATTGGCAAGGAGGTTGCCGACGGGACCGTCGTCCGAGCACAGGCTGCCAGTGCGTCCGAATACGGCGGCGTGCATCAGCATGACGGCCGGACGGACGGCTGCCAACGGCAGCGCCCCCTGTACGGCAACGGTACTGTCGGGACCGCAGTAGGCGAACGCCTCGGCCTTGAGACCTGGACAGACGGCATAGTCCACACGGAGCGCCATCACATCGTCGCCGATGATGCCGGCAAGGAGTCCAGCCTGATCCTCGGCGGTGAGCAGATGCAGACGGTCTATCCAGTCCATCTTAATCCAATGGCGCAGCAGCCGGGCCGCAGCGTCGTTCACGGCGGGAATCAGGAGCCAGAAGTCCCGGCCGCCGTCCACCATGCAGCAGACGGCACGCATAAACTTTTCGAGGGTCACGTCTCCGTTGGTCTGGAATATCACGGCCGAGCCGGAACTGCGGCGCAGGAGAGCGGGTAGCTGGTTGTCAACACAGCAGGGTTCAATGTAAGCCATAGTCTTGTTATATATAATAATGAGTTAATGATGCGTCTTGTTGCGGCGCGAGAGTTTTTCCATCTCGTCGGCCTCGCGGGCTATGTCGTCGAGGTGCTGGAGCACATTGTGACAGGTCTCGCGGTTCACCTTCGCCTCGTCCATGCCCTGGAGGTGCTTCTCCATGGTGGCCGTGATGCGGGTATAGATGGAGAGCGGGTCGCTGCCCTTCCGTTGCGAAGGTTTGTCGCCGGGCTTGGGCTTGGCGAAACAGCGCGGGTACTGGCGCATCAGGTACTTCATCACCCCCGTCCACCAGAAGAGGATGACCTGCCACTGCACCTCGCTGATGCCGGCCGTCCGCCACGTCTCGCATCCGAATACGGCGGCGAGGAATCCGGTGCGGTCGCGCTGCTGCCTCTGCACGTCACCCGGATCTGGACGGCGGCCTCGCGCCGCAGACATGGCAATGGCATTGGACGTGCGCTGCCAGCTGTCCATATACTCGCCGGCCAGCCGGTAGCGCTGCCACGGCATGCCGTCGAGCAGCTCGCCCGGACGGTACCAGACGCGGCTCCACGGCCAGAGGTCGGCCACAGACGACAGGGACGGGCTGTGAAGCCACGCCACCGTCCTGCCGGGAGTGAAGGCTGTGCGGCCTATCAGGTGCGGATAGGGGAAGAGGATGGGCGGCACGCCGTCGTCGCTGTTCACCCAGTCAAGCCGCCTCACGAGGTCGGCCATCTGTCCGAGGCGCATGACGAAAGGCTCGCTGTCGGCTCCGGGAGCGGTCATCCGCAGCGTGATGTCGGCATCGCCGTCGGCATCCATGGTGTTCTCGTCGGCAGGCCGGATCACCTCCAGCCGGTTGAACTCCAGCACCATCCGCATCTTGGCCTTCTCCCAGTCGAAGGGACGGTAGCGGGAGCCCGCCTCCTGCTCGCGCAGTATGCCGCGTGCCACGGTTTCGAGGTCGCTGGCTGAGCATTCCTCCCACCGCTCGGGCAGACGGAGTGTTATTTTTCTTGTGTTGTTCGTTTTCATAGGACAAAGATAGCGCATTCGTGCGGAACATGAAGGACATCGGAATGTCCGTCCGTATCGGCAGGAAGGCTTATCTTTGCAGCGTACTTTTATAAAAAACAAGCAATATGTCAGCATTCGGTTTTTGGCGGCGATGGAAGGAGCGCCGCCGCGAAAGAAAACAACTCCTTCATGTGAGAGACCTCGCCTCGGGCTGGCGGCTGCTGGAGCGTATGTTCATGACAGGGATGCTCACCTTCGACGAGAAGGCAAACCGCCTGTTCATCGCCCAGCCGTTCGCTGTGATGATGATGGCGGGCGGGGCCGACGGATGGGTCAACAGCGTCCGCAACATCTATCTCTACACCTACTGGCGGCGCAGCCGCGAGGCATGGGAAGCCTTCCTGCGGCAGGAGGAACTGGCCGCCGTGCGCAAGGCTGTCCGCGAGGCCGGGCAGGTGCGTCTGTCGTCAGATGACATAGCCCGCATCAAGCGGGCGCGGCGATGGGAAGTGAGCGTGAGCGACATGAAGGCTCCGGCGGTGAACCCCTTCGAGTTCTTCATCATCCCGGATTCCACGGCGGGCGTTCAGGAACCTGTGGCCGTGGGTTACTACAACCCGTCGGACGGCGAGATGGAAATAGCCGCCTGGCAGGATGTAAAACCCTACCTGCGGCAGCACTGAGAACAATCCGGAACCAGAGCGGGAACGCATCACTGCGTTCCCGCTCCCTATTCAAACCATTAAAAAAATAAAAACCTAAAAAAACTTTCTGTAAACAAAAGATGAGAAATTATGTGTTGTCGGGTGTGTCGTCATGATTGTCTCCGTTCCCGTCGCCGCCGCCCACCTGCGTAAACTTGGCCACAAAGGCCATGCCGGCGGGAATGCCGAGCAGGTAGGGGTAGGCATCGTTCCACCACTCGTGGGCGGTGCCTCCGCCGGCCACTATGGCGGTGTTGACTGCCAGGGCCGTGCCGCTCACGAGCGAGCACGTCCAGCATATGACGCGGAAAAACTTGGGCATCGTATTGTGCCACCGGGAGCTCACAAGCTCCCACCATTGTCTGAGTTTCATGGAGATCAGTTTCGTGTCAGTGAATCCTTGATATTCTTCACATCTGCGGCAATGACCGCCTGTTCGGTGGTGATGGCGCTGATGTGCTGTTCGGTGGAAGCGAGCTGTCGGACTATATCGACCTTGAGCGCGGCAATGGCCTCCAGTATGTCATCCTGCTTCTTGGAGTGGTTGTCCATACGCTTGGTGAGGTTGTCGAGGGCGTATTGCTGATTCTCAAGAGTCTTCTCCAGCACCGCCATTTTCATGCGGAGCTGGTGGATATAGCCTATATACAGGGCTACAGCCGATACTACTGCTGTGGCCAGATAGGGCCAGATAACTTCAATTATACTGTTCATTTTTTTTAAGTCGCGGGCGTTTCGTTTTGACTGTGCAAAGATAAGAAAAGTCTGCGATACGCGGCAGACATCGCCCGGCTCAGAAGAGGGGCGGTGTCCAGCAGGCAGCGGTATCGTAGCCGGTTTCCCGGACGGCGGCGCACGGCGACGCGGCTGCGGAAGAGTCCTTCTCCTCCGGCTGCAACGGAGCTTCATACCACGGCGCACCGGCGGCCACTGCGGCGGGGAAAAGACTGCTGCGGGCGCGGAGCCATGCCGAGGCATTGTCCATCAGGCGCACGGCATCATCGTGGGCCTGGACTCGCTGTTCCCTGGTCGAGGGGAGCGCAGCGGTGCGCTCGACCAGCAGGGCAGCCTCTGCCTTGCGCAGCCTGTGAAGGGCTTCACGCAGCAGAGATGCGTCCGTCATGCCGTCGGGAAGAGTACCCTCTGCTGAGAACGCCGACATGGCCGCGATAAAGTCCTGCCCGAAGGCGGGTGCCATCTGTTCCTCCTGCACGAACCGGAGGTCGGGCAGCAGCTGGATGAATCGCTCGCGGCTGTCGTAGATGTTGCGGTATTCCTGCATGACTGCGGCCGAGGGTATCAGCATCCCGCCGGCCAGGTAGTAGTAGCGCGACAGCCGCCAAAGCGACTTGATGCGTTTCAGGTCGCCGTCGCTGCCGTCGTCCTTGCGGCACCACTGCTCCAGCGTGGAGAGCAGCAGATTGACAGCCGAGTGGCACTCCTTGCGGCAGGTGTCGCGGTAGGTGTCGATATTGTCGCGCGTAGGCTTCTCATAGTCCGTGGCCACGGGGATGTTGACACCACTGTTGTTGACGCTGAGCTGCTGCATCCCGACGGCGCGGCCCAGCGCGTCGAAGGCTACGACACGCTGGGAGAGCAGACAGAGGCGGCACCAGTAGTCGTCAGGTCCGATGCCTCCGACGGCAGCAAGGACCGTGTCGCGGTTCTCGTCGTACCACTCGGAAATGGCGACGTAGAGTTCCTGCCCGAGCTTGTCCATGAGCGTCTCATGTTCACTGTTGATAATAAAGCCCGTCATCCCGTCGATGTCGTCAAGCGCGTGGGCGGGGCTGTGGAACCTGAGTTCCTGTATTGTGGAGATAATCATAGTTGAATAGGTGTCAGGATGGTTGTTCGGCATTGACAATGCCTGTCTTCGAGTTATCGAGGGTGGTGAGCACTTCGCGCGGTATCTCCCATTCCAGGTGGGAGTCCAGCTCGTTGAAGGCCTTCATCAGATAGAGAGGCAGGAGCAGGAGCTGCTGCATGGGTGACATCTGCACCTGCTTGAGCAGATAGCGCTCGCGCAGGTCGGTGCCGCCCGACGATGACGTGTCGCCCGGGGTATTGCCCACGAGACGAGCGTCCAGTCCGAAGGCGAAGAACACCACGCTGGCGATCTCGCCCAGTTCCTTCTGGTTGGCCTCTGCGGTCTGCTTGCTGTTGGCCTCTATCTCCAGTATCTCCCACGACTTGTAGGTCTTGCCGTCGCTGCCGAGGAAGGTATAGGCCACGAGGGGTTTGCCCGTATTGTCCCGGTCCTCAAGGAAGGTGTTGATCTGCTGGCGCAGCTCTGTGAAGATTTTCTTCTTTTCGTCGGGCGAGTCGGCTCCGCTCTGCTGGTAGAGGTGGTTCATATACTCGGCGTTGAGATAGAGGATACGCCCGATGACGTTGGAGTTCTTGCGCCGGAGGTTGCGGTCGGAGACCATAGTCATGAGGTACTCATATATGTCACCAGAGAAGATGCTCTGCCACGACGGCATGGGATAATAGGGACGGCCGGCCGACGGATAGGCCAGCGGGAGGATATAGCGCGTGGGGCGCTGGCGTATGGAGCCGTTCTGCTTGCGCGTCTCGCGCACTATGTGCTGCAGGCTCCCCAGAGGCGACTGCGGGTCGAGGGCGGGCAGTGCCGTGATGCGGTAGTCCTCCTCTCGCGTGTCATAGGGCCGGTCGTTCCACTGGTTGCAGAGATAGACGTAGTTGATGCGTCCGTTGGGGTCGCGCCGTTCCAGCCGGCAGGTGTGGGCCGGTCGGTAGCGTATTCCCACGATACGGGGTGTCCACATCGACGTGGGCAGGTTGCGTCCGTCCTCGCCGGTCTGCCGTTTGTTGAGCGTGATTTCCGGGAAGCAGAGGTTCTGCTGCTGCATGTCCTCGACGAGCGAAATATAGGTGAGCGGCAGGTTGTTGCGTTCCTCGAAGAGCCGCAGCTCCTCATTGGTCGTCTGCCACGTCTCGTAGTCCCGCTCCAGGTCGGCTATCTGCTGGCGAAGGTCATCGGCCAGCAGCGACCCGCCTGCAGCGGTGGTTCCTCCGGCGGCGATTCCGGCATTTCCGCCGGAGGTCTCCGCTTCCTCCTTCTGCAGTTCGCGCCGCAGATCGCGAATCCATCCGCGTATAAGCACACCTGCATCCTTGTAGGGGATTCGTTTCTCGGTGATGTTGCCGCCCACATACTGCACATAGGCATAGACGGCGCGAGGCCCGCGTCCAGCGCAAAGGTCGGTATTGAAGCGGTGGGAGGCCGCCGTGTAGGGCGACATCTCCGAGAGCTGGCTGACGATGTTGGGGTTGTTGTTGGCCGCGCCCCAGGCCATGTAGCCGAGGCCCTTGGAACCCACATTGTCGGGTGTCATCACCTCGATTCCGCTGGAGATGTGGAATGTCGGGAATCCCCGCTTGGGCGACGGATGCCCCTGTTCACAACTTGCGCTCATCATGCGGGTGTGGAGATATTCGTCCCACACCTCGCCAGGCAGTCCGGCTCCGCCGCCATGTCCCGTAAATCCCTCGGGCATGGGCACGGCGAAATAGCCCTCGCTGCTCAGCCTGTCCTGTTCCCTCCGGAGCGCGTCGGCGGAGTTCACACGCACCAGGGCATCCGCGTCTGCGGTTCCCATGCGTCGGCTGTTGCTTTTTTTCAGCGTCTTGCTCATATTGTTCCTTTTTAATGAAAGTAAAAAAGTCTTGTTAGCGGCGGTTGTATCGTCTCATGAACTTATCGGCCCGCTGATGGCTCTCATAGAGGCCGTCCTGTCCGAACATGTTCACATAGGCTCCGATGCCGGCATCCAGCCGCTGCTGGAGAAGGGAGAGCGCACGGTTCAGGTCGCCGAGTGTCTGCCGCATGGCCGCGGCCTCGCTGCCGTCGGTGTCCGTGGTGCTCCCGCCGGGTGTGAGGGTGCCCGCATCGAAAGCGCGATAGCCGCTCATAACCCTTGTGCGCTGCGTCTCATAGTTGGCGAGGTAGTCTATCAGCTGCGGCTCGTTCATCATGATGGCACGGGTGGTCTCCCTGCCAATGACTATCTCGGGTCCGCGCTCAGCCACCAGTGCGGGCTGTCCCTGCACGGTGGTGGCAATGGGCCGCGTGACGAGACCGTCGGCGGGCGCGGGTTCCTCGGTTGCCCGATAGACCCTGCCGTCCTGTCCCATGTACTGCCGCACATTACCCTTGTCGTAGGTGAGCATGCCGCTGGCCAGTTTGGTCTTGGGGGCGGCGGTGGAAGACGTGTTCTGCCGTGACGACAGTGCCGACTGCAGCAGTCCCATAAGCAAGGCAGAGATAACGCCGATAAGCGGAATGCCCCACCAGCCGAGTTCGCCGATGGTCTTGGCCGAACCGGCTGCGATACCTGCCGTGGTCTTCACCGTTGCGTCGCTGATGGCCTCCTGTTCGGAGGCGGCATTGATGGATTTCTGAATGATGAGATTCTGCAAATACTGCGCACCCATCTCTATCACACTCTGCCCGACCGCGAGAGCCATATTCTTCCACAGTTCATTCCAAGTGGCCGACTCGCTCTCCATGTTGAATATCATGTCGCCTATCTTGCGCCCGGCGGACTGGGTGAAGTCGGTGACGGGCTTGACAAAATCCCTGATGGAATCGACACGCTTCTTCATCTCCTGCGCTACCTTTACCGTGAGGTTGTTGGTCTCATCGAACAAGGCTGTCTGCCTGTCCCTGATAAGTTCCTCCAGCCCGGCATTGGCCTGTTTCTGTTCAAGCCGGCGGGCTTCTATCTCTTCCTCGGCTGCCCCCTTCTGCTGCATCTGCGCAAGTTCCTGCTGGTCCAGCAGCTGCTGCTGTTCGAGCCGGGATTTTGCCTCCAGCAGTTCCTGATTGCGCCAGTAGATACGGTTCTGTATGCGCATCACCTCGGGGTCGTCGGCTATCTTGTCGAGACCGAGCTGTTCGGAAAGCGTCTGTCCCACACCGGCGCTTTTCATCTGGCCGGAGGTCTCAAGCGATTTATCCTCGCGTGACTCCTCTTCCCGGTAGCCCTTGACCGTAAAGCGCATATCCTGCTGTTTTTTCTCATGGTCGAAAGCCTTCTTGACTGCCTCGTTCACGCGGTCGGCATGGACAAGCAGTCCGTCATAGAGCGAGCGGATCTGAGGCAGGGCATCGCGCATGGCCTGCAGCTCGGCCTCGCCCAGGGTTCCGTCCTTTTCGCGGGTCTTGACAAGATTCAGCCACTCGATTATCTGCGGGAATGCCTGCGCCCACTTCTCCATCCTGCCTTCCGCATCGGTGGCGAAGTTCTCCACCCACAGCAGGGCTTCCTCCTCGTTCTCCATGTTGTAGCGGAAGTTGATTTCCCCCTGACGGATGAACTTGTTGCCCATGCCGGTGTAGGCTTCCTCGTCGGTCATCACCGAACCGTCAGCGAGGGTGGTGACATGTGCCGATGTGTCCCCCTCTCGCATTCTCTGCGCCCACTGCTCGTAGGTCTCGGTCACGAATCCCATCTGCTGGAGGTCGCCGCGCATACGCTTGTTGGCCTCGTCGATGAACTGATACCGGGAGAGGAATTTCTCCACCTGGTTGGTTATCTGCCTGCGGAGACGCGCCGACTCCCGCTGGTTGCCGGCCGCCTTGGCCCGCATCTGGTCGAAGAAAGCACCGCTGTCGAGTCCATAGACCGCCATGCCGCCGTTGAACCGGGACAGCAGTCTGTGGAGACTTTCGATGCTGACCTCCTGTATCTCGCCGAGCAGCCGGGAAGAAAGGTCTCCGGCATCGGCCTGCACAAGCGGCATCAGGGTTCGCTTCATGTTATCCCATGCCTCGGAACCGCCTTCGGTCACGGCGCGGCGGGCCGTGGCGAGCGCGTCGTTCTTGGATATATTCAGTGCCGTTACCATCTGTCGGGCCTCGTCCTCGGTAATCTGGCTATCGGCACGCGCCTCGTTGATGGCGGCCTCCTGTATGCGATACCACTCCTCGATCTTGGCTATCACGCCCTTTGCATCGTCTTGGGCCTGTTTGAGCTCTGTCTTGAGTTGCGAGCGGCGCTCCCTGGCTTCTTTCTTCAACTCTTTTTCATCCTCCTGCTGCTGGAGTTTCCCGCGCCGCCTGATGCGGGCTTGCTGAATGTTCTGTGCCCACTTCTCGGGGTCGTAGTCGCCCACCATGTCGGCATACATCTTGTCTATCTCCTCGTCCGCAGAGGTCTCTGCGGTCCATGCGTTCATGAAGGCTTCCACTGCTGTACGCACATCCTTCGTTGCCTGCAGATATTCTCCGTAGTTATCGGCACCGGAGTTAATACGAGTCTTGCCGTTCACACGGGTGACAACCTCAGGGAACGCATTCTGCAGGATGTC
>Ga0326514_10000851_pt1 | contig 20140 bp, 32 predicted proteins | sample 3_2548_0518_D_FD_203653 | JGI IMG/M metagenome (GOLD analysis project Ga0326514, IMG submission 203653) | Bovine rumen microbial communities from UC Davis, California, United States - 3_2548_0518 | ecosystem: Host-associated > Mammals > Digestive system > Stomach > Rumen | place: USA... | reverse complement strand
GAATCGTCTCCGGAGAGAACTCAAGAACTTGAACGAAACAATCCACAACTAGACCTTGAAGTTAAGCTTAAAGGCTATGAGTACTTTACAACGTTCTTCGGATTAAGCGATGATCATCAGATTCTTATAGATGATTACTACAGTACCTTTGGACTAAACGGAAAGTGTAATCTCTCCGAGAGTTTCAAGTCTTTCTTAGCAAGAAAGAACTACGTTCACGAGGATTTCTAAGAATGAATTTTATAGACCTAATAGAATCTAAAGACCAACTTGATATCTCAATTCTGTCCGCAGATAAAGTTATCAAGACAGAGTCAGATATCGAAAATCTCCTAAATACTGAACTTACAATAGAACACAAAACAGATGGAACTAAACTTACCGTTGTTCATATAAAAGATGACGGAGATATCTCAGACTGGATTATTGCGTACAAAAATCAGATTCTTTACAGTGAAGAATACGAGTTTCAAGACACGTCTAAAATTGTTAAGAGTTCTATAGGAACTTCTCAGTACAAACTCGTGTTCGAACACTTCAGTAAGCTCGGTAAGACTGGACTTCCCGATAATATGGAGTTTGCTATTGAGTTCCTGCAACGGAAACCTACGCTAAGTTCTAACTACACGAATCCACATCACTTGGTTCTTATCGGATACTGCAAGTGCCGGTACACCGCTGAATACGGTCTCTTAAAAACAGATTCTAAAACGATGAACACGGAACTAAGAGACGAGTACGCAGAAATCCTGAAAGTAGACGTTCCGAACAAACTCTTCAAGGGATACTTAAGAGACTTCGAAAAAGGAATTATAAACACTGCGTTAAACAAAGTCTACAGAAACAACGAAGAACTCTTTAAGACCGATAATCCTAAACAGTTATGGAATGCTATCACTAAAACACTTCTTGAAGTAGAATCTGTCTATGGTGGTAAAGAAGAGGGCGTTGTTATTAAGTATAACGATAAGATAATCAAAGTCCAACAAGAGTACCAACTTGACAAAGATGCTCGAAGAGCAATAAAAGCAAAGTACCAGGAAGACTCCGAAGAACTCGAATCCGAGTACTGGAAGAAGGTTCAGATAGCAGCGAAAGACCTAGCGTCAAAGTGTAACACTGGAACCTTCGAAATGAGACTTCTTAAACTTTCAGAACTTCTAGAAACTACAGACTTTGGAATATCTCATTCGAAGAAAGACGAAGTTCAGATACAAGACGATATACACGTTAACGCTAAAACGTTAATACGTAAACAACTAGAAGGAAACAACGGATGCGTTGTTCTAGGGAAGTTTAGAGTTCTTACTAACGGACACTGTAACGTTATCAATACAGCGTTGAAAGACTACGATAAAGTTCTTGTATGCTTAGTTACTTCGAAGATTACCAAGGACACGTTAGAACTTCGAAGAACTATGTTAAAGAAAACGTTTGGAAATAAGATTACTATCCTTGATACTTCTTCAGGAAATCTTCTTCGGATTATCTCGACGAGTCCGTTTAATATAAATGCAGTATTCTGCGGTTCCGATAGATATCTTGACTACGTTAAACAACTCGATACTTCTATAGGTGTCGATGTTCGTGAGTATCCAAGAGACTCTAACGCAATCTCCGCAACTAAAGTTATTGCTAATATAGATAATCAAGATTTCTTTAACGCAAATACCCCGAAGGAAATCCACAAGATGTACGACGAGATTCGTGCTTCTTATGAGGTTTCAGAGAGTTTCGTTCCTAAACGTAGATTTATAGACTATCTAATAGAAGATGGTCTTAGAAACGTTCTTAAGGAAGATGGAGAATGTGCAGCACCTGCCGCAGGTGGAACAAGTTCCGGAGACATCGCAACGTTTACAGGAAGAATAGGTGGAACGTTAAGACATACACGAGAGGACGAAGAACTCGAAGCATCGCTAACAGAAAATGGTATCCAAAAGAGACTTCCAAACGAACTTAAACGGTTAAAACTTCCTAGAATCTTAGAACAAAACACCGTTACTGACGATATCGAAGACGTCTTGTCCGAATGTTTAGGAGGTTCGTGGACATTCGAATGTCTTAAGTGTAATAAGTCTATAGTTCAGTTTAGATCTAAGAACAGGTGTTTTAAGATATTCCAGTGAAACTATTTTTAGTCTATTGGTTGAGATGGATGGTCTCAGCAGTTGTTATGCTACCGTTTATGCTTCTGTTCGAGTACTTAGGTTTAAGTTTAACCTTAAACCTTATCTTGGGACAGACTATAGGAGCACTTATATTCTTCAAGATTGATAAATATATTTTTAAGACATATAACTAAAACTTTTTAGATATACTAAACGAAGTCTCCACGCAGAACGACTAATTCGTGTCCGGACACGAAGAACTTCGATAATCGTTTATGTTTATAAGGACTATAAAACGATTCGAAAACGAGACTTTCGTGGAACACGAAGATATTCGATAATCCACGCAAGTGAAAATTTTAGAAAACTTAAACAACGAGGAGCTAGAATGGCAAATACATACGCGGAGAAGACTCGACTCTCAAACGGAGTTTGGGTAATTCCTGACGGAGATAAAAGTTGGGGAGAAGAATTAAATCATAACTTTGAACTTCTTAACGGTCTTCTTGACAGGTACACGTTAACTATAAAACAAGATAATGTTACTAAAGGAACTTATAACGGAACTCAAGATAGTTCAGTTAACATAACAACGGAGTTCACGACCTCCGAAGATATTGATGCGTTATTCCCAGGAGATTAAGAGATGTCAAACGAAACTAAGTCAGTTAATTATAGTTCTTTAATACGATATAACAATAAACTTAAACCGTTAGTTATCACAGACGCAAACGTTAACGAAGATAAACTCACGTTAAAGTATCTTGATAACAACACGAAGGAACTTACTCTACCCTCCGGAGGTTCTTCACTTCCAACAAGAACAGTTACAAGAGTTCCTATGTTCTTTGAAATTCACTTCCAGATAGTCCAGGATACCTCCTTTGGAATGGATTCTCAGATTGAGTCAAAACTAAACATTCCGTTAGACGTTGCTAAAGATATTATAAAGATTTACTCTAAGTCTCAGAGTAAACTAACTCCGTTAGGATTTACTTTAGTTTCAGATGTTACCGAAGGCAAAGCAAATAACGAATACGACAAAGTGTTTTTAGCAGCAGTTAACTGTAACCCGAAGGAGTTCTATGACGGATTAGAGTACGATATAGTTGTCGTGATGGAGACATCTTTCGGAGATTTCAATCTCCAGACTTCTCCGTTTATGGAATCCATTAACGAAGCAAGAGAACAAGCAGGAGAACCTACGGTAGAACTTCCCGAAACTATCTTAGCGCAGGTTATTACAAGCTCTAGTTCTACGATGCAGATATACGCAAGTTCCGGAGAGAACAAGAACAGGTACATTATCAAAGCAGTTCTTGGAGCAACTGGTTTTAGTAACGGATCACGATCAATATCAAATGGTTCTGTAAGTATTAGACCCTTTGGAGCTTCGGCATCGGTTTCTTTTAGACTTGTTCTTGACAACGTTGAAGATGATCCTACTCGTGTTACGTTTACAGAGACTGTACTCCCGTGAAGACAGTAATCTTTACCTACGATAAAGCACCTCCTGAACGAATTCAGAATGTTAAGACATTAAAAGAACAGTTAAACGCAGAGGTCTTTATCGGAGGTTCGGACACGGTTAAGAATCTCGTTAGCTTGTGTAAACAGTTCAACGATAATCTTCTTATCTTGGAAGATGACGTGGAACTCTGTAATAATTTTAACGAGTTAACATCGTCAGTAATATCCAAGTATAACGATAACGTGATTAACTTCCATTATAACTGTTTACCGAAGAGTTCTAACGCTGAAACGTTTAACGGTCTTAAACTTATAAGAACAGATGGAAGTAACTATATCTGGAATCAGTGTTTTTACTTACCGAATACCGTTAGAGAGTTAATAATAGAAAACGAGAGAGAATTTAGACGAAGTTATCCATACTATGTACGGACAAAACAACAAGACGTTTATATTGCTTACTGTATAAGAGACTCGGAGTTTATCGCTGTTTACCCGAGTCTCGTTAGGCACTTAGATTTTGGAAGTACTATAAGAGATTCTAAGAGTTCTAAAACACTTTTTCAAGTTAACTAAATGATTAGAAGCTCTTAGATAACGTTTAATCAGATTCTAACTCTTTTAACAAAGACAGTAGTTCACCGTTCTTAGACATATACTGCTTAAACGACTCTACTTCGTCTTTGTTTTTTGCCTTCTTCTCGTTTCTAAGTTCCGTGAATGCCTTAACTACGATATTAGTAGGAAGTCCCTGTTCGTTAAACTCTTTCTTAAGGTTCTTAATATCTTCGTTAGTATTCTTACGATCCATCAGAAGTCTTGTGTATCGTTTAGAAAACTCTAACGCCATTTCAAGACTTTCAGGTTCAATAAAGTACTCTTCGCTATCAGACTTAATCGGTAAAACGTTTTCCATTCTATTCTCCTTATACATAAGCATACATAAATTCTGCAAGAACTTTGGTCTTGTTCGGTGAGAACTCGTAAGTATGAACCGTGTTAAAGTTTATAATATATCGGTTCTTATCCGGTTCAAACTTAAACGAACTAATACAATTCTTGTTAATATAAGCGTTAGTACTTCCGTTAAAGATCTTTATAAAGGTCTTTTTAAAGTACTCAGATTCTAAAATCTTGTTAACGTCTTCTTGGATATAGTTGTCGATGAAGATAAAGTCAGATTTGAAACCAGAGTGAGTCTCAGTCGTGTACGCCATATTAAAAATCAAACGATTAGATTCTATCTTAAACGAACTAACGTTATCTAGATTAATGAAGTACTCCTGAATCTTTATAAAATTTTCTTGTTCTTGTAGTGAAAACATTCGGTTCTCCTTATAACTGTGAACAAATCTTAATCTGTGCTTGGATTCCTGAATATACATTAGACATTATATCAGAAATACACACGCTATTCAATAACATCTCGTTAAAATCTTTATATTTTAAACTATCAGGATAAACGAGGACTTTAAAACCTTTCTTAGCGTATTTAAGTGCGTTTCGTTTTCCTGTTTGGTCATTATCAAAGCACATAACGCAGTCTAATCCGTTAAGAAGTTTCTCTGGAGGAGTTGCTCCGCAACACGCTACAACGTTTGTAAATCCACTTTGATAAACTGATACTGCGTCGAAAATGCCCTCGAAGACATAAACGGGTTTTGTTCTATCTACGTTATAGTAATTCCATAGTTTAAACTCATCGTTCTTTTCAGGCATATACGTGTAAAAACGATGCTCAACCATAGATCTCGAATAAAACCCGTAACACTTATCTCCACAATAAAACGGAATAACGATAAAGTTATCTATAGGAAACGACTTCGAATCGATTTTTATGTTTTTGCCTATATAAACGTCTCCGAACGTTGGAGACCACTCGAGACCTCTTGACTCGAGATATTCTAAAGTCTTAGGAGACTTCTCGAAGAAGTTCAAGTCGAATAATACAGGAGGTTTTATAAAATCGTTTGAAACGGTTTTAACGTTATCAGAAAGATCTAAATCTCCGATAAGATCGTACTGTTCTAACGAGATCTTGGAAAGATTACTCTTGAATACTTCTTGTTTGTAACTATCAAGAAGATTAGGATAATAATCTCTTAGAAATGAGTAAACTGTTTTATTTCTACACGAACACTCGTTAAAACAGTTTACTAACGTTAAGTTTCCTTTAGAATACAGATGAAGTCTCGCTTTGTTCTTACTGTACTTCGAGTCTCCGCATATCGGACAACGTACACAAATATCTCCGGGAGTCTCGTATTTTACCTTTGAACCTACAGCGAGTTTAAAATAACGAATAGAAACAGGGTCTAACATCTTATACTCCGTACAACGCGTCTATCCAATTCTTGAGATCTTCACTACACTTGTAAACGTTAAAGATTATAAACTCTCTAATATCGTTAAAAGTGTCTGTTCTGTTTGGATCTGGTTTTCTGTGAATATTGATAACGTATCTTAAGACTCCATCGTTTATCTTTTGATGTTTCTCCGCTAATCTAAATGTAAAAAAGTTTCTAAAGCCCCAAAAACCGATATAGTTCATAGTAGGATTTATAAAGAAGACTTCTACTGCTCGATTAGATATCACGAAACCGGTAACGTTATCGGGATTAACTGACTGAACGAGGGAATTCTCAGAAAACAACGAACACTTTAGTTCTTTAAGATTTTTTAACTCAGGGATTTCAAAACTGTCTAGGAAATATTGCAGGCATTCTTCGTTAGACCTAAACTTCTCGAAGATATCTGAAAGGTCTCTTTGATATTTCATTCGGTACTCTCCTTTACTTGTCTAAACATATTTATCTAGTCTTCTTTCTCAAAGAAGACTTTGTCTACGTCTAAACGTTCTTTATTGTATTATACAACATCTCTTAACGAGTGTCAAGTCTTTCTTGAAAAATTTTCTCAGAACGTCTAAAAATACACATAAAAATTAGATGTATTTTTATAAATATCCAATGATACATATAATTTTTATATGTATCTTTCGTTTAACAAGGAGAATAATATGGACGAAATTTCAAGAACTTATATTGATGGAAACGGGTTTGGTGGTCTCGGAACTGGTGGAATGGTAATGGTTTCTTCGGTTGGGGAAATAACAGAGGCAACGCTGCTGTCGGATACGATACTGGAGTTCTTAACGGACTTCAAGACTCCGTAAACAACATTTCTAATCAGATTAACGCTGCTGACCGTGATTTCCTGATGCAGACTTCTAACCAGAATCAGTTTGTAGGCAACCTGATCAATCAGACCAGTGATGCCATTACAGGATCGATCAATTCCGGAGTACAGACTCTAGGTGCTGCGGTTAATTCCGGAAATCAGGCTATCCAGGGTTCTTTATGCAACTTAGGACAGACCGTCCAGAACGGTATCTTCCAGAATACCCTTTCTCAGGTTCAGGGACAGGCATCTACTAACCTTGGAATGTGCCAGGGTTTCAACGGTGTTAACGCTGGAATTGCCGGAGCTACGGCAGTGGTTCAGAGTTCTTTAGCAGATGTCAATAACAACATCACCGCCCAGAACTTCGAGAATCGCCTTCAGGCTCAGCAGTTAGCGTCACAGCAGCAGAACTGCTGCTGCCAGGTTCTAAGGGCAATAGAACAGGAAGGGTGCGCTAACCGTGAGCTTCAGAGGGAAATTCAGACTCAGAACATCCGCGATCAACTCGCTGTATCTCAGGCTGAGAACCAGTCTCTTAAGGCTCAGTTATTCAGTACTAACGCAATGGCCGCTCAAACTGCTACTATCATCAACGCTCTTAAACCGACTACTACAACCGGTGGTTAATAGTTTAAACTCTTAACGGAGAAGACGACTTTAGGAAACTAGAGTCGTCTTTTTTAGTTTTGTAAGAACTTTTATAAATACAATAAAACACTAAAGGAGAATAATAAATGGCACTTAAAGAATATCTTGAAAGAGTAGGTCTGGGTTCTATTGCCCCTCAGCCTTTAACATTCAAATTGGCTGAAGATACTAAGGTTCTGTATGCTTTTGCAAAGATCAGAACTCTTAAGGATGGTGGTTTTGAGGTTGACTTCGTTGATGAGGACAAGGACGACAAAACTGAGGAAGTAACCAAGGAATATGCTTTCATTTCTTATGCAAGAGTATGGAATGCTGAAAAGGACGCCTACGATCTTACTGACCCTAAGATCAATTTCTGTGAGACCTCTGTGGCTACTGAAGTTTCTGTTACTGAAACTCTGAAACTCGAAGATGCTGAAGCAGAAGGCATTGATACCACTGGTGAAGCTGGACCAACAATGCAGGTAACTCACAACAAAGGCGGTTGGGCTGTTGTTTCCTGTGTTAAGGAAATTGAAGAACACAAAGTTGTTTACGATGGTTCCAAGGCTGTAACCATTAACCTGTTCTAAAGAAACGAATCGGTTCTTAACGGAACCGATTTTTTAAAACTATAAAATCCCGGGCAAAACGGAGATAATTTAACTAAACGAGGAAATTTATATGACAGCTTCTAACTATTTAGACCTTGCGGGTTTGCAACGGTTTAAGGCTAAACTTGATACTCAGTATGCAGGTCTTTATCGTACTGAAACTCAAGTTGACGGTCAGATTGATGCTAAACTTGCTTCTTTCAGTCAAAACTACGTTCAGATTGTTTCTGATATTCCTACCATCGCTGGTGGAGCTAAGGAAGGCATCATCTACTTAGTTCCTGATTCTAATGCCCAACAGGGTACTTTTGCTTATGTTGCCTACGCTGTAGAAACAGTTTCCGGTGAACCTAAGGTTGTTCGTATCGGTGCTGGTACTACTGTTCTTCCTACCGTAGATCAAACTGTTATCGAAGATAGCACTAATGCCGTTGCCGGCGGTGCAGTATTTGACGAATTAGCACTTAAGGTAAACCTTGCTGATGTAACTGGTTCTGTTACTCAGAACGACACTAACCCGGTTACTTCTGGTGGTGTTTACACCAAGTTACAAGAATACGTTACTACCGCAAGTATCGCAAGTTCCGTAACTGACGGTGATACTAACGTGGTTTCTGGTGACGCTGTTTTCAAACACGTTGCTACTGTAGTAGACGACTACGTTGAAGAGTCTCGTGTAACTTCCGATGCACCTGCTAGTGCTTCAACTGACATTTGTACTTCTGGAGCGATGTACACTGCTTTAGGTCTTAAGGTAAACGAGTCTCGTGTTACTTCTAGTGCTCCTGCTGACGATTCCACCGATATTTGTACTTCTGGTGCTGTTTATGACGCATTAGACCTTAAGGTTGACAAGTCAAGCATTGTAGATGCTATTACTGACGGAAGTATGAGTCCCGTTACTTCTAATGCTGTTTACGATGCTCTTGCTGAAATTCAGTCAGTTTCTAACGATGATATTGACGCACTGTTTGCTCCGGCATCATCAGGTGACTAATCTAGAACTCTAAAAGAGTAAAGAAGAAGCCCTCCGAAATGGAGGGTTTTTGGCTTTATTTATAAGTTTCTAACTCTCGTAATCGTTTCAGAACATCTCCTGTAGTAAACTTTAACGTATTTACATCGTTAACTAATGGTCTTACTAATCGATTTAGTTCGATGATGTTGTAGTTTAACTCGTCTAGTTCCTTTTCTATATCTGATAAGCGTTCTTCTATCGTTTTAGGTTCTTTAACTTCGTTAAGACTAGGATAACACTTCGTTAGAAACTCTCCATCTAGAGAAATCTCCTCCGGAGGTTCTTCAAGTTCATCTGAGACGTTCATCTCAGGTAGAAACATCAAGAACTCCCTAACACCTTCAGAATCAGGAGTCCCGAAGAAACTTCCTTTAGGAAACTCCGTTAACTGTCCGTAGAAAGCAATGTCTAGGTCTTTAAAATCTAACGGGTTATCTCCGAAGTACCCGAAGCATCCTAGAAGGTTTTCAGAGTTCTTGATATCTGAACTCGTTAAAATCGTACCTTTAATTCGTTTGTCCATTCTCGATTTCCCTTATACTGTCTAACGACTTCTCTAACGAGTCTCTTAGTTCAAAGAACACGTTTAAGTCGTCTAACTCGTTAGAGTTATTTAACTTTCTTAAGTCGATTTCTTCCTTAATAGAAACATCTAACTTCGCGATAGCGAGTTCTATATAGTACCTAACGGAACTCACGTCTTCGGTATTCATTTAGACCTCTTTATTGCCCACTTGATTACTGGATTAGGAATGCTCCAAAGAACGTTCATAAGTTCAGGATTATTAAGAGTGTACTCGTGGGGTTGTTCGAAACCGTTCTCGACAGTAAAGTACAGTTTACGAACGTCTCCAGTTTGGCAATTCATATACGTTACCTGTTTCCGCCCGTCCTGCCACCCCACGGTATCTGAGTAGAGAATACATCTACTACCGTTATCATCGATATAATCTATCCATAAGTCACAAATAGTGTCTTTAACGGTTACTGTAGTTAACAGCGGAATAGTGTTTTCGTTGATTTCGTGAATCTTTAACTGTTTAAGTTCTTCGTTAGTGTTCATTGTTAAGTCCTCGGGTTAGAGTATTCAAGAGTATTCCATTTTCCTTCGAAGAGCTCGTCTAAACGATAACCTTCGATAGAAGTCTTAAGAACTCCGTTTATAGAGTTATGTCTTATGACTCCGTTATTACGATATAACGTATTCCAGATCTCTATTGCGTTCGGTAAGTCAAGAATCTCTACGATAACTCTCTGCTCTTGTTCGTTAGAATTCTCAAGGAGTTCAATAAAGTCTCCTGAGTCTTCAACGTTCTTAGTGATCTCTACTATTCTATAATCCATCTAAAACGTCTCCATCAGTTTAAGAAGATTCTTAATCTTCTGCGAGTAGTGAGTTCCTTGTATTGTTTTAAGAAGTTTCTGGAAGTGTTTGTTGTTCTTTAACGTTTCCTCTTCTTTTATAATAGAACGAAAGTGTTCGTCTTTCTCTTCGTTAAGTTCTTTTATAGACTTTGAAGTTCTCTTCGTTAAGATCTTCTCTATAACAGCAGCGATGTTAAATTCTTCTGTTTGAAAAACCTTCCAGTTTCCTTCCAGAATATAATACGAACGAACACCCAGTAAGAAGTCAGTTTCAAGACCTTCAAGAATCTCGTTAATAGTGTCAAGGTTGTTAGGAATTATACGACCGTTAAGAACGAAGTTAGACGGAATCTTGTTCTCTACGCTATACAACGCATCGCAAATCATATCCTTAAAACATTTAGTTGGAGTCTCTTCGGAGAGTTCATAGAAGTTCTCGTTGTGATCCGTGTAGTAACAATATCCAACTGCGTGAGTTTTCTGTATAAACGTTATTCTCATTTCTTATCCTCTATCCAAAACACGTCAGTTAACACCGTTGCAACGAGAAACGCAAGAATGTACTTTGCGAACACTCCTCCGCATACTGTGTCTATAAGACACATAACAGTACAAAGGAGATAAAGAAAACCGAGTATTTCTCCTTTAGTAAAATTCATAAAACTCTCCACCCTAACGGGTTCTCTATAGTCCTTGCGTGTTCTAGACTCTTTACCTCAAAGGTTACTGTATTCCAGAACTCCGCTGTAGTTTCGTGAGAACTTTGCAAGACTAACGAGTAATCATCTTCGTTGTTCTGATTCTTAAACCGCTCTACACGAAAGAACTCGACCTTAACGAAACCTGAATCTTGTTCTGAAATCTGTACTCTGAACGTTGTGTCGTGACCTCTAAATCTACCAAGCGTTTCAAGAGTTACACTCTTAGTGTTTCCGCTAATCGTTATCATCTTAAAACCGAACCTCAAGGCAGTTGCAAATCAAGTCATAAGGCTTAACGTTGTACCAGTTCACGAGGTTGTCAGCGTACTTCTCGATTGCCTTTGAGACGGTTAAGGTCTCTACGATGTTGTGTCTGCGGTCACGGATAACTACAACTGCGATGTAATCGTTTACAAGGTCCTTGATGGTGGTCTTTTCTACGGGCTTCGGCATCTTTCTGTTCTCCTCTTGAAGGTCCTTTCACTTTCTTTGTACCTATATTATACAAAATTTAACTTTAAGTGTAAAGGTTTTTCGTAAGAAATTTTATGATGTTCTTCACATTCTGAAGACTCAGCGATCTGCTTCACGATCTCAGTTAACTCGGGGTTGTTAAAACACTTTTCTATAACAGAATCGTTAGAATTCTGAGACCCGATTAACATTCCGTTTTCAGCGAAGAATAATCTAATTAGATTTCTAGGATTTCTAAGACAGATAACGATCTCGTTGTCATAAATCCCGAATGAAACTTCACGATTAAAAATTGATTCAAGTTTAGATTTAATCTCGTTAAAATTCATCGTTTAGTCCTTAACGTAGTCAGTAAATCTAATGACGTTATTAAAGTGTTCTGGAGAAAACTTATGGTCTTTTACTTTTATATAAAGACCGCCGTTTTTACTTTCAAAGACTTTTCTGGTAAATACAGTTTCTTTCTTGGAATCGTAAAAGTGAACTTTCAGTTCGTTATTTTTCTCGAAAACACCAACTGCTGTTAAACGTTTACAATCTTCGAAGAGTAAGTGTTCTTTGAGTCTATAGACATAGTAATGAATCATTCTCGACATATTTTTAGACCTTTCGTTTCTAAACGATTATTTAAAGAACGTTTCTATTCTTTAATAATCGTAATCACAATCGTAGTAAATCGGTTCGTAACCAGAATTTCTGAGGAGATCTTCGAGTTTAACACGTTCTTGAACGGTGATATCTTCGAAGTTAAGAATGTTGGTTATCTTACCAACTTCCGCAAAGACGTCGATTTCATCTTCGTCAAAGTCTTGGAGTTCTTGGTATTCTGAGGAGTTTACTTTAACTACAACTGTTCTCATCTTTCGTTTCTCCTAACTTTGTATGTCTACATTATACAGTCTTTAACTTTAAGTGTAAAGTCTTTTAAAAAAGAATTTGTGATGTACCTCTAAGTTCTTCGAATGTAAGCATCTGCTCCGAAGTACACACCGACTAAACCCATCACACTGACGAAGTAGATATCGGACATATCAGTTAGACACCTAGCACATTCCGGATATCCTAAAGAGAAACAAGTGATAACGAGAACAGGATACAAAAGAGAACTCAGTAACGCAAACCAAACCATTCTTAACTGAGAATCCTGTTTTTGGTCTTCGTTAATTAAACGAAGTTTACGTTCTTCGAAGTCTATGTTTTCGGGTGTTATAGTTGTTCTCATTCGTTTAAACCTTCGTTATCGTGTTCGTTATATAACGATATAAGCGTTTAACAAACGTCTATCGGGGGTGGTGGAGACCACTTATCGAAGAGTTCTTCTTCGAGTTTTTCAATTTCTTCTTTACCTTCGTCTTTAAATGTACTGTAATTGATTTTAACACCACCAACTAAATCTGCATCGTACTTTCCGGTTATATTTCCCCAAAGGACTTTAGTGTTTGCGATAACCCACTTTTTAATCCACTCGTGATTATAGATTTCGTCCTGTTCGTCAGGAACGTATTCGTAGTAGAAATGAATTAAAACGGGACCTTTGTACTGGTCAAAAATCTGAATTATCTTCTTGTAAGGGTTAAAGTTAAAGTAAATATCATCTCCCATAAAGTGGTTTAACGAAGCACGAGTGTTACTCACGACAACTAAACTGGACATAATACTTCCCGTTATACTTGACGTGAAGAATTGTTGACTCCACAGATCAGGAACGTAGTTAGTCCCGTAGTTAGATGCAAAATTAGAGATATTACCGGTATTCCCTTTGGAGATCTTTATTATATTAGTAACATTCTTCGGCATATGGTAAGTCCCCATACCCTGAATGTTAGCGCATACCGTTGCTTCTAACGTTCCAACAGCGTACTCCGTGAACTTCGTGATAGCGTCATCTATTATTTGAGAAATCTGAGAATCTGAAACTTCGCATTCTATCTGCGGACTCCCAAGCATTTCTCTAACATAAGCAATGAGTTTTAGTTTAGTGTCTATTCTCATAGAGAACCTCCTAACGTATTTATACAGATATATCGTTATATAACGAAAACGTTATAAATAAATATAAACTTTAGAAGAGGTTTTAAATGGCAACTCAAGATGGATACGCACCGTATGCGACTGGAATGACTGCTTCACAAGCAGTTCAAGCGTTATGGAATGCTTATAACATGGGGACAAACTTCAGTAAAGTTATCTCACAAGAAAATCCCCCAAGATACCAGGAAATACCCAACGATTGTTCGTTTTGGTACTGCACGAAAACAAATAGACTCTATAGAGCAGTTAGAAACGAAGATTTATCTATGTTAGCGTGGTTCGAGGTCTAAGATGATAGAAGTTTTTGATTCTCTTAAAGGTTACTTCTGTATCCAGTGTATTAGAGATAACAAGGTAATAGACCAATACGAAGACCATAACTATATTATGGTTCCTGCTAGAAGATCTATGGCAGAGTTATTCGTAGGAGCGAAGAAAGACAGAATTACTTCGTTAAGATTAGGATACGCGGGGTTCTTGAATGATCAGTACAACCCGATTACTGAGTCTAACGGATTCTCTCGTGAACGTGAGTGTCTATATACAGATTACGAAACGAAACTTATCGGAGACCAGATAACGATTAAACCGTGTGAAATCATTAAAGTCTCTAATACTCTATATCGTTTTAAAGGTTCTACACAAGGGACTGTAAAACTTACAACTTCTAATCTTAACAGTAAGTTTAACGAGTTCAAAACTCCGTTAGTAGACCCTGTTGTTATCGTTGCTAAACGATATACTGATTCTGTTTTTAACGGAACAACTAACTATGCACAAGATCCTACAAAAGGTGGAATCTACATAACCTACGAGAACGATACAACAGTACAATACACGTTTGAGGTTCCAAGTTCAGAGGGCAATACTCAGTTTGGAAACTATAGTCTTATAAACGAAGCGTGTATATACATTAACGGAAGAATCTTTTGTATGAAGTGTTTCCCTTCGAAACTAAAAGATGATTCTACAACGTTAAAGATTATTTGGAAGATTATATTTTAAAGAGGAACTATGGACGTAATATACTTTAGACAAAGACACCAAGAACTTCAAGTAAAGTACAAGAAAGAAGATGAGTTGATGTGGAAAGCACTTAAAGAAAACAGACCTGAAGACGCTAAAATCCACTTCGGAAATAAACGCTATCTCGAAGGTCAGATGAGAACTCTTCTCGATATCTGCGAAGGGAAATACGGACCCGTTTAACGAATAAAAGACGTCTTTAACGAATAAAGACGTCTTAAATCGTTTAAACGTCTTGTTCTGGAATATAGATAACAACCGTCTTAACGGGAAGTTGGTCAAGGATATAGTACCTGAGAACTTCGCAGTTATTGTATCGGTCAGTTTTTAACTTTCCAACATACAAGACATTACTGTTAGTCGTGTCAACTGGACTGAAGTTTCCTTCCTTAATAACAAATCTTCTTCCGAAGTACTCGTTCTTAACGTTTACTAGTTTCATTTCAAATCTCCTTTTAAGTTTACTTGGACTGTTTGGATTTCAAATTCTTCGGGAGTATACGAAGACTCTACCCGATGTTTATATTGTTTCATAAAGATACACGACTTTCCTAGATTATCAACGATATCGAAGATAACTGCTTCTTTCTTCGAATCGTGTTTTCTCATTAAACGACCTAACGATTGCGAGATAGTCGTAAACGCTTTTAACGGACTTGCGAAGACCAGACAGTGCAAGTGACGGAGATTAACTCCCGTTCCCATTACGCTGTAATTCGCTATTAGGACTGAACCTTCTAACGTTTCTAGAATGTTTCGTTGCTTTTCTCTTATATCACTCTTTACTTCTCCGTTCATAAAGAAGATTCTGTGATCTGTCTGAAACTCAAAGGCCTTCTTCCCGGTTATCATAGAGTTCTGGATCTTTATATCGGGATATAATCGTTTCATAAGGTCCGTAAAAATCTGTTTACCGTGTTCGGTATGTTGATATAAAACTAACGTGTTTTTACCTTTTTCTCTTAACTGCGTTATTATCTTTAGAATGACTTCGTTTCTTTCGTTGTGTTCTTTAACGAACTTCAGTTGTTTTTGGAAGTCTTTAAGTTCTCTAAACAACGCACATTCACTCTTAGGATAGTTCAAGAAAACTGACTTTATCTTTACTGGAGTTGCAAGACCTCGTTCTATTAACTCTTTAGATGTTATAACCGTGTATGGTTCTCCGAACAATCCGAGAATCATCATCTTCGCAATCGGGTCCTCTGGAAGTGTTCCAGTAAAACCAAGTTTGATTTTAGTGTTAACAGATTCCTTGAGAATTGAACTTACGGTATCACCCGTTTCTTTATGTGCTTCATCGCAGATAATGAAGTCTAAATTAACCTTGTTAGTATAGTCTAACATAGACTGCCACGTTGTTATCGTTACTGTTGTACTAAAATCTGAAACGTTTCCATCTCCTAAGAGTTTTACTTCGTTTGAGAGTTCTTCTAATCCGTAACTCTTTATATCATTATAAAACTGCGTCAGAAGATTGATATTAGGGACTACTAAAATCCCTTTAAGACCCTTTCTCCTAAAGAACTCTAATATAAGACTTATCGAAAGAGACTTCCCTGAGCCAGTACAGCTCTTAATAAGAATCTTGTTTGTAGTTAAACACTTAACGACAGTATCTACCTGATAGTCATATGGCTCAAACGGAAGTTTAACGGACTTTATAAACCTGATAACCTCTTCTTCTTGAATTCCTGAAGATTCATCTAACGGGTCTATTCCAAAACTCTTTAGTAAGAACCGGTGTCCGTTGTATATCACAATACCCTTATCGGTTTTTGCCGTGAAGTATCTGTACGGACTCTGGAAACCAAGTTTAACCATCTTGTTGAAGAAAGCATCTGGTCGTTTAACTTTCAAAAAGTTAACTAAACTCTCTTCGTTAACTTCCGTTACTAAACTGAATGTCTCGTTTATCTTCGTTATCACTTTTTTAAAATCCTTATATAAACGTCTTCGAAATCGTATTACTTAACGTATTTCCTGTACTTCGAGATATTAGAATCCAAGATATACTTGTTTATTCCGTTAACACACTGCATCTTATATCCGCAATTCTGAACTAAAAGTTTTAGTTTGTTATCTCTAAGATCTTTAGGTAGATAAAACTTCTTTAATGGTTCTTTCGTTTGTAGAACGATATTCCAGAATCTAGTTTCTTCGATATCGTTTATCTTAGAACCTATAATAAACCTAATATCTGATTCTTGAAGTTCTTTGTTCAAGAACTTTTCTACCGTGTTATACCTAAAACATTTCTCTATAAACGAAGAGTCATCTAGACAAAGTTCAAGAATCCTTTTCTTAATATCCTTACTGCACTTTAAACGAAGTTCTAGTTGTTCTAACGTTTCAAAGATGTTTATCTTATCAGTATCGAATCTATCCATATTAGAAACCGTGAAGTAATCGTCAAGACACATTCTGAGATTCTGTTTCTCGGAGTTCTTGAATTCTTTTATATAAGGAATCAAGATATTCGTACTGAACTTCTTATCTACGATAACCGGAGAATCTCTGAACTGATAACGAAGAAGAAACAGAAAAGCATTCTTGTGATTAACTTCTAGAATGTTATGGAGTAAATCTATCTGAATTGCTTTCTTGCCTATCTTCGATAATCTCGGTTCTCCGTAATCGTTCATTTCGAAGAGATAGTTATGTTCTATCGTGTTACCTAGATTAGTAATATAATCGTCTTTAATCTCTTTATATGTTGTTTTAAGATAGTTTATTCTGTTCTTTATGTAGAAATGAATTTCTTTTGCCTTTCGTGTACGTTTAACCATCTGTAACGAAGATACTACATCGCAAGCACTACTGGAATCGTAGTGAAAGTGATAATCTACATTATTCAAGTTAGAAACTCCAACTGTTAACGTAGGACTGTATAACAAAACGTTAAACTTCTTGTTACCTGGATCTCTGAAACACTCGTAGATAAGATGTTTCGTTACATTAGGAGTATCCGCAGTTAACGTTACAACTTTAACGTTGTACTTTTCCAGGATTAGTTTTAATCCAAATAACACATTTAAAGAAGTACACGATACCGTTGTTTTGTGTTTTCTACTTACGTTAACTACCGTTTGAACGAAGAAGTTGTAGTCCGTGTATTCAAACAATTTAACTGGATCTCTGTACTGATTATCTATCAACCACAGGTTATCGTGTTTACTTTGTAGCAGGAAATTCTCATATCCAGTTAACAGTGCATCTGAGATAACTAGTTTCTTGTTAAAACACGCAAAGAACTTCGCTAGGTTCTGAGCAGTATTGTTCAGATTATTTCTTGAGTGTAACAACAACGAAACGAACTCATCTAAAATAACTAAGTCAAAGTTCTTTATGTTATAATGCCACAACGAATCGTACTGAACGATAAAACTATCGTTTAATCTGTACTTATCTCGATTATAGAGTTTAAGATTGTACTTTTCTCTAAAGTCTTCTGCTACTGAAATCCGATTAGCACATATCAAGATTCTAAAATCTTGTTCTAACGCTTGTTGAATGATGTTTTCTATTATAGATGACTTCGAAGTTCCCATCGGACTTCTTATCGCAAATAACCCGTCATTCTGAGTGAGAAAAGTGTTTATCGCATTTTTAATCGTGTCACTAACGGTTAAGAATCTCTCGTTAACGGTAATAACTGTAGTATTAACATCGAAGTTCAAGAGTTTATCGTTATAATCTATCTGATTCTGAAGTAATTCCTTAACCTCCGGAAGTTTAGTAATCTGAGCGAAGATATTAACGTTTTTAGACTCGTTATAATGTCTCATTACATACGGTGAATCTCTAAACCAAAAATATCCACCTGGAGTTTTAGTTTCACTAGGATGTTTAAAAACAATACAATTCCCGTTAGATTTAATCGCTTGAAATCCCATAGAAGAAAACGCTTTTAAACAGACTTGATCTATGGTTTTTACTTCAGAGAGGTCGAGTTCATCAGGAACTTTAAAGTTATCGTTAAGAATACTCTGGAGTTCTTTACTCTTATAATTCGGTCTGTAAACGAATTTAAACGGATCTCCGTTAGTATTAAGAAGAATATTAAGTTTGTTTATAGGAGCGTTTAACGATGGTTGTCTTGTAACTGCAACATCGACGTCACCGTAGTTAACTAAATCATCGTGGATCTGCTGAATACAGAGTTTTAACTCTTCAATCTTTAGAGGTTCTATCACTAGAAATCCCTTAAGATTAAAATTATCTATGTTATTTGTACTCCTTGATTCTCCTAGAATGCACTTAAAACGTTTGAAGTACTTCAGGATTTCTATCTGATTTGCTTTAGTGTTTATGTGGTCTATATCTAAAACAAGATAGTTAAACTCTTCAGGATAGAATTTTAGAAGATCTGACTTACGTCTTCTTGAGTGAACGTTTTGAGTTAAAGGGAGGTTAAGAATAAAATTCTTAACCATCACGGAGAACATATCGAAGAGAGTTTTACACTCTACGTTAGAGAAGTCAAAACTGTTATCAGAATACGGACTAACAGGACTTTTACCTGTAGTCGTCTTTGAGTTGAACGTTGTTAGAATCATTTATAAATCCTCTTGTTTTAATTATATTAGACCTTAAGAGGACTTTCAACTTTTTGAGTTTAAGGTAACTTCGTTGAACGTATTTGAGTTTTATTGAGACATTTAGACGTTCTTGTGTAAACATATTAGAACGTCTTTAAAGTTCAATAAAACTCACGTACGTTCAAAGGACTCAGTCTCTACTGGGTCTTCTCTGAGTTACTGACGTACACGGAGCTTGGTCTTTCTGGAAGGCTTCTTGTTGAACTGACCGTTAACTCCAAACGAACCAGTGGTCTTGTAGATCTCGTTGTTAGTGATATTGTAGACGATGTTGTCGTTGATTACCAGGTACTGGTCACCAGTGATGTGGTTGAAACGAAGTTCCTTGGTGTCTACGGTAACATCCATCAGATCCAGGTCACCGTTGACCTTCCAGCCGATGAGGCGGATTTCGTCGATTGCCTTACGGAAGGGAAGTGCCTTCTTATGGGAAACTGCTGCCTGTGCCTTTGCTTCGAAAACCTTAACCATACAATCTTCAATAAATTCTCTAACCTTCATTTCTGTTTCCTCTTTACTTGTTGTTTGTCTTTGTATGCCTATATTATATAACCTTTAACTTTAAGTGTCAACTCTTTTCGTGAAGAAAGTTTGTGAGTTGCATCACATTTTGAAGTTAAACTTAAACTTCTTGAAGGTCTCCTTAGACTTTGAGGTACATCACACTCTCGTTCTAAAGAATCGTTGAAATTGTATGCTAATATAATTGAAGGAACTTAAAATCTTTCGTTAGTTAACGAAACGTTAGAAATTCTTCAAAGACCTAAAGACACTTAACACAAGGAATCACGATATGATTAGCTTACTTACTAACAAACAATCTTTATCTGCCCAGCGGCAATTCAACATCTCTAACCTTGCACTTCAGAAGTCCCAGCAAAGGTTAGCTACCGGTCTTCAGATTAATAGTGCAAAAGAT
>Ga0326514_10000850_pt1 | contig 20141 bp, 16 predicted proteins | sample 3_2548_0518_D_FD_203653 | JGI IMG/M metagenome (GOLD analysis project Ga0326514, IMG submission 203653) | Bovine rumen microbial communities from UC Davis, California, United States - 3_2548_0518 | ecosystem: Host-associated > Mammals > Digestive system > Stomach > Rumen | place: USA... | reverse complement strand
TCCGGGAAGAGACGGGGGGTGCGCCGGAGGTGAATTGAAAATTGAAAATTGAAAGGAGGGAGCAGCCGGGGACGGCTGCTCTTTTTTTTTGTGCTTTTTCATTTTATGTTTAAAGTTATTTAGTTTGTGTTTGGAAATATCTACAATGTTTGGAATTATTTGTATTTTTGCAGCACGAATAAAGTCCGAGGTGAGGGTAGCCAAAGGCTGTAAGTTTTTGAATATTAACAATTAAAACGTAAAAGTTATGATTACAAACTGCTGCCCTGCTGCCACCGCATTGCCCACCATACCGGCTGAGGCTTGCGCACAGAACTTCGGGCAAATCCAGAAAATCATCTTTCAGCGTATTATGAACGGCAACGCCAAGAACAGCATCGCCGACGGCACTTCCGCCGGTAACGCTGGTCTGCTGGCTTCGTGGACGGCCCTGAAGACCGCCACCGACGACACCAAGATTGCCGTGACCCCGTTCATCGAGGCTCCTGCCGACGACGGCGGCGACGCCCGCACCTTTGGCGGTGGCAACGACACGCTGAACGGTATCGAGATCATCATCGGGAGCAATCCCGTGAACTTCACCTGCCGACTGAACGGCAAGAAACAGGACATCATCGCCGAGCTGAAGAAGCTGATGTGCGAGGCCCTGGCCAACAACCTCGGCGTGTTCCTCGTGAACGAGAACGGAAACATCGAGGGTATCAAGGACAACGGCAACTGGTATCCCATACCTGTGCAGCGTCTCTTCGTGGGCGACAAACTCCACGGCAACTTCGACGGCCCCGACTACAACAACCTCTCGTTCTCGTTTGCTCCTGGCTACAGCGACAAGCTGGACGTGCTGGTGCTCGACGCTTCGGCTCTGGCTCTTTAACGGTTAACGGTTTAAGAGATGGCAAAAGCAACATTGATAGAGCTGGAAATCCCGCAGGGGCGCAAGGCGTTTCCCGTGGAGCAGGCTGACGGCTTGCTTCGGATGAAGTTCAACGGTGGCTGGCGGCTGCCGGAGGACTCGGAGTGGACTTGGTGCGCTGAGAAGGGGTTTGAGAAGCGGAAAGCGGAGAGTGGAAAGCGGAAGGCCGAAGCTGCCGCAGAAAATGCTGAATAAGGGGTTAAAATTGTCATAAATAATTGGTTAGACCGATGGGTATCACGGAACAGGACATACGGAAAAGATTGGAGCGGAGGCCGAAGGCTGGCGTGATTACGAAGGCAATCCGTCACCAGGACCGTCTGAAGTTCCATATCTATAAGACGGTGCAGATGAGATACTCTGCCGCCGAGGCGGACTTTATGGCTTTCGTCAAGAACCTCTTGACGGAGCAGAAGTTCGAGACCTTCCGTACCCTGTTTCGTTATCCTATCGTATCGTCGCCGGTGTGCGAGTTGGTTTTCAAAAAGCTCTCGCGCATCTTCGACGGACAGAATCCGACCTTTGACTACCTCTTCTACGACAGCAGCGATGCCGCCGACTGGGAGGCGTACCGCTTCCAACGGCTGAACGAGCCTGAGGTGTGGGAAGAGACGGCGTGGAAATACTTTAAGACCGAGATCAACAGCATCCTCGTCTGCGACCTGCCCTCGGAGCAGAAGGGCGAGCGTCCCGAACCTTACTTCTACTGGGTGAGGATTGAGGACGTGATCGACTTCGAGGCCGAGAGCGACGGCCAGATGAAACACGTCATCTTCAAGAGTTATGCCGGTGAGGATGACAAAGGCCGCCGCAAGTGCAACATCGTGGTGCTCGATGACGAGAGCTATCGGGTGTACGAGGATGGGCGCGATGGGTTCAATGGGTCGAATGGGGCTAATGGGCAGTTGGGAAAACTGCTTGTTGACAACAAGCACGACCTGGGCTATTGCCCTGCGCATTGGTTTTGGAACGACGCTATCGACCTGACCGAGCCGGATGTGAAGGAGAGTCCCTTGACGGGGCAGCTGGAGCATCTGGACTGGTTTGCCTTCTTCGCCACGTCGAAGAAGCACCTCGACCTCTATGGCAGCTATCCAATCTACAGCGGCTATGAGGAAGAGTGCGACTATGCCGACCCCACCAACGGTGTGAAGTGCGACCACGGCTTCCTGAAAGACAAAGACGGCCACTGGCTTATCGACAGCAACGGCAACAGGGAGAAATGTCCGCAATGCGGCAAGAACCCGTTGGACGGTGCTGGTAACTTCGTCACCGTGCCCGTGCCTGGAAAGGACTGGGCAGGCAATGAGATACCCGATATGCGCAACCCGATACAGATGCTGTCGGCCGATGTGAAGAGTTTGCAGTTCAACGTCTCGGAAGAGCGTAGACTGTGCGACCTCATCATCAACAGCGTTGTCGGCAACGACGAGAGCCTAATCAACGAAGAGGCCGTCAACGAGAAGCAGGTAGACGCAGGATTCGAGAGTCAGACCAACGTTCTTTTCCGCCTGAAAAAAGGCTTCGAGAAGATTCAGCGTTGGGCCGATTCGACCTGCTGCCGCTTGCGCTACGGTGGCGGCTTCATCAGCTGCAACATCAACTATGGCACGCGCTTCTTCCTGCAATCGGTGGCCGACTTGTGGAAAAACTACGAGAATGCCAAAAAGCAGGGAGCGAGCGAGGCCGTGCTGGATGCCATCTACGACCAGATAATCGTAACCGAGTACCGTACCAACCCCCAGCAGATGCGGAGGATGCGTATCTTGGGTGACCTTGAACCTTACCGTCATTCCACCCGCGAGGAGGTGCTGAACCTCTACAAAGAGGGTGTGATCGACGAGACCACGCTGAAGATGAAGACCCTGTTCAGCGACCTTGTGAAACGCTTTGAGCGCGAGAACATCAGCATTTTGGAGTTTGGCGAGGGAATGCCTTACGACCAGAAGATAGCGAAGATTGCTGAAACGATGAAAGGCTATCTTGCTGATGGGGCTAATGGGGCTAATGGGCGAGAATAATATTGTTTAACTCTAAAAAATAAGGACTTATGTATTACATCAAGAAAAACGGGGAACCGGCGACGACGACCGACCCCAATGAAGTGACCAAGGAGAATTTCTTGGTAGAGCCGGGCGGTGAGAACCGCGTGTGGGTCAAACTGACCAAGCACGAATTTGACCAGAAGTCCGGCGAAAAGCGTATGCTTGTCAACCAAATCAGTTCACTCAACCCCGGCGACTTTGAGTTTTGCGCCCGCAACTGGCGGCAGAACGACATCGACATCGAGATGCTGCACGACCCCCGTCCCGAACTGAAGGGCGACGGCGTGGAGGACAAGCTGGCCAAGCTGAAAGCCCAGATGGGCGAAAAGAAGGCCGAGCCGAAGGGTGAAAAGAAACAGAGTAAGTAACCATTAAACAAGGGAAAGTTATGGCACTGAACGAACAAATGTTGAGAGAGCAAACCGATTTGGGTTTGACAGACGCACAGATTACGGCCATTGCAGCATTGAGCCAGAAGGACGAGGACATTGTGTTCCCAAAGAAATATGGCGAGATGCTGGGCAATATAGACACTATGATTGCCGCCAAGAGTTCCATCACCCGCAACGAGGGCGAGAAGACGACCGAGTATATGGGCCGCGTGATTGGTCAGTTGAAGAGTGCTGCCGACGAGGGAGCCACCATCAAGACCACCAACGAGAGCCTGACTGCCGAAGTCGAAAGACTGAAAAAGCAGATAGAGAGCGGGGCCGCAGATGCCGAGTTGAAGCAAAGGGTAGCCAAACTCGAAGGCGACCTCACCTCTGCCAAAAAGGTGAACACCGAACTGCAAGAATCGCTGACCAAGAAGGAAGCCGAATACAAGGGTAAGTTGGAAGGCTTCAAGATGGACAGCGAGATTGCCGCCGCGATGAGTGCGGTGACGCTGAAGAAAGAGCTGCCGGAATCGGCCAAGCAGGCCCTTATCGACACCGCTATGATGCGTGTGAAGGGGACGAAGCACGTCTACGACGAGACCGCCGGAGCCTTCATCTTCCAGAACGAGGACGGCACGCCGATGAAAGACACCAAGCTCAACAACCTCACCGTGACCGATATGCTGACGGCGGAGTTGGAGAAGATGCAGGTGCTCGACACTGGACGCCGTCAGGGTGGTGCCGGTGGGCACGGCAACCTGCAAGGCGGTGGCGGCAACGGAGCCACCATTGATCTCGGTATGGCCCGCACACGGTCGGAGGCCACGGACATCATCGAGAAGCAGCTGATGAGCCAGGGCCACGCCAAGACCGACGCCGACTGGGGCACGCTCTTCAACAAGGCATACGACGACAATGCCGCCGTTATCGACAACCTGCCGTTAAGGTAGAAACAAGAAAAAGTACAGTTCTGAGGGTAGGAGCTGTTGAACAAAAATGTTTAACAATTAAAAACGTACAAAAAATGAGTTTAGTTGCATCAATGCTTCAGAACATCCGTCGCGCTGACGAGAAGTTCTACAAAAACTCTCTCCGCATTGGAGAGTACGGGGCCTTCGAGCTGTACAAAGAACAGACCAACGACCCCAATGGTATCATCACCCCTGAGACCCGCGACGAGGCGTGGTATCGCTCGCAGGGCCGCGTGATGCAGATGACGGTGCTCGACCCGAACACCAACATCACCATCAGTAACGCCCGCTCGTGCGTCATCACCGATGCCGAGAACACCTCGAAGCAGGTCACCGTGACCTTCGTCTATGTCGGCTTCGGCTTCACTATGGTGCCCACCCTGTATCACAACAACCAGATCGGTTACGAGCAGGACTTCCGCACCAAGTACCGCACCGGCGAGGACGCTATGGGCAACGCCATCGACCAGCTGTGCGTCGCCAACCTCGCGCTGGGTCAGAGCCAGGTGTTCGCTCAGGATCTGGGCTACACCATCACCGGCAACGCGGTGCAGGTGCCCTACACCAAGCGCACCAACATCTTCGGCGACCTGAAGGCTATGATGCGTGCCAACAAGTTCCGCTCCGCCGAGCTCGACATCGTTGGCAACGCCGGTTGCGAGGCCATCCTGCGCAACCTCGGCATCTTCGGTGCCAACAACGCGCAGAACCTCGACGGTGAGCGTCGCGGCAACCGTCTGCACTACTCCAACAACGTGGCCAATGCCGCCGCTGCCGGTGGCACCAGCTTCAGCGGTGCCTGCTATGCTGTGGCTCCCGGAATGGTGGGTATGCTTACCCGTCCCAGCCGTGCCGAGCTTTACGGCCTTAAGAGCATCGTGGGCCACGAGTGGGACACCGTGGAGATGCCCGGCCTGGGTCTGATGGTGGGCACGCACTACTATCAGAGCGTCGGCGATATGAGCGCCATTGCCGGCAACGCAAGTGCCGATATGGTGTGCGATATGAAGGAGCACTTCAGCTTCGGCGTGGAGATTGCCCTTCTGACCGCCTACAACGCCGACATCAGCAACCTCGCCAACCCCATCATCAAGGTGGACTTCGAGGAGAGTGCCAACCCGACCATTGCCTTCCCCGTGAAGACGCTGGCCTAAGAACAAGGATTAAGGAAGAAACACGGAATGGCCTCTGCATAAGTCCTACTTTCCCAATTTCATCCTTGCCGCGGGGCAGGCGGTAAAACGCCTGCCCTTCTTTTATAACTAAAACGAAAACGATAACGAAAATGTATAGAGCAAAAGAAGTTGAAGATGCCTTGCTGCACGTTGTGGGGTGGGAGCAGGAGGTGAATCCCGACCTGCAAATCGCCGGCGGCTTGACGCAGAGCGAGAGCGGCCTGACGTTCCAGTCGGCGCACCCGATGTGTACGCTGGCGATGGTCGACGCCCTGGTGCCGCCCGAATGGGACAGGAGCATCAAGGCGTGGCGGAGCGAGGACAAGATTCGCAAGGGCGAAATCCGCAAGCACGGCGGCTACTACTGGAAAGCCAAAAAGAACAGCCAGGGGCAGGAGCCTCCGGCGGCCGACTTCAACGGCGACTTCAACGAGGACTTCGGCAACGAATACTGGCGTGCCACCACCCTGCTGAGCGAGAAGACCGAGCAGCTGACGCGCCGTGGCATACAGAACGCCGTGCAGCGTTGGATGCAGACAAAGAAGGTCAACAAGGAGAGCCGCACCCTGCTGGAGCATCGCGCCTTCTTCGACGGTGCGGGCCGCCTTCAGGACACCGTGCCCAACCAGGACAAGATCGTGGGCTTCGAGATTCAGGCCGTCCACGGCCTCGGCGTGACCGTCAAGATTGACAAGGTGGGCTTGCAGTTCAACAGCCCCGGCCAGGTGACCGTCTATGTCTTCCACAGCGGCAAGAGCGAACCCGTGTACGAGCAGACCGTGGGCTACAGCCGCACGAACGGCACCTTCCAATGGTTCGAGCCGAAGGACTGGTACCTGCCCTACCTCAACGAGTGGGGTGCCGGCGGGACGTGGTACCTCGTCTATGTGCAGCGCGACTGCATCCCCGACGATGGGGTGCTGATGGAGGCCGTGCGCTACGGTATGGACTGGAACGTCGGCCCCTGCGTGAGTTGCAATATGGGCAGCACCCAGGCGTGGCGGGAGCTGTTGCAGTACGTGCGTATGTCGCCGATGCAAGCCGCCACCCCCGGCAGCTGGGACAAGAGCGACCCGCACCGTTGGGACCTCTCGAACAACTGCTACACCCCCGGCAGCAACTACGGCCTGAACGTGATGGTGAGCGTGATGTGCGACGTGACGGACATCATCATCAAGAACAAGCAGCAGTTTGCCCCCGTCATCAAGTTGCAGACGGCCTACGACATCCTGCGCAACGCCGATATGAACCCCGACGTGGTGGTCTCCCGCTACCAGAGCAACATCAGCCATACCGACGTGCGCTACGAGCTTGACGGCAGTGCCGCCACCAACAAGAAGGGGATGGGCATAGAGCTCGACAAGGCGTATGCCGCCCTGGAGGTGGAGACACAGGGGATGGACAAGGTGTGTTTGGGGTGCAATAACAGAGGCATTAGATTTAGAACGGCATAGGGAATTGAAAATTGAAAATTGAAAATTGAGAATGCCCGAAAAGAACCCTAGGTAAGAGCGAAAAGAACCCTAGGTAAGAGCCAGCAGATACCTAGGTAAGAGCTGGCAGATACCTAGGTAAGATTGAAAAACGAACTAACACGGCAAGGAAATGAGAAAAATGAATTTAGGCCCGCACAAGGTGGTGATGTACGACAGCATCGAGGAGCTGCCGATTGTGCGGTTCCAGAAGTACAACAAAATGCTGATGCTCGACGCGGGGCTGGGGAGCGACGTGAACGCGTTGGACGGCCACCTGGCACGGGTGAGCGAGTATATCAAGGCCAACGACCTCGCCAACGCCTCCGCCGAGATTGACAACCTGCGGCAGACGCTATTCAATGTTCAAAACGGCCTCACGCCCCACTTTATGTCGCTCATCCCCCTGATGGCCGAGGTGGACGGGGAGCCGCTGACCGATCTGAGCGACGAGAACATCCAGGCGGTGTATGACCGGCTGAAGGACGTGACGATGAAAGCCTACGAGGGAGCGGCCTCGGAGGTCAAAAAAAAAATCGAAGAGGAACTTAAAGCCTACTTTAACCAGGGCGGCGAGAGTGCGTCGAGCAAAGAATACTACGAGCTGATGCGTCGCCGCGCCCTGTTGCAGCTCGACGAGATAGCGCAGGGCAGCGACCACGGCGAGGAGATACGCGAGATAGAGAGTCAGATGGTGCGGCACGACAAGCCGCGAGCCTTCCAAGGGCAGAAGAATGCCGAGGTGCTGTACGACAAAAACTTTGTAGGCTGCTGCATCGCCATAGCGCAAAACCTCAATATGGACGCCAAAGAGATGACCGTAATGGAATACTACCGAGCCTTGGAGGTGCTGGAAGAGCAACAGAAACAGTTGAAGAAAAAGTAGAGAATGCGTGAATGCGTGAATGTGTGAATGTGTTAGTGGCTGGCGAGAGATACATAACCAAGAGCCAGGAGATACATAACTAAGAGCGAAGAGATACATAACTAAGAGCGAAGAGATACCTAACTAAGAGCGAAGAGATACATAGGTAAGATTCAAAACGAACCAAAAAACACAAAAAAAAGATATGGCTGACGACCAAGTTAAATATAGCGATTTGATTGCTGACGATGTTGTCAAGGGGCTTGAACTGCTGAACAAAGCCTTGCAGGACATCAAGACCACAATGGCGGGCGTGAAAGAAGAGGCCGCGAGTTTGGGCGTGTCGCTGAAGAATGTCAGTACCGCCACCCGCGAACAGCAGCAGGCCACGGCGCAGAATGCCGCCAGTGTGGATGGTTTGAGCAAGAAGGTAAAGCAACTCACCGAAGAGGAGCGTATGCTGGAGTCTGTTCGCAGGCAGTACAAGAAGCTGACCGACGACCAGATTGCCCGCGTGGATAGGCTGGCTGTCTCGTTGAGCAGAATGAACACTGCCGACCAATCAACCGTTGATCACGCCCTAAAACTCATTGACACTATCAACATCGAAAACAAGTCGTACAACGAGTTGCAGGCCACCTATAACGCCCTAATGAACGCCATTAAGAATATGAACACCGAGCAGCTGCGTAGTTCGCAGATAGGTAAAACGATGGTGGCAACGGCCAAGAATATTCGTGAGACGATGAACGAAACGCAGAAGTCTGTCGGCAACTACACCTTGCAAGTGGGTAAATACAAGGCTGCCTTCGACGGCCTGGGCTTCTCGTTTATGCAGATAGTCCGCGAAGCTCCGTCGGCACTCAACCTCAATCAATTCTTCCTGGCCATCTCGAACAATCTGCCGATGTTCTTCGACCAGATAGACCGATTTAAGACCGAGCAGAAGGAAATCAAGCAGACGCTGGCCGACCTCGCCGCCCAGGGCAAGCAGACCAGCGACGAATACATCAAGATTGCCAACCAGCAGACCACGGTGTTCAAACGTTTGACCACGGCTGTTTTCTCAATGCAGGGTGCGGTGCTGTTGTTCACCATGTTTATGCGTTTCCTTCCCAAGATTGTGGATTGGGTAAAGAAATTGTTTACAGGATTCAAAGACCTTTCGGCGCAACTTGAGCTTACGGGCAAAAAGTTTCGTGCTATCATCGACGCTCAGAAGAACATGGCCAATGTATCGGCTGAACTTGACATTGTTTATCGTAGGCTGAAGAATGTGGACCAAGGGACACAGGAGTGGGTGGATGGCATATCAACCGTAAACAAACTGACGGGACAGCATATCAACGCTCTCGATACAACTATTGACAAGGTTGGTGAGGTGATTGAGCAATACAAGAAGATGCAGAAGGCCATCGAGATAAACCGCATTGTGGCGAGTAAGCTGGGTGATGCAGAGGTTCGTAGCCAGCTCTATTATAATCTCATGTATGGCCCCGACGAGTACCGCGACAAGCGATATGACAAGGATTTTGTCAACCGCACCATTCAAGGTTTCGTTACCGACGAGCAGATGAATCAAATAAACGACTATTTGGATAAAGCACACTCGCAGTTGGCCGATGAGCGAGAGAAGGCGAGAAAGACACTTGACGACCTCTACTATAAATATATCACCATTCCTGGCCGGGAGCAGAGGATGTGGGAGAATATGTACCAGATTGTCGATGCCGGTGATGGCAAAAATGGGCCTACGAAGACGTCGAAAGAGGATGTGTTCGATTTTAGCCCTGAAGATGTAAACGACCAATATTGGAAGGCCGAGAAGGCACGGATTGGTCTCATGGAAGATGGGTTGAAGAAAGAGTTGGAGTTGCAGAAGTTGGCCCATGCCGAGGCATTGGAGCAAAACGATGTTTACTATGCCGACCGTGAAGAGCAGTTGATGAACAATCTTATGGGTGAACTGAAGCTGCTGGCCGACGGCAACGACAAGGTAGCCACTGAGATGTATGATGCCATAGTGCGCAACGACACCGAGGCCGTTGCCCAAATGGGTAGCGGTGCGCAGGCGTTGGCACAGCAATATTGGAGAGACATAGAGAAGGGTGAACGTCAGCATAACATCATCGAGCAAGGCTTGATTGTGGAAAATGAGCGTAAAGTAAAAGCCTTGCGCATGGCGAACTTCAAGGCCAGAAAGGATGAGTGGGAGAAAAATGCCAAAGATAACGCCAAGACTGAGTTGAAGGCGGCGGTGGACGGATGGGCGGAGTACAAGGCGAAGTTGATTGAAGAGGGGAAGACTCGGAAACAGATAGTGGAGGCCGAGGTGGCTGCGGAGATTGCTCGGTTGAACCTTATGCTGAAGCTGAACCGCGATGTCAACGGCGAGAAGATGAGCGACGAGCAGCGGCAGAAGGTGGAAGAGTGGATTAGGCTGCTGGAGAAGTTGCAGCAGACGGGCAACTACGGCGACTACAAGCCCGGCCAGTTTATGGGGAAAGGCGGTGCCAACGTCACCAACGAGCGTAAGAACTTTGCCAACATCTGGGAGGTTCTGGGAATTGATATGGATAGCAACCAGACCTCGGCACTCAACAGCGTGTTCGACCAGGCGAAGGAGGCTCTTAATTCGTGGATGGATGCACGGAAGGCGGCGGCTGACCAGGCCAAAGAGTTGGCGGACGACGAGGTGAGTGCGGCGGAGAACGCGCTGAACCGCGAGATTGAGCTGCGCAACCAAGGCTATGCCAACAACGTGGCCCTGCGTGAGCGGGAGCTGGCCGATGCCAAGGAGAAGCAGAAGCAGGCGATGGAAGAACAGAAGAAGGCTGCTCAGGAGCAGATACTGCTCGATGCCGCTATGCAGACCAGCTCGCTGATTACGGCTTCGGCCAATATATGGAAGCAGTTTGCCACGCAACCCTGGCTGGCCGCTGCGATGCTGGCCACGATGTGGGGTTCGTTTGGTTATGCCAAGATTAAAGCCTATCAAGCCTCGACGAAGAGTATCACCTTCGGCGAGGGTGGTTCAATGCTGCTGGAAGGCGGTTCGCACCAGAGCGGCCACGACGTGAACCTCGGTATCGGTCCCGACGGGAGCAACCTGCGGGCCGAGGGCGGCGAATACTTCGCCGTCATCAACAAGCGCAACAGCCGCAAGTACGGCAGCGAGATACCGGCGGTGGTGAACGCCCTGAACAGCGGAATGTTCGAGGACAGATACATCAAGACCAGCGACGCTGTGGGCCTGCTGCCGCGCATCATCCGTGCCGACGACGGCTCGACGGTGGACTTGTCTGCCGTGGAGAGCGGCGTGGGCGAGCTGGTGAAGCAGGGCGAGAGCCGCTGGACGGTGGAAGGCGAGTACCGTGTGGAGCGGTACAAGAACCGCGTGCGGAGGGTCAAAATCAGTTAAGAGTTAAGAGTTAAAAGTTAAGATTTATATGAATATCAACAATAACTTCACGCCGCTGGCGTGGCATCAAGGGGATATAGAGTTGCAGAGCAACCGGGCGACGTATGCCTACGGGCATATCGTGCCGCTGATAGCGCACAGGCAGACGCTGCTGTCGTTTCAGATCATCACCGAGACGGACGCTGTGAATATGAGCAACTATACCGTAGCCCTCTACAACGTAGACGGCACGGTGAGGGTGGCCAACATTGGACTGACGATGGCGAAGGTTCACATCGTGGTGCGGCCTGCCGACCAGCAGCAGGGCACAGCCGAGGTGGGCTACGACGTGCTTATCTACAACGGCGACGCGCTGAATGCCGCCTTGCCGATGGGCCAATACTACCTTGTGCTGACCAGCGGACAGAATACCTGGTATAGCGACGTGGTGACCATAGTGAGCAACACGCTGACGATGACCCGCATCGAGTGGTGGGACGAGAGCGATATGGTGTTCCCTGCCGGCCGCATCGTGTACCGCTATGCCAGCGGTGGCCAGACGGTGCAGTACAAAAACAGGATGTACTTCCTGGAGGAAATAGGGATGCCGGAGTACACCGTGGAGGAAGAGGGCGACACCCGCGACGGGTTGTTCTACGCCACCAAGGTTTTGAGCGGCAAGAAATACAAGATGCAGGTGGCGCAGCTGACCGAGGCGATGTGCGACGCCCTGCGGTTCGTGCACCTGGCCGACAATGTGACGGTGCGGGACGGCTACGGGCGTATGTACTACTGCGACTCGGTGCTGGTCACCCCCGAATGGCAGACCGGGGCCGTGGCCTCGGCGAGCGTGGAGATAGTGACCGACACATTCGTGAAGCAGGTAGGCGGAGGATACACCGGAGACAGCCCCGTGATTGAGGATGCGACGGGTATCATCAATCAAGCCATCATTAATGAAACCTTTGTTATCAACGCATAAAACATAAAGAATATGACCAAACAAGAATTGATTGCTTTGTTCAGCAACGGACACCTGGTGACAGGTGGTGACTTCGAGAATCTAATCAACTCGATGAAGGGCGTACAGTCGCCGGTGAGCGACCCGTCGGCATCGGGCACTTCGGTGACGTTTATCGCCACCATCACGCAGGATGCCGAGGGCAAGATTACGGTCACGAAAAAGACCGTCAACTTCAACGGGTTTGTTCCCGTGATACAGATGCGTACCTATCAGAACCACGACATACAGGTGGTTGGCGACTTGGGGAACGATGGTTCGAACAGTGAGTTCGATAAGGAGATAGAGCACAAAAAGGGGCACTATCCGACGGTGCGCCTGTTGGACAAAGAAACTGGTGTTGAGTTGCGGCCGACTGTTCAAATTCCTGATCCGTACAGGGTGAAGCATATTGACACAGACAATCTTGCCATCATACTCAGTGGCGATGCCAATGCCAGCTCTACGTATCAGTATATTCTTGACTAACTTTTTTAATACATAACGTTATGGTAAATTACAATTCATTCGATGACTGGAAAGCGTGGATGCAGACCGTCATCAAGGAAAACGGCGTGGGGGCCATCACTGGGCCGCTGTTGCAGGCGGTGCTCGGTGAGCTGAGCGACACGGCGGAGTGGCTGGTTAGCGTCAGCGGCAGCAGTGCAGACGCTCGCGCCCTTGCCGCCGAGGGCTGGGCTGTAGGCACCCAGCGGGGTGTGCCCGTCAGCGAGGGCAGTCCCTACTATCAAAACAACTCGCTGTATTGGTCGCAGCAGGTGATGGCCACGGCTGGCGACCTTGCCACCTTGGTGCAGCAGGCGCAGACGGCGATACACGGTGCCGACGATGCCGCCGCCGACGCTGGGCGTGCCGCCCAGAGTGCAACGGAGGCTGCAACCAGTGCTATGGGTGCCGCCGCCCTTGCCGAGCAGAATGCGGAGCTTGCGAGCGATGCCGCCGCTGCCGCCACGACCGCGAAGGGCGAGGCTGAGAGTGCAGCCGACGCCGCTACCGCCGCAGGCGACTATGCCCGTGGCGAGATTGACGGTGCCAAGGGCGACTACGACTCGCTGAACGACCGATTCGACCACGTTGACGAAATCTCGATGTACTTCGAGGAGACGGGAGTGACCGCCGACCCCCAGCTCATCGACGAGTATCAGCGTACCTTGCAGCAGGCATACCAGTGTATCACCGATATGCTGGCCGCGACGAATATGGCCAAGCAGAGTGCCACGACGGCGGAACTTGCCGCGCGTCACGCCGACACTGTGGCCAACATTGCCGATGCCGCCTCACGTCAAGCCACGGAGCAGGCCCAGCGTGCCGCCTCTGCCGCCGACAGCGCGGAGCAGGCCACGACTGATGCCGCGAATGCCGCTGGCGATGCGTTGAGCAAGGCACGTATGGCCGAAACCGCCGCCGGTACCGCCAATGCCCGAGCGGAGTATGCCAGAGAGCAGGCCGTCTACGCCACCGAGCAGGGCGACTACGCCTACCGTATGGCCGAGGCGTTGGAAGACACTGGGGTTTTCTTTGAGGAGGCTCCGCTATTGTAGAACAACTATTAAAACGTTTTAATATGGACAGACAAGGTAACATTAAAGATTTCCAGGGGAACAAGATTATCCCCAACACTTCGAGCGCGGCAGTGCTCGACTTGGAGCGTCAGCAGGCGTTGAGTGCGTCGCTGATGGCTTTGGTAGAGAAAAATTCGTTGGGCTTTCCCGACTTCACCACCATCGAGGCGCACGCCGTTGACGACAAGGTGTATCACGACCGCAAGCTGTGGGTGTTCACCGCTGCGTTGGCCCAGGGTGCCGCGTGGGATGCCAGCAAGGTGCGCGAGTTCTCGCTGAAGGAGTACGTCGATGCGCTGAAGGCCGCCGTTGAGGACGGAACGGTGGTGGCGAAACTCGCCGAAAACATTGTTTCGTGGGCTGGCGAGAGCGTCAGTGCCAAGTACGAGCAGACGGCGGCTGTGGACACTACGGGCGGCACGGTCAGCATCGACAGTTCGGTGGATGCCGACCTGGAGAGCGTGGTGCCGACCACGGACTTCTTCGCCTCGCAGCTCATCAGCACCGGCTTCAACCTGCTGCGCCGTGCTGTGGCCGTGGGCAACGGCTGGTATTTCGAGGTGCCGCACCTCGTGGCTACCCAGCAGAGCATCGGCACGGCATTGGAGAACAACGGTGTGCTGTTCACCAGCTCGACGCACGAAAACCTGCGTCCGACGGTCTACTTCAAGCCGTTTGGTAGCGGTGTGCCTTCGAGCGTGACCGACGGCGTTGCCGCCACCTACACCGACAAGGATGGTCGCCGTCACTACACCACCAGTGGCGCGGGCTACCTCATCGTAAGCGGTATCGACCGTGCGAGCGTCTGCGCCCACCTCGGCTGGAGTCGTCGCTACGACGAATATATCAGCGTGGCCGACGCTAACGATGCCGGCAGCGTGGTAGATATGGCCGCCGGCATCCACGCTCTGCACTCCTTCGACAAGATGCTCGTCATTGGTGCTGTGTCCGACCGTATTGAGAAGGCCAGCGACACCACCATCCGCTGGACGCGCCGACTCGACCGTGTGCCGCCCTCGTGGACGAACACCCCGGTGGAGGAGGAAGGTGTGGCCACGGGCCAGTACCTGCACGAAGCTGTCATCAGCGCGATGAAGGCCGACGGGGCCGCCACCTTCGAGACCCTCAACACGGGCCTGAGCGTCAGCGGCACCACCGTCAGCTACACCGACAGCAACGCCGAGGCTGTGACCGACTATGTGAAATATGAGTTGGCTGCCGAAGTCACCGGCACCGCCCCCGTCAGCAGCGCCTTCAGGTGCGAGGACTGGGGCCTCATCGTTCTGCGTGGAGCCACGGGCACGGCCAAGGTTAATATCGCCTACGGCCAGAATGTCCCCGACAACCTGCGCACGGCACTCCCCGTCATCAACGACCTCAACCATTGCACCGGCAGCATCGGCCAGGGTACGGCGGTCTGCTCCACCGGCACCTACGACAAGGACAAGGTTGTCACCATTCAGCACTTCCTGCTGCTGCAATACGCCCAGATCCACGTCCTCTTCACCACGCCCATTAATACTGAGCGCAACACCCTCAACGTCAGCCTGACGGGAGCCAAGCCGCTGCGCATCCTGGGTCAGAACCTGCCCGCCGGTGTGGTCAAGGCTCAGACCTACGCCACGCTGGTCTATGATGGCGAAGCGTGGAATATCGTCAATATGTTCCGCCCCGGTTCCGAGTTCGACCCCAGCGGCCTTGTGGTCGATATGGGCTTGACAAGCGGTGTGAAATGGGCTGCCCGCGACCTCGACCTCACCAAGCCTGGCGGCTTCTGCGACACCCCGTTCACCTACGACAAGTCGTTCTTCTCGTGGGGCAACATCGACGGCCACAACCCCGTTGGCAACAGCTTCGCCGGCGTGTACAACTGGGGCGGCGTGAACGCCGCCGATCCGTGGTACGACGGCCAGCCCTACGGCAACACCAAGGGCAATACCCTAACGGGCGACATCCCCGTTGGCGAGGAGTTCGACGCCGCCCGCGCCAATCTTGGCGAACCGTGGCGTATGCCGACTACGGCCGAGTTTGCAGAGTTGTTTGCTGGCAGTATCTACATCGACGCCGACGGCAACGAGGTAGACACCAGTAAGGCCGACAAACGAGTGACCGTGAATGGCATTGTGGGCCTTTACTTGCAGAGCAAGACAAATGGTAACAGGCTCTTCTTTGCCGCCTCTGGCAACGGAGCGGGTTCATCATGTTACAACCGCGGTTCGTACGGCTACTACTGGTCGCGCTCGTTCGTCTCAGCTCGCTACGCTCGGAGCCTGCTCTTCCGCAGTGGTGGAGTCATCCCGCAGGACACCGGCAGTCGGTACTACGGTTTCGCGGTGCGCCCTGTGCAGAACTAACCACACCGCACCCCACCAAAAGGGATGCGCCGTCAAGGCCGCCCCAGCGGCCCCAAAGGCGCATCCCATTCTGATGGGGATTAAAAAAACAGAGTGAATAATTAAGAATAAAAAAATGGCAGAACTGAAAGATATTTTTGCGCTTGAAGCGGAGAGAGAGATGCCCGAATCGTGGAACAAGATACATCTGTACAAGGTCGGCGATTTCTGGCGAGCGTATGAGTGGAGTGCGTGGTTGGTTGCCGTTATCACCTATAATGATGAGGTGAGGATGCAGACGAAAGACCGCAAGCCGCTACACGTAACGCGGATGAGACGTACCGACGTAGAAGGTGCCACTTATTGTTCTGTAGGGTTCCCGATACGGTCGCTGGATAAATTCATTCCGCAACGCGAAAATTTTGAAAGCATAGAGGATTTTCACGCCGTCGTCACCATAACCCTGCCCCAGCCATCGGACGGGAGTGCAATAACCCACGAGCGGCTGGCCGAGGCTGTGGAGCGTTGGAAGGAGACCATAGTTATAAAGCAACCCACATCCAGGAGAAAGAGGGCTACCCCTGATGCGCCGCACAGCGAGGCGCGGGTTGGAGTGGGTTTGTTGCCAAAGATATTGGCCTATCCGTTGGAAGAGCGCACGGCGATGGAAAATATGCAGTTCATCCGCTACTTGAAAAGCCAGATTATTGCCATATTGTGAAAGTGTCAAATATGTCAGGATGCAGATTATAGTTCATAGGTTGCCCGTCCTGCGTCCGTCGGACGTGGGAAAAAGAAAAGACGCGCGGAGGCTTCGTGGATTCTTCCGTGCGATCGTGTAAGGCGGCAACCGACCCTAATTACAGCATCAGCGCCCTGCGAAAAAAAAAGCGGAAGACTTTGCCGCCTCTGGCAACGGGGCGGGTTCATCTTGGAACAACCGTGGCGCGAACGGCAACTACTGGTCGCGCTCGTTCAACTCGGCTCGCAACGCTCGGAATCTGAACTTCAACAGTGGTGGTGTCAACCCGCAGAACACCAACAATCGGTACAACGGTTTCGCGGTGCGCCCTGTGCAGCACTTATCTAATCCGAATGCAAGAAAACGACACTTATAACACAATGAAGACATATCGGCTGACGCGCTCGCAGTTGCTGTATGACCTCTATGTAGCCTTTGAGGATGCAGCGCGAGGCAAACACCGTATGTCGTATGTACAGAAGTTTGAGGAGCACCTTGCGGAAAACCTCAACGTATTGTGAGACGAATTGCTCGGCAGGACATATAAAGCCTTGCCGAGCAAGTGTTTTATAGTGAGCTATCCCAAAAAGCGCGAGGTATTTGCTGCGATGTTCCGTGACCGTATTGTACATCACCTCTATTTCCGCTACACCCATCAGATGTTTGAGCGGACGTTTATTGCCGACACTTACAGCTGCATTGTGGGCCGAGGTACGTTGTATGGCGTGGAAAGGCTGAGGCATCATATACGGCAGGCGTCGCTTAACTGGCAGGAGGAATGCTATGCTATGAGCCTTGATATTCGGGGTTATTTTATGCACATCGACAGGGCGCGGCTGTTGAAGATTGCCACCGAGTCGTTGAAGAAAATGAGTGTGCATAGGGTGGGGTTGTCCGATGATGTGCCGTTGCCTTCTGGAGTGCTACTGACGGAGCAGACAACGTGGGCGGAGGTGCGCGACTTTGACTTCTTGCTGTGGCTGACAGAGCAGATAGTGATGCTCGACCCGATGGAGAATTGTATCATTGTGGGCGACCCGTCGGACTGGCATGGTTTAGACCCTGCCAAGTCGATGCGTAATTTGCAGCCTGGGTTGGGTCTGCCTATCGGTAATCTTACATCGCAACTATACAGCAATGTATATCTCAACGTGTTCGACCAATATGTGAAACGAGGTTTGGGGTGCCGGCATTACGGGCGTTATGTTGACGACTCTGCAATGATAGACCCCGATAAGGATTGGTTGCTGGCACAAGTGCCGAAAGTGAGGGATTTTTTATGGGATGAGTTGGGGTTGGAACTGCACCAAGGCAAGATACATATACAGGAGGTGCACAAGGGAGTAGAGTTTCTTGGGACATTCGTAAAGCCATATAGGGAGTATGTATCTAACAGAACGCTGGAGCGGATGCAAAAGAAATTGCAGCAAGTGGACTTGCGTAACCGCGAGGCGGCATTAAGGTCGGTAAACAGTTACCTTGGTATCATGAGCCATACGGCGAGTTACAACCTGCGGCTGTCGATGTTCGGTGAGGGTGAGTTCGCGTATTTGATAGAGTACGATGCCGACATGAGGAAAGGCTGGCTCGCGTCATAAGAAAAGCCCCGTCTCCGAGGCTTTTGATTGTATACGTACACGAAACCGTACACAAAAATTAGATAATTCCAAACAAAATAGTATTATCTTTCCAAGTTTTTCAAGTAGGTACAGAATTATAAGATATTAAATATCAGTATATTTAAATATTAATACCCCTGAACCCTATAATATTGCTCATATACTGATAATTAGTTTGTTATGGACACGTACACGGATGCGTTACCGAAATGGTGATTTGTCCAAGTTGTGTGTACTAATTTTGTTGATTGTGTGATTTTTTCCAATTAGAAGGTGAACGAGCCGTAGTCATTCCAATCGTCCACCGAGAACGAAAAATCCATTCCGAAGGTGATGAAGAATGTGCCACTGTAGGTGGTGACGTAGCCGTTCTTGATTGGCACCTGGGTGAACTGGCGCACCTCGCCGTCGTTGGTGGGGCAGAGGGCTTCGGCTTGGATGTCCACGTATTTGACGTTGGTCATGTCGTCGGCCATTACATATATATTATATGAGGCAATGCCGTTGTTGTCGGTGGAGATGCTGTTGATGGTGTGGGTGCGTTCGGCTGGGTCGGTGCTCTGCATTGTGCCGATGTTGAACTTGCGTCCGCTGGGGCTGATGGTAAATTGGAAGCCCGTCACGTTGGAGGGTATGGCATCGGTGACGCGCATCTTGAACATACCGACAATGCGCTGCATGACGACGTTCAGAGATAGGCCGTCGCCTGGGCAGAATATGGTGTCGGCCACGAGGGTCTGCTTGATGATGTCGCCGACAAAGCTCACCACACCGTTGCTAAAAGTGCAGGTGTCGGTGGAGTTGTGGGCCACGGCCACGAGATTGTAGGTCTTGTTGGTTTTCAAAGTGGCGGATGCGTTGCCGAAGTCTGTGTTGATGTCGCGGGCTTGGTGGATGCGGAGAGTGTCGGTGGTTCCTTGTTCGATGATGTAGATGTCGAGCCGTGAGCAGACAGTAGAGACGCTGCTTGTGGCTTTCATTGGTGCCACGTCGTAGGGTGAGAAACTGAATTTTACCACATCGGTGTCGCCGAGTGGTTTTTCCTTTGTGCAGGCTGCGATAGTAAGGGCAGCGGCAATGAGAATTAGAACTTTTTTCATATTGTCAAGATTTTTAAAAATTTGTCAACATAAACGCAATTCTATATAATTTATTGTATCCAATATTATAAATTATTGAATCTGGCCATTGCCTGGGTGCTGGTCTCGTTGGCGATGGCGATGTAGGGGCGCATGGCCTCGTAGTTCTTATGTCCCGTCCAGGAGAGGATGATGGTGGGCGAGATGCCGAGTGAGATGGCGGTGACGATGAATGTGTGGCGTGCTGTGTGGGTGGAGATAAGTTCGTATTTAGGCACAATCTCGTCGTGGCGTTCAGAGCCTATATAATATGTATGGTGGGTGGGGGTATTGATGCCTATCTCCTTCATTATGTCGTGCAGGGCTTTATTCTGTGTCTTGCGGTCTGGGGTGGGGAGTGCTGGATGCAGGATACCGAGGGTGCGCTGGCGGCGGTTGGGTTTGCAGTTCTGGTAGCGGTCGAGGATGGCACGGGCGCGGTTGTTGAGGGGGACGGTGAGTGCGTCGTTGGTCTTCTGGGTGGTGAAGGTGATGTGGTCGCCGTGGATGTCGGCCTGGGATAGACGG
>Ga0326514_10000847_pt1 | contig 20189 bp, 28 predicted proteins | sample 3_2548_0518_D_FD_203653 | JGI IMG/M metagenome (GOLD analysis project Ga0326514, IMG submission 203653) | Bovine rumen microbial communities from UC Davis, California, United States - 3_2548_0518 | ecosystem: Host-associated > Mammals > Digestive system > Stomach > Rumen | place: USA... | reverse complement strand
TTCCATCATATTAGATCCTGCAAATTTTTTAAGAACCATAAATGCCCCAGCTAATTCTATTAACATTCCTGTAATAGCAGACGTAGCTTTCTTTAAATCATCAGCAGGAATAGAAGCCATTATAAGAGCAGCAGCTGCAATTATCAGAATAGCTTCTGCTATTTTCTTTATCATATCAGCCATCCAGTCAAGCTGCTGAAGATTTCCAAATAATCCAACGAGCTGCAATACAAAAGAAGAAATAGAAGCAAGAGCAGTATTAATAAGTGAGGTTGTAATTGTATTAAGTAAACCAAATATACTTTCGCCAATACCGCTAATAAGTTTAGTATTGATCATTGTAATTAAAAGTTCTAAAGGATTTGTACTTGATAAAATATCCCAAATGTATCCACCAAGATCTTTTAAAGCTTTACCGAGTGGCTCAACAATTCTCTTTAAATTCTCAAATACTGCTATTCCAAAATCTTTAAGCATTTTAAGAGGTTTTTCAAGTTTTCCTAAAACATCAGCAAGAGATGAAAAACCAGATACATCCATGTGACTTGAATCGGCTATCTTTTCAAGCAAATCAGCGATTCCCTTTAAAGCCCATCCAGCAAATTTCTTAATGGCTTCTAACGGCTTTTCAAGTAATTTAAATGATTCTCTTAATTTATCAACATTTTCACTATCAACTCCAGATAATGAATCTTTAATTCCTTTAAATACAGATTCTATCTTTTCACCAACTTTTGTTACTATAGTTTTTAAACTAGTAAATATACGTTGAAGATCTTCCGATGTTTTTACAAAATTAGTTATTGTACTAATTCCAGTTCCAATAACACCTATAACGGTTTTAAGAACATTTACAATGTCTTCAAACGTAGGAATATACGGAGTAACTTTATCATAAATCTTTTTAAGAGTTTCAGCAACTTTCTTTCCAGCTTCAGAAAACTTTTCCTGAGTTTCTTTTGTCTTAAGAACAGCATTATTAAAATAAGTAAGTTTAGAATATATAGTGCCAAAAACCACAGAAAAATCATGGTTCATATCTTTAACTGGCTTCATAATATTAATGATAGGCTTTACAAATGCTTTGAATAAATTAACAAGTGATCTTACAACCTGAAATATACTTAAAAAGGTAGTTCTAAGTGTATTTGTTTCTTTATATGTAGCCTTAAATTGACTAGTTAATTTAACGAGCTTTTCACTAAGTTCAACAAAAGAACTAACATCAAAATCAAAAGCCAAATCAAATGCTTCCATAACTGGCTTAATATATGACCCTATACCACTAAAAACATTTGCTATTGTCCTAAAACTATTAACAAATATAGTGGTTATTTCTTTCATTGGGATTTTTGCAACCATCCATGACAAATGTGTAATAAAATTATTTATTGTTTTAGAAGTATCGCTTGCAAAATCAGCAAGTGCTTTATTCATCTCATTAATTTTAATTCGAATATTGTTAAATAACTGAACAGCAGGACCTTCCTGAACAATTAAATCTTTTACAAAAGCTTCACCGGTTCTTGCAAGAGCTGCTCGAATATTAGAAAGTGCTCCTGTAAATGTCTGGTTAGCATCTTTAGCATGATCGCCAAATGTTGTAGCCATTGCTTCAGAAAATATTTCAAAAGAAATTTTTCCTTTTGACACCATTTCTCTAATATCTGACTCAACAATATCCGTACCACCTGTAATTTCTTTTATAGCAGCTGTAACAGATTCGGAAGCTTTTACTGTTCCTTTATTAACATCATTAAAGTATTTTGAAAGTGATGCAGCAGCATTCATTCCTCTGTATGATAACTGATTAAGCTGATCACCCATAAGTCGTCCGTTACCAGCAACGGTTGTAAAGATATTAGAAATTGAATCATAATCTGCATTAACTGTAGCGGCAACACCGGCAACAGCTTTTAAAGCTCCTTTCATTTGTTCTCCGCCCTTAAGTCCAGAAGCGGCAAACATAGATGCAGCTTTTGCAGCAGAATCATAAGCATACGCAGTTCCATCCACAGAGTCTTTAGCATTATCCATAACAGTTTTAACTTCTTTTGCATCAGAAATTAGACCCTGTAATTGGAATCTAGCGTTCTCGACATTCATTGCTCTATTCCAACCACCTTGAGTAATCATGGATGGAATCTTTGTAGCAAATGACCAAGCAAAGTTCATGGCTTTGTCAGTAAGATTCTGAATAACACTCATACCAACAATACCAAGAGTTGAAAATCTATCTTTCAAAGTCTCGATTCCAGATGCTGCTCCACTAAAATCAAGACCTCTTGTAGCCTTATTAATACTCTCGATAGAGTCTCTAGCATTATCCATTTTAAGAGCTTGCTTTAATTTATCGAGAGTTGACATACTTGTTTGAACATTTTTCTCAAAGTCGGAGTTGTCAAATTTCATTTCTACTACTCGTTCATCGATAGTAGCACTCATGTTTTTGTCACCTCCTTCCATGCCTCATCTGCCATCTTATCAAATATAGGCTTTAAAGCTGGATTTATAAAATCTCTTCCAACAACATAGCCACCATTTTTTGTTCCATGTCCGTATTGAAGTAAAATGGCAACATTGGTTCCAGCAACAACATTTGTATTAACCCACTCAATTTTTGATTCTGTGGGGGAATGTGTAATAATATACTCCCAAGAAGAAGCGGTCTTTCCGGTCTTTACAGGAGTGGAAGCAGATAAAGCCGCCACTCCCTGCTGACCGTACTTTTCAAGAACGTTTAAATAGTCTCTTCTTAAAAGTCTATTAAAAAATTTATCTGTTTTAGAGAAATCTCCTCTGTTTTTAAATGTCACAAGCATAAGAAAATTCCTCCCATTTTGAAGTTAAGCATGGTTCTTTACAACATCCCAGTATTCTCCGCTCTCTTTTCTAAGAGCTTGATAAACACTGATCTTCTTACTTACAAAGTTTACCTTATCTTGAACTTCTCTGTGATTGTATCCTGCTTGCTCAAGTTTCTTTTGCCTCTCAAGACCGCTTCCATATTTGCCAGAATAAACATCTTCTATAACATCTTTAGTAACAATCTTATAAGTCTTTGAAGTTTTTTCTCCTTGCTCTATTTTTCTCCATTCTTCTTTATCAATGTAAGCTATATCTAAGTCAAGTTTATGTTTTTCTGTCTGCTCAAATCCTTTTATTGTGCCAGATGGAGAATACTGTCTAATAATTTCTTTCTTCCAAGCTCCAAGTCCTTTGTTGTCTTTAAAAGGATTTGTTTGATATGAAGTTAAATTATCATTTGCATACTGAGCAACCCACAAAGGAGAAATTTCGGCTACTTTACTCCAGTCACGTCTTCTTGTAACAGAAGCTGACATGTAAATTCCAGGATAAACACCGGCTTTAGCATTAAAATGAGTTAAAAACTGATAAACCCAATCTACTTCGTCTGCTCTTCCGAACACTGGATTGTATCCTGTCTTTTTCGTTCGCCCATTAGATTCCCAATCAAGAAAGAAAATCGCTCTTCCAACATAGCTTTTTGTGTAGTTGTAAAAGTATTCTGCTTCAATCCTTGGATCAACTCCATTGACATAGTGATATAACCCCAGACACTTTCCTGATTTTTCTCCCTGTTTAAACCATGTATCGGTAAACGGATTAACATAGTAATCTCCCTGAGTAGCTTTTATAATAACAAAATCAGCATCAACGTATGATACATCGATTCCTTTCTGATGGCTTGCTATGTCTATACCGTTCATAGAAAACCTCCTTATCCGTGAGTATGCATCTTTGCTTTTCTCTGAGCATTTAATGCTCTATTACTTGCTAACATCTCACTTCTACTCATCTTCTTTTGTGGTGTGTTCTTAAGTTCACATACTCGGATTAGTGTTAAAAGTTGATTTAAATGCCACTTTCTATACTCCATAGGAATACCAAATTCAATCATCCAATAATAAATAATTTCAGAAGTAACTACTTCTTTCTTCCCCGTAGGTCTATTATTAGTAGGATTATGCGTAGTGAATGTAGTTGCTGTCATAGGATCGTTTATGTATTCTGCTATTTCCCTAGTAACGTCTTTAGGTAAATAATAATAAATATCCGGATCAACGTTAGGTGTAAGAGTCATACACCTTATATAGTCAATTATCTCTTCCTCAGTTTTTTCAACATCGGAAAGATAAGGTTTATGCCATTTAGCTTCCCATTTCTGTAAAGATATAAGGGAATGCTCAAGACTCAAATCAACCCCTTTAAAATCTACAAACTCTTCTTTTTTGGTATTCCACCCATGAATATCAGGTATTGTAATCTTTTTGGGCATTCCCTTTACCTCCAACAAAAATATACTTAAGAATTCTTTACAGTAACACCGAGTTTCTCAGCGATACCTTTCTTATCCTCATCACTCATCTTGGCAATTTCCTCTGCCATTTCTTTAGGAATGATGTTATTCATGAAATCTGCAGCAAATTTAGAATCAGTTGCAAATCTCATATAGATATTAGAATATGCTTCTGTCTGCTTAAAGTCATTAAGAACTTCATCATTCTTAATAAACTTTCTACCATCAGCGCTTCTAACACCATAAGATTTATCAATAAGCATATCAAACACCTCGATCATCTTCGGGATGTTCTGCTTTTCAATCAAAGTCTTAAGCATTCCGGTAAGTCCACCATCCATAGAAAGCTCAAGCTTAACAATTTCTGCCTTCGTAAGGTTAAAGTAAAACTCTTCGGTTCTTTCAACATCCAAATAGTCTTTATAAGTCTCCTTAATAATATACATAATTTTCTCCCTTCTTGTTAAAAATGGAGGAGCCCTTTTTACAGAGCCCCTCCGTTAAAATTTTTAAAATTAGCCAGCAGCAGTCATGATTCTCTTAACTTCATCCGGAAGTGGCAGGCGAGCAACCGTTGCACCGGTCTCAGTCTTCTCATAGTAGGTCTTCTGGCTGTCAACCGTGGTATCAGTCGTCAGGGTGTAGGTATAAGGCTCAGCAGAACCACTTCTCTCATACCATCCTTCAGTAGACGGATTCTCCGTTCCTACAGGAGTTACAGCATCGTAGCTAACAGTGCCGTCAGTACCATAAAGAACAGCCTCAATAGCAGTCATAGCAGCTTCGGTAGCCTTCGTGGAATCGATGGTAACAAGAGCAGTGGGCTTAAAGCCAGTTACGTTAACCGGAGTCGTAGAGAACTCCCAGCTAAACTCAATCGCTTCCGGGCTATCGTTAATCGTCTGATAGTTACGCTCAGACGGGTTAGCAGAAGCACCATAGATAAGGTGAAGCTTATACCCATAGTCCTGACCCGAAGTATCATTACCAACGTTAGAACGATAGCAAAGACCGAAAGGTGCACGAGACTGCTGACCGATCTTAACACCAGTCGCCAAATCAGCAGAACCGTCGTGCTTCTCAAACTCCTGAGGATAAGTATAAGCCGTGATCGTACCGCCAAACTGCTCAGCAGATTTAAGGATCAGATACTTAATATTATCTGCATAAAGGTCCGTATTCTCAGCACCAGACGGACTCTCAGTAACAGCTGTAAGACCATTCCAAGCAACACCATCGACATAGTTGCCCTGAGCATCAACATCATACAACACACCATGGTCAATACCAGTTTCATAAGTCTTCTGACCGGCCTGATCCCATACAAGTTTACCCATTGTTTTGTCCTCCTTAATAAATTGTAAAGACTTTGTGATAGAGATTATCAGAAACAAATCCCCTGTCAAATGTGCACATTGGTAGTTTTGCTATCATTGACGGAATATCTGAATCCGGATCTCTATCTATTTCAGTTACAGTATAACGATAATTAAACATGTAGGGGAGGTTATTTGCAAAATTAGTAAGACCACTTGATCTCTCATAAAGTATACAAGGGTATTCTAACTTTTTTCCTTCCGGAGGTTCAAAATATACGTGATCAACTAACTTGTGAAATATTTCACTAAGTTCGTCTCGTCTTTTCTCCTCAGGGCTCTTCTTCTGGTCGTTCGCCATTGTAAACACCCCCGATCTCTAAGATTAGACGAGGTCTTTCATCCGTAATAGAATTAACCTTCCAAGGATGACCTCTTAAAACTACATATCTAATTTCATGGAGATGATCATAAGCAAATTGATTGGCCACAATGCTAACCTGATGGTTTATTGTAAGGTCATCATTTGCCTGATCTCCCTGCTGCCATCTGGTAGACTTTCGAAGAATATCGCCCTTATAGTGTTTTTCAACTATCTTAGGTTGCCATATATCAGGTCGTACTTCTAAAGTCACAGCAAAGCCAATTTCTCCGCTAAATTTCATATGAAAATCTCCTCATTTTGAAAAGTTGGGTGGCCAGCCCTTTATCCCTGAATACCACCCAGAACCTTTTCTTTAATTAGCCAGCAGCCGCCTCGTTGACATAGATAGAGATAGCACTAAACGGCTTCGTAAGAGCACCAGAGAATCTGTCTTCCATCAGCCATACATGCTGGTTGAAGTCAATATCGAAGTCCTCAAACATCTCGGTACCACGATTCTTATCATTACCAACATTGTAATCCTTAGGATTAACAATAACGCCAACAAGAGGCTTCTGAACAACAGTCGTAGATCCACCAGAAGTCTCCTCAATACCGATCGTCTGACCCTCAAGAAGCTCAACCATAACAATACGGCTCACACGAAGAGTAGTTGCAAGCTCAGCCTCGGTCTTGTAAAGTCTATGACCGATACCATCCTTAAGAAGAAGCATCTCGGTAACCCATTCATTGGTCGTGAACAGAATCGGATTGCCAGATCCCTTGTAATCCTTCTGAGAACGAATAATAGCATCGATAGCGGCATCAGCCTTCTCTGCTTCCGTAGCATTATGCTTAACGTTAACCGGGCACTTGATGGTAAACAGCGGATCATCCTTTGCAATCGGGCGAATGCAATCTTCCTTGATCTTGTCATCAGAAAGAGCAGAACGTCCATCACCGATAAGGATAGCACGAGCCATCTCCTCACGGAACATGACCTGCATCTCGCTCTTGATCCACGGCACAACATCAAAGTCAGTGATATCCTTGACATCGTCATGATCCATGCGCTGCTTCTTGTAGATCGTGGTAGGGGTGGTAACACGCTTTAACAGACCAAAGATCTCTTCAGTCTTCTTATGAGTCTTCGTGTAACCCTTAGCTCTCGCCTCTTCTTCAGTAATATCCGCAAACACAGACTTAATGCGGCTAAACGGAGAACGATGAACGCCACCAATCAGAACAGAAACCCAAGCCTGGTCACGAGAAATGAATTCCGGCGGATTGTTAAGGTTGGTCGGCTCCGGGAAGAGAGCTTCAGGATCGTTAAAGCCGTAAACAGTAGGCCTTCCCTCCGGAATGTTCTCTCTCCATGCACCGGGCCCAATAACATCCATACCTTCAGTAGGAACGACCATAGTATGAGCAAGCTCACCACTCTCCATGCTCTCGTTGATAAGCTCCCTAAGACTTCCTGCCTTATGCTTAATTGCATCCTGCAGAACGTTGTTAAGAGCCATCGAATGCTCAAGATAGTTGTTGTTGCTCTCTTCCTGGTCAAATACATTTGTCTTCATGCTGTAATCCTCCTCATCACTGTGTTTTACTTCAGAATCTTCGCTATCAGAACCGCCCTGTGCTTCCTCAACAGCCGCGCCAACAATAGCATACATTGCATCTTTCTGTTCGTCAGTCATCGTATTAATAATTTCCTCAATAGTTTTTTCACCTTTTTCTTTAACTTCTTCTTTCTTCTCTTCTTTAGGTTCGTCTGCGTGCTCTAAATAAGCCATGTCATTGTCCTCCTTGTTTACTTCACTATCATCATTCGTGTTTAGTTCAACATCTGAATGAGAAAGTTCAATACTCTCCCCGGTGTAAATAAGTCCTTCTTCCTCGCTTTCATCAATAGAATATCCGTGAGAAATTGTAGATTCAATAAATGCACCAGGATTTGCTCCGGCAAGAACCAAACTTACTTCACGAATAGCTCCGTGAAGAACATTAGGTCCATCCTGAACAAGATTATTGGCAAATATACTAAGACTTACAATATCACCATGCTGGAGCATTTCTTTTGCATCTTTACCAGCCTTGGTGTTATTAAGGAAGCCATAAGTATACACACCTTCGTCTCTGTTTTCAAGCAGTGCGTGGCCAAGTACGGCACTTGTAGAGTCATGCTTATGATTCCAAATAAGAGGAACTCTAGTACCGTCATTGATCTTAAAAGCGTCCCTACGAATTACTCGTCCATCAGCGCATTTAAGATCATTCTTTGTGGCCCAACCGCTGAAATCATACCCAGATACTTTCATGGTTGTAACCTCCTTTGTTTGTTATTTGTAACTTCTTCATTTGTTAATCTTTCTTCTACAACTTTTTTACCAATATCCGCGTTCTTTGGTGTACCTATACCATTTCCAATAGCCTTTTTGTTCCCACTATCATCCTGTGGCATGTTAGAATTTCTAAGTTCATCAGACTTAGCATTAGGATCTGGCTTATAACCAAGAATAGATCTAAATTCGTTAGACGACAAGATCTCATTCCTTTCAAATATATCAGCAACATTGGCAAGATCCATAATAGGAACAAGCTTGAACGGCTCCCTAAAGAACTTAATTGACTGCCCTTGGGTTCTGGCAGTTTTTGTAAGGAACTTTCTTTTCATCTCTTCGACAAAAGCTGAGAGAATTGGTTCTAATGTTCTTGTTTGATAGTCAAGCATTGCTCTCTCATCAGCTGTACCATTAAAAATCTCTTCTGTAAGACCAAGCTGGTTGTAAACTTCTTTTTTAAGATCCTGAGCCTGTTGCCAAAGATTGTTTTCTATCGGCCTACTAAGCTGTGTTACATGCTCTGTTCCGTCAATATAAGCTATACCATATTGAGAACCTGTAAGCTGATCTTCTAGTAACTTTCGTCTTGCTTCTGCCTGTTGCTTCTTGGTTTCTGATTTGGTAAGGTAAGGGAGCTGAATAATTAGATCCATCTTCCCTGCAGCATTTTGGTCATTAGTTCTGTCAATGTTATTAAGAACGCGAATTAGTCGCTGCAAAGTAGAGTTTGGTTCGTTCATAATTGAGTAAAATGGATTTTCAATAATAGCAGTGTTCTCTTTTCTAACAACTATCTCTTGCTTTTTCCCAATTCTCTCATTATAAACATTAACCTTTATATGCTCCGGATACCACTCCACGATCTTTCCTGTTCTCATAGTTAAAATATCATAGGAAGATGTGTCATTAGGATTTACATTAGTATCTACTGGAACAAGAGCAACACAACCCTCGTCAAACATTGACATGACGGCGTCTTGAATAAAAGCCCGTCCCGTTTGATCTATATTAGCATCGAGTGTAAGACAATTGTTTAAACCAGATTCTACAGTTTCAATGTATCTATCATTTTCATCAAGTTTTACATGACGAATATCCACAGCAGATACATCAACTGCTATTCTATTATAGATAGCATTGACCATAGATCTTTCAGTAGTTCTTGTAAATCTAGGTCTATCTGGTCTTATACTTGTACCATACTCGTACCTAGTCATCGGAGCAGGCTCTCTGCCAATGAACGCGTTCCAGGATTTCTTAAATCTTTCTCCTAATGTTGGCATCGGCTTTACCTCCTCTTTAATTTGGGAGGACTACTCCTAAGAATAATCCTCCCATTTTGAATTACTTCTGACCAGCTCTAATTCTGTGAATCTCTTCCTCGATCTGTTTACGATCATAATCAGATCCTACCTGGTCCATTGTGTTCTCCAAAGCTGCAATCATCCTATCAGATACGCTATGTCCACTCATGTTTCCACCATCATAGTTACCTCTGTAGCTTCTTCCGCCTCTTCTGGAAACATATCTACCGGTACGCATATCGCGGCCTCTTCTCATGCTCATTCCGTCGTCATCGCTATAGTACTCACTGTAATCGGATCCATCTTCAACCATAGCTTCAACGATCTGCATCTTATAGACGGCCTCTGCCATTTCTTTGATGTTGCAAACTTCCTGGGGAGTAAGATCTCCCTTTGCATTGATCTTCCTAAGTTCCTTGAGCATAAGTTCTTCAGTATGCTCAAACTCATCAAGTAACTGATCCAACATAATGCTCACCTCCTTAAGCCGTTCGAGACACAGAAACATTTAAGTTCTGCATGTTAATTGCCTGGCCAGACGTATTCTGGACACCAAATGAATAGCAACAGCCAATAGGGACGTCAATATCCCTAAATGACGTGACATTCCAATATGTATTAACAACAGTTGGCGTCACACGTGCACGAGTAGGCTGAATTGCTACACCATTTAAGGAGAGAGCCTGAGAAATTTCTCCAACAGTTCCATCTTCAGGAACAGCAATGTTTGAACCAGCTATAATACGATAGCGAGCAAATCTAGCACAAGGATTTGTGGATACTCCACGAAGAATTACGATTCCAGTTTCAGGATCAAAAACAATATATCCCTTTGTGCAGCCCTGGGATACTGTAAGCTGAGCATTAGCTCCATCTTCGATCACCTGAATAGGATTATAGGTAAATTCTGCCATGGTTATTCCTCCTTAGATAACGCTTCCGCAACCACAACCGCCACAGCCGTAGTTCTGCTGGCAGCAATTCGGGTTCTGAACGACATACGCCGGAACCGGAGTAGGATTTAAATACTGCTCAAGGGCAACCGTCTGAGCTGCGTTATCCTGAAGGAGTCTAGCAGTCTGAGCAGTCTGAGACGCTGCAAGATTTGCCATGTTAAGCTGCGTCTGAAGATTTGCATTCTGTGTCTTTAATGCATCGATCTCCTGCTGGCAAAGCTTATCAAGAATAGCCTGAGTATTTGCATTGTTGGAAGCAATGATGTCACGAATTCCATCAGATACAGCAGCCCTGTCAGCGCAGTTCTCCGTAGCAATCGTGTACTTAAGATCAGCAAGCCCTGCACGATTCTCGCAACAGCAATTCTGAAGGCTCATTGCAAGTGTATTCATGGACTGATTGTTAGCGATCTGTGCGGCATTCATGTTCTGCAGAAGAGCCGTCTGATTCGCATTCTGAGCAGCCTGGATAGCAGAAATCCCATTCATAACCGACGCCTGATTAAATCCTTCCTGGACACCATTGTAATAATTCACAGCTCCACCTCCGTTACCGCCAAAGCCACCGTTGCCCCAGTTGCCCATAGCAGCGAACAGGAAAAGAATAATGATCCAAAACAAACCATCATTCCCAAAGAACCCTCCACGGTTACCATTCCCGGTAACAGCAGCGACATCTGCAGCAGAAAGACCACCGTTTTCACTCACTAAAGACATTTTTATACCTCCTATTAATGAGTTTTGGTTTACTGGTTACGTTTATAGTATAGTCGGCCGACCATTACTATTGATTATACAAACGTAAAATTAAATTGGCGAATTTAGACACCATATTATACTGACTCTGACTAATTTCTCCACTAGCAAGTTTTTGTTCGACCATTGCTTTTGGGCTTCCTTGAATTGTTTTTGAAAATTCATCGATTTGCCTTTTAGTATCTGAAGGATTATTTAGAAGCTCCATTGCTTTTTCGGCTAAATCATTCATGCTTCATTTCCTCCGTTTCTATTGTAGTTCTTGTGATTTTGAAAATTTCTGTTACGATTTTTATTTGATTCAGCTAAAGCTTTAGCAACAGCAGCATCAATCATAGACTGAACATCGTCTTTCTTAACATAACCTGTTAAATCAATAGATCCGCCCTCTTCAATTACCTGGCGTTTATTAAGATCATAAATTTCAGTTTTTAAAGGTCTGCCATCAGAATTCTTCTCTTTAACATATAAAACTTTATTATCTCCAACAAAGACAAATACCCTATTATTTGGTCCGACCATCCATGTCTTTGCTTCGTCCTCAGTTTCAACCCATACAATAGAATTTGAAATGGCATTAGTAAAAGACTGAGTTGCTGGAGACATTTGAACTGGATTGGGGTTTGCCCCAATTGAAGGACCAGATTGATTAATGGGTGTATAATACTGTGTTCCATATTGATTAATAGCCATTTTCTTTCTCCTCTCCTTTTTATGACCAATAGAAAATTACAACCTCATTACCAGATTTCCAAGTATCATAGTAATCTCCATCGATCACACATACAACATGATTTCCATCTATAAAACCTGAGTCAGCAGTTGAATACATATCAGCATAGCCAACATCTAATGATACAAAATATTTACCAATTGGATGATCATAACAAAAATCGTTTAAAGTATAACAATAAGGACAAGTATCTTTTACTTTATGCCTAACATAACCCTTAGATTCTAGATATGAAGACCATACTGAATTAACATTTGGCATATCATAATGCTCCGCTCCATAAACACAAATGTTGATATAAGCCTCCATCCAAGATACATTAAAAAATTTAGAAAGTGCTCTAATGACACAGTCAGAAGTTCTTTTTCCTATTGGGTTTGGATTAAAATATACAAAGCTCATTCATTTGTATCCTCAGTATTACCTCTAAAACGATCAACCCAATCATTATACTTAGATACATTCTCTATTGTTTTAGTAATTCCATAAATAGTAACAGGGGCAATTACTTCTGTTACCATCGTTGACGATAAAGATTCAACAACTTCTTGGAATCCTAAAAACGCTAAAACGTATGATAGAGAAATGCAAATAAGACCGTGAATTACAACAATAAACACAAGAATTTTCATGAAGCTATCGAAGAAATTTTTAGTCTTGTTTTCTTCCATGTATAGCCTCCTATTTTCTATTTGGTCTATTATGACCATAATAAGCTCTTAAATAATGTGCTTCAACTTCATTTTTAGCACCAATTATTGCATTTACTGCCTCTAAACCAATTCCAGCTAATGCAGTATATTGGGCAGCTTTCTTATTTCCATTTTTTGCTAAATATCCAGCGACTAAAGCTGTTCCACTAGCAATATAAGTAGCAATTTCTAAATTTCTAGCAGATCCTGTTATTGTTTTTCCACTTTGATAGAGTTTCTTCCCCTTATCTCCGGCTTTATCTCTTTTTAACTGATCATAATCAGCATTTAATTGTTTCTTTGCATTTTTGACATTCTGCTTAGTTTCTTTAACAACATCTTTTGTCACATAAACATTTTTACCATTTACTTCGACAGATCCATACTCTTTACTAGCCTTATGCATCTTCTTAATCGCTTTATGTGTCTCTTTTGCTTTCTCGTAATTAGCCATAGATTCTCGATAATGTTCCATGCCTTTTCTAGTATAAGATCCATCATAATTCTGATATCTTCTTACACCCCATTTCATACCGAGGACTCCATGGTGATACAAATATCCACCTATAGTATACATAATACCATCCTCCTACGTCTTATCTTTATGCTTATCATACCATTTATTTTCTTCATTTATATATTCTTTAATAAGCCTTTGATAATCTTTTGTTCCTTTATAATTTTTATAGGCCTTAGCAGCATTAGATTTTATCTTTGCTTTTGCTTCTGATTCGGTCATTCCTAAATATGCTTGTCTCATTCTATTTCTATCGTATGTATTACTTGCTATCATTCCAAATTCAGCACCCATAACTGCCAAACCTACTTTATTACTTGCAGCTCCTCTTACAAACTGCCATCCAAGAGCTGCTGATTTCTGACCGGTTGTGGCTTTTGTTGATGGAAGAACGTCGAACTTTGTTTTATCAATAATTATTGAAGGAAAATCACCAACAAGACAAGAATATCGTTGATCATTTGTATCCATTAGACCTCCAAATCCTTTATTAACAAATTCTGTATAAAGTTGAGGTCTAAATGATAATAAAGCATCTTCTTGATCTGCTAACTTATAGTTTACACTATCATACAGTAGTCCAAGATCTTTTTTAGAAAGATATTCTAAATTTCCTTCCTCCAGAGCCCCTAATATTCTAATCTTCGCGCCTAATGGCGTGCTTGTTCTTCTAAACCCGCCATTAGTTACTGCGTCTGATATCTCTTTTATTTGATCTTTATTTGCTTTTTTAAATGCGTCTTTAAATACCTCAATACTTTGATTTCTTGATGCTATCTTCATATCCTGAGTTGCCTTTGCTCTATTAATAAATTTATCCATTCCAAAATCACCTAAATATGTTAGTTTATCTTTCTTAGTAAATGTTGTAAAAAAGTGCTCACCACTATCAACCATGTTTTGAATCCTATTGTCAAAAGGGCTAAGTGTTTGCATTATAGTTCCTTTTTTAATAATTTTTCCAGTAATATTTCTTCCAATTTCTCTGTTTACATACCAAGCACCGGCAAGAGCAGCAACAGTTACAGCTCCAACAACAACACCCTTTTCTATTGCTATCTTTCGATCAGCTGCTTCCTGTGCTTCTTTTTCTGATAAACCGTATTCTTTATATCTATCTACTAATTTCTCTCTATAAGTTTTCTTTGGTTCATTTTTCTTAGCTTCTTGCTTTTCTCTTTCTTTATCTGCTGTTTGTTTCATCTTTTCGGCAGCTTTTCTAGCATTATTAGCTTTACTATTTTGACCTTGTTTTTCAAGTTTTTCTGCTCTCTTTTCGTACCTTGAAGCCATTCTGTCGTATCTATTTTTGCTTACTTTCTTCTCTTTTCTATCATATAACTCTTCATTTCTTCCGCCGCCCAAAGATTTTTTATATCCAGCTTTCTTTTCTGAAGCGGAATGGTCTCCAGACCCAAGTGGATAAGGAGGACCATTTTTATCACCCCATCTCATTCCAAGAATACCGTGGTGATATAATTCAGTTGAATATGCAACACCACCAATTGTATACATTTAGATCCTCCTACTTTATACTTTCATTTTAAGTATATCATTCATATTTGTTGAGAAATATACTACATCGTTTAGTTCTTCACCTTTTATTTTCTTTTTTCCATACTCTCCAAGCAACTTATTTGTTAACTGTTTTGATTCATTAATGTATTCATTCCACGCCTTATCTGCTTGAACTACTTCAGGATGATCTTTTTTAAATTGTGTTTTTGTTCTATCATAAACATCATCTAAATATCCGTCCATCATGGTATCAAAATCATGAAATTTATAGAGATTCTCTTTTGAACCATTATTGTTTTTTACAATCTCTTTTAAATATTCTGGTTCATTTTCTTTAAACCATTTATAGCATTCATCATATGCCTGTTTTCTGCATCTTTCTTCGTATTCTTCTTCTGCTTTAACAGACGACTCATATAATTTTGTAGCAAGATCTTTTTTATTTCTTAAAGAATTTATCTCATCATTTGTTATAACACTTTTAACTGATTCTGTAATATTTTTATTAAATTTTTCAGATGTATTAAATGGCTGACTAAATGATGTTTTTTTCTTTTTTATATGCTTTAACTATATTTTTAGCAGTACTTTTCTGATCTTTTCCTATAAACTTTCCTTTAGATCCTTGGTATCCACTACTATATGGTTGGTACCTTCTAATACCCCAATGCATTCCAAGGATTCCATGATGGTATAGCTGTCCTCCAATTGTATACATAGGCTTTACCTCACGATACATTAATCACAGACTGTGGAACTTTTGTAATTTCATCATCCTTCATCTTTTTGACAGCCGCTTCGATTAGTTTATCAAGTTCTTCAGGTGTTACATTAATGCCCTGCTTATTAAACCAATCAGATACAAATTTTAAAACTTCTTTCTTCTTTTCTGGTCCAGATTTTGGATCTTTCATCGTCTGCTCTGCTGCCAAAACAGCAGTCTCAACCATGTCAATCAATCTCTTCCACCTCGCATCGTCTCGTAAAGTCTTTAAATAAGGAACAAGATATCTTGTAATAATAGCGAATAAAACGCCTATAACAATTTTAAGGATAATACTTGTAATGTCATTCATAGATTGTATCTCCTTTCAAGGTTTTTTGATCTTTTTAAATTTATAATACAAATCCATTACTTTTGCAGTGGTTGCTGCTGTAGCCAAAACAATTGCAACTGTTCTTTTCCCTTTATTCTTAACATTATCCTCATATTCATCAATATACTTTCTTTCATTTTTTATTCTATCAACTCTTGCTTTTATCTCTTTATCACTCATTTCGTAATGTTTCTTTTTGTAAGGGCCTTCGTTATGGGCTCTTACATAATCTTCATGTACGTACCTATTTTTCTTAGTATCATACATCATCCCTTTACGACTTTGTGATCTTTTGTATCTAGGCTCACTATTCTTTCCTACATACTTCCCACTTTTAGATCCCTGATAACCCTGAGAGTAAGGCTGATAGCGTCTAATACCCCAATGCATACCAAGGATTCCATGATGAGAAAGTTCATTACCATATGTATACATGATTTTCTCCTCATTTTGAATTTAGTCAAATGCTTCTATACAGTTCTTGTACGCAACATACGCGTCCATCATCGCAGCTACGTTATCAATCTTTAAATCATGTCTTTGTTTAAGTAGCTTCCTATTTCCGTTAGTATCTTCAAGCGTTATGCAGTTACCCATAGCAAATTCCATAAGATCTTCGTCGAATAATAGCTTTCTGTCATGAGCAAGCTTCTTAAGTTCACCCAAAGGAACAGATTCTGTCTTTGATCCCTGGATTACTTTTTCAACACAATAAGGACCATGTTCAGAAATCCATCTTTCGACAAATGCTTTTGCATTATATGGGTCGTATCCAAATGCAGTAACATCATAGTCACGCTCTGTTATAAGGTTGTCTAAATCTTCGTAGACTTCCATCATGTCAAGAACCGTTCCTTCCATAACTACAAGCGATCCTTCTTTTAAGAAGTCCTCGTACTTAAGTCTCATAGCCATGGGAAGACCAATCATTGTTCTTTCTGTAATGTAACTTCTGGTCTTGACACCGAATGTCATTTCTCTTTTATCAGTTCCTAAAGGAAACAGAAAAGTAAATGCACAAAAGTCATCACCAAGTGATAAATCAGCTCCAAGTGCACAAGGCATCTTCCAATACTCTCTAAACTTATGCTTCTTTGTCTCTTCATAAGTAAAGAAGTATGTATAGCCTTCCATAGGAAGCCCAAATCTTTTGGCTAAAATATCGTTTCGTGCTGAAGGAACCTTTTCAGCTCTTTCTACTTCCTGTTGATACGTCTCATAGCTAACAGTTATTCCAAGATTTGGATTTGCTTTAATCCACATATCTGGGTTATTTATTTCTTTCACATCATCGAGCTTATACCACCAAATAGAAACATGAGGATTGTAATAATCACCCTTTAAAATATCCATTAACTCTAACTTCATAGTGTCACCGACACCGTTTCTTACAGTTCCTTCCGAGCTTGTAAGAATAATCCACCATTTATCTCCGCATTTTACAGCTCCCTGTTCAAGAGGTGAAACCACATCTTCTCTTGTATCTCCAGACAACCATTCATCAACTGTAGTGTATTTATTTCTTAAACCCTGCAATTTATCAATAGTCATTGGACGAATTTCTATAATAGAATTTGTAAGAAAATTCTGAATACCTAGCTTAGTAGAAGCAAGTTTCTGTCTTTTTGCTCTTGAACCCGTTGTATTTTGTAATGACCCTTCGGTCATGAACTTAAATAATGGACCTCTACTTCTAGTTATAGCTGTTTTTATAGGTGAAACAGTTTCTTCGGCCTGTCTCATTGTTGGGGCAGTTATTACTTGGTCAGTTGTTGAATTGTCCATAACAAGACCATACAATTGATGACATGCAGCGTATAAAGACTTTGCTGCTCCTCTTCCTACTATTAAATACTGCTTATGGACTAATCTTTTCTTGACTCTTTTTCGAATATACTTTCCGCCATGTCCATCCTTGTTGGGTGTATAGACCTGCGTGTCTACGAAATAGAACCAGCATAAAAGTTGTTCAGCCCAAAGCTTAAAAGAATCCAATAAAAATAAATTAGATCCATCAGTAAGGGTAAGTTCACTCTCACAAAACCTAATCCATCCCTCTAAAGGTCTGGGGTCATAATAAATTCCTGGATTCTTTATCATGTCATCAATTCTATTCATTTCAAGTGATATAGTTTCCGAAACCGGAACATCACCTCTTACAACTGCATCCCTAAACTTACCGTAATAATAAGGAGTGGCAGTATTTGATAATCCTTCGTAAATATCTGCCATAATATTTACCTCTCGTCTAATCTGTTCGCTCTCCTTTGGAAATTAAATATCCTTCCAGTTTCTTTTTAGCCATTTTAAGACCTTCCACTTCGTCATTATTTAGTGAATAATTCAAAAGTGCAAGAAGAGCCTCCTGTGTTACCTCATGACCATACTCGATGTTGTCTAGGCGCTTCTTATCTATTGCAAGCTTCCTATCCATCTCATCTAACCTTCTTTCGATAAGATCCAACCGAGAGTTCTGTTTTGTTTCTGGTTCTCTAACTTTTGTTACCCATTTAATAATTAGAGTAACAGCGGCACTAATAGTAACAAGTGCTGCACTTATAGCAAGAATCATGTTAACAATATCCTGCGGTGTTAGCATTATTGGTTTATCCATTTCTACCACCTCCTGTCTGATCGTCGACTACGGCATTAATACGCCACAATAGTTCATCTATTTGTTTGTTGTAAGATTCCAAAACAAAAGAACTTGTCGGCGGATCAAACAGGACTTTAGTTTTTAAATGTACATAATTTTTAACCATTTCTAATCGGTCATCGTCTACAAAATCTGTCCACTTTTCACTTTCGCCAGTTATCTTGAATCCTTTTTCATCACCTACCCCGGCTTGAGTAAGAGTATTTAACGCTAAATTAATAGAGATTACTAAATCAGGATCAAAAGATAAATCGTCTTTATCACCGACCAGTAATTCTCTTATTGTTGCAAGGATGCTCTCTTCCATAATGGGCCTCCTTATTCTTCATAAACAAAAAGAAAGTCCCTTTTAATGAATCCATCAACATGCTGTTCTGTTTCAACTGCATAATAATCGTCTGTAGACTTTTTAAGATCAACTGTAACTTCCTGATCTTTAGGAAGAACTGCGGTGATGGGGGTATTATAATCCCTGGAAGCCTTCGAGCGAACATTCACCATCTCACAATTTATGACTTTACCCTTCCAAGTACTTTTCGGTTCTTCAACCGGACCCGCCTCTACGACCGGGACATCGTCTTTCTTTACTTCCTCTTTAACCGATTCTTTATTTGAATAAGATTTGTAATTCCTATACTCTTTTCGCATGGCTTTTACCTCCAAGGACATGTATCATTTGGTTTTCGTGCTACATAATCATGTACTATTTGATTTTCATCCCCGTAATGAATTGCATTGTGTGTCTGATGTGAAACACATACGACGTTTTCAGGATCAAATATACATCTGTTTGAATTGACTAGATCTTCTACAGTTATTGGATTCAAATGATGGATTATTATTCCTCTAGAAATCTCACGATCATCAATTGCAAGGTCACATCCATTATCTCGAATAATAATTTCTCTTCTAAATCTCTTCCATTCTTCTGATCTGTAAAAGTCTTGATTTAAATATCTGTTATGACCGAATGTAAGTTCAGAAACAACTCCGTTTAGCTTAAGATAATCGAATCGCTCTTCGAAAGTTCTAAGTTTTATTAGTTCAGAATATCTTCTAATCATTAACTATCTCCTCATCGTTAGCATTAGCTCCGCCATACATGCTCATTGCTTTAATAGCTTCTGCATACAACTCTTCCATCTTCTGTGCAGATTCAATTGCATCGGTCTTAGCTTTCTTTAACTTAATATCTTCTTTAAGATTCTCTTTCTCTAGCTGTTCCCTGACCGTTGCAAGCTTTAAATAGTGTGTAATTATTTGTGATGAGGCTGTACCATTTCGTAATTGTTCTTCTGCAAGCTTCTCTGCAAGAGCAATCATCTGATTTTCCCTTCCTTCAGGAGTTCTTGCAGGTGCAGATCTTTTCATCCTAGAACTTTTTGGAGCAGTTTCTGTATAGTTCTTTACTCTTTTAGCCATCTTTCTGCTCCTTTCATATGGCTATTAAATATCTTATCAGGAGTATTGACAAACTTTTTCACACTTTAGAGAGGCTCTCACGTTGGCAGGACGTGTAGAAAGGAGTACCGTTTTAGGCAGTTTACGCAGTCAATACCCCTGGTAAAATATCAATAACATTTTTCGAATTTTACCCCCGGGGAAATCTGGAAG
>Ga0326514_10000844_pt1 | contig 20210 bp, 23 predicted proteins | sample 3_2548_0518_D_FD_203653 | JGI IMG/M metagenome (GOLD analysis project Ga0326514, IMG submission 203653) | Bovine rumen microbial communities from UC Davis, California, United States - 3_2548_0518 | ecosystem: Host-associated > Mammals > Digestive system > Stomach > Rumen | place: USA... | reverse complement strand
CTTTAGCAAACTGTTTGAGTAACTCTTCTTTGTATACAAGTGCGGGTACTAACACGTTCTATCCCTCCTTAACTTCCTGAATAGCTATTCCAAAAACTCTTCGAAGATTATCGATCTGAAGCTGAGTAGGGGGAGTCCAATCGTCTTGATCGGTTACTTCAAGCTGTATAAGATTGAGCAGCGTAACTGTAGCTACTACCTTTCCCGGATCCTCTGACTCTTTGACAGTTTTATAGACTGACATCTTGCCTTCTTTTTCTGGATCGTGTCTAATTATATACATGATCAACCCTCCTTAGCCTTCAGCTTCTTGTACCTAGTGTCACGAGCTTTACGGCTGTTCATTAGGTACTTCTTGTAGCTTGTGTAGTTGTTGAAATGCAACCTGTTAAATGTCTGTACATCTAGGCACTCCTCGTCTAGCAAGCATTCAAAATCAGGAGTAGCAACAAAGATATAAAGTTCAACTTCTCTCGATTCAGCATCGCTTAGTATGCTAACATTTATACGATTCTTCAACTGAGAAATACTATCTGCAGTAATGCCGTATTCAGAAAGATCAGCTAGGGCTACTATTTCAGATCCACGATCGGCTGCTTTGACCTTAGCGTATATGTCTTCTATAAACATTGAGAAAGACTTTGCTGCAGTCTCGCCCACTGATTCATTTACTCCTTCAATAGGATGATATATGTAGAGGTCAAACTCACCTAACTGTCCACATCCTTTCTCTATTTCCCTAAGTAACGCCGTCTTTCCACTACCATTACAGCCTACTAGGAAAGTAAGTCCCGGATGCATTACTACTGAATCGCGTACAAACAACGGTACGCCTTGGTTATGTGGATCTTGGTCAATCACTAACTTCATCATGATGCATTCTACTCCTTTCGTACGTTTCTAGTTGTTTACGCTTGGGGTCATCCAAGATTATATACAGCTCCTCTGGACCATAGATAGTGGCTTCGTGTACAATGCTGCTCACTCTGTGCGATCCCCAAAAGTAGTATCTAGAATCTTCAAATTCAATGTAGCACTGATCACGCTTAGCTGCGACAATTGAATTAACAAACTTCTGTATGGTCTTATCTAACCAGAAGTCAGCTTCTGTCTGACTGTTAAATATAAATAAATAGATTTCTTTATCCATGCTTGCACCCTCACTCACCGTACTTAGCATTAAACACGAATTTGGACAAAACTGCATGAGGTGCAATCCTTCCCTTGTCCAAATCCCGAACGCAATCTATACTACATTTAGTTATGAAGGGCTTATGCATCAGCTCTGCAATGGACCTGATTGCAAGCTCTACATTACATTCTTTATTTGAGTCATAATGTCCGATTTTCCACACAGCGTTAGAAACTGAGTCGCTAAACCTGCAGGTTTCGGACAACGATTCGTAATAGTTGATTTCATCCGGTGACATCTCTAAAACTTCATCGGCCTCTCCGAAGGACCTTACACACTGCCAAACTAATCTAGAACTTACATTACTGTACTTGAGCCTATCTTTCTCTATGCCATATCTGTCCAAATCGTCAAGAGTGGGTGGTCCCACGTTTACCACTGCGGATCGACTTATGATGGTATCGGGAACTGCCTCAGCGTTCCTACATGTGATTACAATATATACATGCGGAAGAGGCTCTTCTAAAGATTTCAGTAGCGTGTAAGATGCACCTGCTACACCTAAATCCAGGTTTTCAATTTGCAAAACTACCGGAGTATCAATAAGCGTAACCTTATCAAGTGCTTCACGAATATCGCCTACTTTAGGCGGCACAGAGTGAAACTCTTGCACGTTTAACAAGTTTGCATATTGATTACTTAGGTAAGTTTTACCGCATCCGCGTGGACCCTCGATCAGCACGCTCTGCCGATTGATAGATGCAAGTTCGTGTAGCTCTTGTAAAGCTACTTTCTGCGAGTTAGCTAACATTACTCATTACCTCCACTGAAGGAACATGTCGAAATGTGAATAGTCCGAACAAGTAGATGAGACTTGATTTAACATCCGTAGACGTGTTGCTGCGTAACTCATCTAGTTCCGCATATGCGTTCATAAACATGTTATAAACGTCCTCTAATGTCCAGAACTTAGAATAATCTCGAAGTGAAGAAGTTGCATACTTGGATGTTATGCATTTCTCAAGCTCAATCATTGTCTGAAGCACTGTGTAGACTAAGTTGTCTAGATTGCCTTCGTAGCTTTCCAGTAGTTTAATTGCGCTATTGAAGTTCCTGCCTGCTATAGCTCGTTGAATGTCTGCTTCTTGTGCAGCATTACTGCATCCAAATAAGAAGGACAATGCAGATTCAGACATATTAGCAAGTGTTGTAGGATCTGCATACTGCATTGAAGCGCATATTGTACGAGCGTGCCCATAGCTGACAGCGCAGTTAGTTGCAATCCTAATAGACCGATCGTCTAACTTTGGAAAGTCATCGTGTAGGTATTTTTCTACAAACTTAGGATTTACCGCATCAATCGTGGCCGTGCAGTCGGGCAAGAACTTGTCTATCTTAGCTAGATGTTTTGGATCATCATATACGCAGAATATAGTACCGTTCACCCTTAACTTCCGAATGCGTTCCGCAAGCTTTGCATCTATTGCAGATACAAAAGTCTCATCATATCTCACGATATAAACTGCCGGAGGGACAGGTACCAAGTGCTTTACACTCATGAAATCAACTACTGCAGAAACCGAAGGATATTCTTCTTTACTGCCGTAATGAGTAGTTAACGTCTTAATGTATTTGTCTTTGATCCCATACTCCTGCCCGCCTACAACATACAAAGGCTTTGGCGAATCGCTCATTATGCTGAGACCCAAATCTTGAATTGAAATCACTTGTCAAATATCTCCTTAAATAACTCTAGCGGAAGGATACAAACGTCCTCATCCATCCAACTAACTTCGTAAGCTGCGCTCTCGTAGAATTCTCCGATGTATCGTTTAGATACTTTCTTAAGTGTTTCTTGGAGCTTCTCATGCTTGCAACTAATGTTTCGCCTTATTGCATTTGGAAACTCTACTACGATCATGTTACCGATATTAAGATTCTTCGAGAAGCAAAGGCACCATGTTCTCTTTAGCTTCTGAGACCCGTCATCTACAATTAACACAGGTTTTCGATGTGTAGCCATTGCTTCATTGCATATCTTCTGCCAAACATCAGCATTAAAGAAGATAGTATGATCAGGAGTAGTGTGCGTCTTACACTCGACGAGCCAATCGTACGTTTTAACATCGCCCGGAATTGTTGGAAGAGCTCCACTGCCTCCCACGACGTAGCCGCCAAGTGCGTCTGCAACCATCTTCTCTTGCTTACTTGAATAATACTTTTTGGATTTTTCTTCCATTGTTAGTTGCCTCCTAGTCAGTTCAGGCCTCTGCAGGCTCATCATTTTCGTTGAGTGTATACGCTACATCCTCTGGAAGCACGTCAGCCATGTCCGCTTCCTCTCCGTTTATATCTGCAGTGATGTATGACTTCAGCTTCTCATAATAATCCGGATTTGCAGCTAGGTATTCATACACTTTTACTTGCCCATTAACTTTAATTGGTTTTCCGTCTTCCTCTAAGATTTCTCCGGTATATGGATCGCACATTGAGAACCATGCACCTTTCTTTAAGATGATTCCATACTTGTCGATTGCTAACTTAGCGTAATCGAAATCAGGTCGAATGCCTGATTGTGACATCAAGAAGTACGATGCTACTTTCCTATCAAACGGTGCACCCTTCTGTTTCACGATCTTAACACCGATCTTATATCCTGCAGGATTTTCTACGTTGTTAGGTAACTCATTGCCAGCAAAATCTAGCGGGTTGCCTTTGCGGAAATACATCCGGAGTGTGCAGTAGAACTTGATAGCTCGACCTCCAGGTGTCTGCACAACATAAGGATTATCCATATTATCACGAGTCTGATTGATCATCAACAGCGTGCAATCATATCTGCTACATAACGGAGTAATCTTTCTCATGAATATTGTCATCAATCCGGCAAGTGCGGATACAGTTCGCTCTCCGTACTTCTTTTCTAATTCAGATGCAGTAACAAGACTCGGAATAGAATCCATGACGACAAGACCTACCTCACCGGTTACGACTGTTTCCTCTATTGTCTGGCATATCTGTTCTGCTGATATGTCAGGCGGCTGAGCAACATCTATTTCGCCTTTAGTAATACCTATCTTGCTTGCCCATTGCCAATCAAATGAGTGCTCCAAGTCCCAGTAGACGACTGCTTTAGGACCTTGATCAATGAGGTCTTCAAGCGGCCCTGCATACTCTTTCTTGCCCTTGGCTTCTAACTCACGATATTCTTGTACCTTCTGTTCGTGCTCTTCCTTGAACACTGCAACTGCGTTTTTGCAGATGTCAAGTGCAGTGCTACTTTTTCCTCCACCTTCTTCTCCGTGAAACTCTACAACTCGGCCACGTGGTACACCTCCGTATGTAGACCAATTTAAGAGCGGAGACGAGAATGGGATTTTAGGGATGTTGTCCTTCACATTATCAAGCATGTCGGGGCAACCCCATTCCTTAGCTTTTTTATTCAAGATATCCTTGTAACCCATGTTTACCTCCTAATCAAATTCTGATTGTGGATATTACTCATGTCATAATCGGGAAGTGTTGCTTCTTTAGTAGTGTTTACTTCTGGCATCAAAGTCCCGTCTGCACGTCTTGTATCCCATATTTTCTTAGCGCTCATTATCAGCTCTTTTGAAAATGTCATTTGCCTCGATACCCTGTCCGCGATACTATCGTATACAGTTACTAGAAGCTTGTCATCTGCAACTAGTGCTGCTGCCTCTTCCTTACGTTTAGTCTCAGAGCCTTCAGTAGCAGATTGAAGATATTCGCGTTCTCTTTTCTTGATAGAATGCTTTATAACTTCTTGCGATACTTTCAGCTTGCTTAACTGCTCAGTTACTGTAAACAGGTCAAGCGGCAGGTCTGTAAGTATCCATTCTAATTCCTGATCTGTTATAGGATCTTCTGAAGACTTGAGTCTTTCATAGAGTTTAACTTGCCCCCGGAAGTAAGGTGCAAAAAATTCTTCATATTGCCCGTCTGCCCATTCAGTGACTTCATCAATGTCTGCGGACAGTTTGTTAAGTATATTCTTAAGATCCATTAGTTACCCCTTCTTTGCAGGAAAAGCAGTGCATAGTTCACTGATCGCAAGCTCTTGCAAGTATTGAGTAGTCTTCAATTCTTGATTCAGCTTGACTAAGACCTTAGATAACTTCAAGCAAAGAGCTGAGTGAGCTAGCCCATATCCCTCAATCTTGTCAACATAAGTTCCCGGAATCATTGTTTGCGAAATATCCTGAAGGTGGATAAACTTCACAATATTTACTACAAAGGAGAAGAATCCGTCAAACCACTTGACGAAATTCACTCCTGAATTGTATACATTATTTACAATTTCGATGATCCTTTCATGATTGCGCTTTGCAATAGCATTCAGTAGCTCAAAGTAATCATCGTAGTTTGGAAGCCCCAGTGCCTTTTGCAAAGATTCTATAGTTATGTTGGTACTGAACGACAACGCTTTATCTAAAGCAGTTATGCCGTTTCGCATACCACCCTGAGCTGTCTTAGCAAGATACAGCACCGCGTCGTCGTCATAAGTAATATTCCTACCTTCCTTATTTTCCTGCTCGATAATATATTTCAATCGATTGAAAATACCATCTAGACTGATCTTTGACAACTGGAAGGTTTGCACTCTAGAAAGAATTGTTTGAGGTATCTTTTCCGGATTAGTGGTACACAAACATACGATTGTGCGAGCAGGCTGTTCCTCAATTGGCTTCAGCAATACTTGCCAACCCTGTTGAGAAAAGCTATGAACCTCATCCAGAATGAATACTTTGTACTTTGACCCTACCGGATAAGATCTCATCTGATTGACAATCTCACGCACACTGTCTACACCACTGTGCGAAGCTGCATCAATTTCGATAGGTTCGCCTTCACCCTTATTCAAAGCGTTTGCTATGATACGAGCTGTTGTTGTTTTTCCGCACCCCGCAGGCCCGATAAACAGGAAGTTCCTGTTAGTTATTTCGTCGGCTTCACAGATGTTTCTAACGATATCAATTACTACCCCCTGTTCAGTTACATCGTCTAACACTCGGGGACGGTATTTTGCAGCAAGATTTTCCATGAGTATTTGCTCCTTTAATTAAGATTAACTACATTATACTTAACGATTTGTAGCTTATCTTCCCCATTCTTTACACGTCTTGAAATACGGGCACATACTTGAAGTGCAATCTAGATCACCTCGAGGTAGCCCGTCTGGAGCGATATTAGCTTCTACTAGCTCTAACACTCGATCCATACGTTGCTTGAGCTTAGTGTGCTCCGCCGTATCGATGTGTATTTCAAAACATTTCAATCCACCATACTGACGGTCCTGATAGAGGAAGATTACATCGTTGATGCCTAGAAGCATAGAATAAGTTTTAATTTGGTCTAGGTGTTTGGGCTTAGGTGCCATTAGCTCGTTCCAGGAAGAAAATTCTGAAGTCTTAATCTCGAGCAAGTATACTTTACCTTTGAATCTAACTATGCCATCACATGCGAATCGAACAGGATAGGGATGTTTCAAATCAATCATAGATTCATATCCCTTCTGTTCGAGGTTCATTTCATATTCAGCAAAATAGTCCGGATTAGAATCAACCCATTCTTTGACTGTAATCCAATCTGGACCTAATATGTGACTCAGTCTATCCTGTATGTATTCATGACACGCAGTGCCTACATCTGCAGTGAAGCTAAGCGTCCTATCAGGCTTTTTCACACTATCTGGCTGTGTGCCCCTAAGACGGAACCAACTAACACGGTCGCACCTCATCTGACTAGGTGCAAATGTTCTGTGCTTCGGTGCTTCATTCTGCGACCGTATTTCGGCGTCTAATGTATCCCGGTATAAATTAAGAAATTCGCTGCTCACCGCAGAATTGAATTCGGTTAAGTGAGCAGCGACATTCACTGATCTAAAAGCCATAATGTATTAGGCCTCTCCTTCATCTTCTGCACCGACAACTACTGTTAAGTTATCAGTCCATAGAACCAATCCTTGAGCTACCCCTTCGTCAATAACCGGCTGAATAGTTACAGTTTCGCTATCCTGATGAGCAATGACTGAATGAAGCAGCTTCATGTTCATACGTGCTTCGAAATCGGGAGCAGAGCCATCCACCTTCAGCTTGACGTTAACATTTTCGTCCTTGATCTCCAGGTCAGATCCCGTAAGTGTGACGGTAACAATGTTACTTGTACCCGATGACAGAATATCGGCTTGGTTGAAGAAGGTAGAAAGCGGAGCGATCGGTACTTTGAAGCTCTTATCCGGATCTTTTTCTGCAGTTGCCATGAAAGCGTCTGCTCGATAGTCGCCGGTTGTACCCTGTCCTTCGTACTCTGGGCTAAGCTCGGCAGCATACTCGAAAGCATCCGTCTTCACATCTACTCGATAAGTTGTATCCATTAGCGTGATGGTTGCACCCTCCGGAAGAGACGTGAACAAGTTGATAATAGTGTCTGAAAGCAGGCACGTTTTACCAAGTTTGTTTTTCTTTGAGAAGGTGAACAAACTGTTATCAAAATCGCCTACGACAACATCTCCGCTCTCGCCGACCCACACTTTCATGTAAATTGGATGAGCGAATGACAATGCAATCGCATACATCTGATAGTCCTTGATGAATCTCCAATCCGAAAGGTCCAGCTTGGTCTTAGTAGCGGACGGATCCGGTAGCTGTGGACGACGAAGCTCTCCGTCTTCTGAATCAGCTAGTTCAGAAAGAGTACATTTGAATGATCCGGCGTGCATAACAATTCCGCCTTCTGCAAACTCGATTGTAACTGTAGACGAATCAAATGTGCCTACAATCTGCTTAAGTGCAAGACAATCGACAAATGCTGTAGCCTCTTCGTCTACGTCTCCCTGACCCTTGAGCAAAAGCTCAGTACAAATGCCTGCTGCCTCCAAGTTGATCCTGAGTTCCGACTTACTAGCTGTCAGCTGAGCCAGACAACTAACTTTGTAATACTTGCTGATGTTTCCCGGAATTACTCCAAGATTCAGCGCTTCAGCAAGTGGTTTCGTAGACATTGTGAATTTCATGTGATTTTAACCTCCATTTTCTGATTATGCATTATGTAATATTGACATTTCTGCTATATTACATAACGATTCTTAGTTCTATTATCAAGAGGTCCAAAGTTATTAACTAAGTACCTCGTCTGATCTGTGAATTCGCAACATGACCGCCTATTAAACCTTGAATAGTTTCCACAATAATTATAAGGAGGTCATAGCCCGTGAAAGCTACTTTTACTAACAAATCGTGGTGGGTCGCTGCATTGATCCGAGCCATTAAAACAATGGCGCAGACTGCACTAGCTACTATCGGCACTGCTGCAATTCTGTCCGATGTAGATTGGTGTTTAGTAGCATCTACTGCTGTCCTTGCAGGCTTGCTGTCCATCCTCACTTCTGTCGCAGGACTTCCGGAAGTTGCCCCTAAGAATGTTCCTGATACATTTGAAGAACCCGAAGACGACGAAGAGGATGAAAACTAAATAGGTTCTGGCTATCTGCTTACTGTATAGCAAGTAGACGGTTGGAATAGATAATATGGCGGGGATGTTCCCCGCTGTATTTTTATGCTCCGAAGAACTTAATTGCAATCAACTCATTAACTTCTGCACACGCTTCTTCATCGAGCACTGTGTACAGCTTCAACGCTTGCTCATTTGTTAACTTCGGATAGTCATCATTAGCTTTCGTTGGCTTAACATGTGTGTCCGGAGCAGCTTCAGGAATGCTCTCATCTGACAGTTCTGGAAAGCTATCTAAGTGAGCCGATTCGTTCGGCTGTTTGAATTCGACAATGCTACATTTCTTGAGATCACTATCAGTTAAAACACGCGTTGTGAATACTTCATAAGATATTCCCTTAAACAGCGTGACTAACTTGGCCAGATGCTTATGCGGAATGGGATATTGACCAGATCTGTTCCACTTGCTTACACTAGCTATCGACATTCCTAAGAAATCGCCAATTCTTTGATACTCCAGATGAAAGTGCTTCCTGATCAGAAACAAATTGTAGTTAGGGATCATTGAGTACATTACGCTTGCTAACAGCTCGTAAAATTGATTCACTGAGAACTCAGAGGCTACACTCTCTTGCAGACGGTCCATATTATTCTTTGTGAGGCTTGCTGACCCTGACTTGAATCTACCTACTACAGTGTAATGAAATAGTGTATCAGGTATCTTGACGTGTGCTGCCAATTCATCGTAGAATCTTGCAGTTATGTCCCGCTTGAAATCGTTCGGCTGGCTGTCATATTGATCTAATACAGTCTTTTCTTTAAGTCCGAAACATGCGTACACGGTACTGTAATCAATGTCTAGCCTTGCACAGAATAACACTAACTGTGATAACCTAGGAGAAGGGTTGCTCTCTAGGTTAGTTACAAAGCTTATGGGCACATCTAACGCTGCAGCAAGATCATCCTGAGACCACCCCTTCTTGCATCTGTAATTGAAAACATTGTCCTTGAATAGTCGCATTCTTTCACCTCCTGGTTTATCGACCTTATCGAATCAACTACTTCACTTTATTTAACGATTACTTGAGCAATATCGAATCAGAAGTTGCTGCAGCGGGCTCTTCGTGATCGGCGTCTGCACCGGCAGGATGAAATTCATCAGCTTCAACGAGTTCCCATCGAGCTTTCTCAGCGTTATAGATGAGAAATACAACAGTAGGGGCAGGTTGCCCAAGTGCGTTAGCTCCGATGATCATCTGCACTGAATACACTTCGTAGACCTTTTTGTCCTTCTTTCTAACTGCGTTAAACATGTTATCTCCTCCTTATTGCTAATGTTAGTTGCCAAATTAGATTCAACGTTGAATCACACCTTGAACCACTTTTGTATCAATATGATCAAGGAATTGATCATCACTTTCAATATTGTACCTAGCTTTGTAATCTTTGACCGCTGCCTTGAGATCGTCGGTTAGTTGACCATTTACACCTCGTGCTCGTATTCCAGAAGGTTTAGACCCATCCGCTTCCTTCAGGACTGGTAAGGTATATTCACATTCTACTAGCCGACTCTGAATCCATTCTATGTTAGATGGAGATAACTTATCCCAATCGAGCGATTCCGGGCGTTCTTTGCTTAGTACATCCTCTATCCCTAATCCATACCACCTGAATGTAGTTTCAACGTCGCATGAAAGTTTGAATGGGAAGAAACTACCTGCTTCGCACATGCAACGAGCAAGAACTTCGGCTCCCTTTTCAGCATTTTCGAGAGGTACTTCGCAAAGCAACTCATCGTGAATTGGTACAACGAATCTGCCTCCGATGGATTTCCATTCGGGATCTGACTCTAACCTAAGTATCGCCATCTTTGTGAGGTCAGCTGCAGATCCTTGGATTACAGCGTTGAAGCACTGACGTGATGCCTCTTCTATCTTATACACGTTATTGATTACTCGGATCTTCTGTTCTGCGAGCTCCTTGGTACGCTTGACTATTTTTCCGTACCATGTGTAGCTATTGAACTCTTTAACAAGTGAGTCTATAATCCTTTTTGGAATCTGTTCTTTGTTCTTGAGACTTTCCGGATCCAGGGGATCAATATCAGGATTGACATATCCAGGCATCGGCACGAATTCGTACTTAGGCAACTGCATATCGGGATGATATCGTCTTCTCCCTAATATGGTTTCAGTATAGCCTACCTTAGTTGCCTGTTGCTGAGTACGTTCTATTGCTTTCGCCAGACCTGGAAATCCCTTCATCAATGAGTCATGTATTTTTGTACCTTCTTTTATTTTCTCATCGTCGGTCATGTCGTCTCGATCTCCGAACAAGCTATCGGCTATCGACGGTACTGACATTCCATACGTTACTCCCAAGTTCAGGACCTTGCCTATGCCTCGTCGAGCCTTGCCTTCTGGTTGCAACTCTCCTGTCACCGGATTGAACTCCAAGCACTCCTCATATGGCACATTAAGTGCAGTTGAAACTAGTGTTGCATATGCATCGCGTCCATGAGTGAATGCGTCAATTAACTTAGGATCTTGTGACACATACGCTGATAGCTTGGGCTCCTGTTGGCTGTAGTCGCTAGACATTAAAACATAAGGGGGATGTGTTACTTCTAGTTTGAAACTCATATATTGCTCTCCTTCCTCCATATCCATAATTTAACTCCTGAATCAAAAACTTGGACATATCCGTGTTCTTGCATTATTTGCACTTCAGTCTTTGACAAATCTATACCTTCATCTTTGAGAAATTTCTTAATGTTACTTTTCTGAGCGTTACTTCGAGCAAATCCTTGATCCGTTTTTAGGTTCACCCACATGTAACCAGGATCAGAAGTGTGATCGTACGCAAATCCCAGTGTTTCGTATAATCCTCCCTGGGTGTGAGATCTGTCTGAAAAAGATCTAACCTCTTCCGGATTTACCATTTTCAGGAAATGCTTGAAAAGCTTACTTGCGCCTCCCACTACTGAGGTGTTTATTTTGTTGCAAAATCTGACGAGTTCAAAGCAATTATCTAAGTTGGTCTTACCTGTCCCAATCGTCTTTCTCATCTTAGAAAAAGTCATTAGTGACACTAATTCATCATTGTTGTACAATCCTAAACGGATACTAGAATGCGCTCCGCCCTGACGGTGGTTTTCGTTTAGGAATTTCATTGAATCGTTGTCTGAAACTTCCTTTACTGTTAACTTTCTTGCATGCAGCTTCGACTCGTTACAATTTAGTATATTCCTAATCATAGAAACGATTATGTCCTTGCGGTGACTCCATTCGTAGCCGAAAATATGGAATAGAAATATTCCTTTTTCTTCGCACCTGTCTGTTTTCATTTTATGATACGAAGCTGCCTTGGGCTCGTCATTCGAGCTCCAACCCGGTAAAGTAGAGTTATGTGTAACTGTCGGGTTGCACTCAATTGCGAAGTTATAATCAGGCAAGTAAAGGTCCAATTCATACGGCGTAATTACCTGGAAGGTGTTCCGTTGAATATTGCTGCCTTCCCCAAGCAGATCTATTAGTATCTCGTACACTTCATCTTCCATTCTGGAATATGTGTATGAAACGATGTCGAGCCCTTCATGCTGATCCAATACATATTTTATAGAAGAATCTCTTACACCGCATAATCGCGCTATCTGGTCAAGCGTAGGTTTGTTTTCTGAAAAATGTTGTGTAACGAATTTTTCAGGATCGTCTTTAAACTTCATCCAATATTCGGACTTCTCCGGATACGCAATAGTTTGCTTAAGGAACGAGTTGCTCTTGGCGTAATTATCTACTCCGTATTTCTCCATCAAAGTTTTCCTGGATTTTTCTGCAATTTCAGGATTAACTAATGGGCAAATATTTCCGTATCGTTCTAGCGAAGTCTGCCGTGCTTTAGCTACTAGTTCAGGGACTTCTCCAGGACGGTCTGCTCCGTATTTATCTCGGAATGCTTGAGCAGCTCCACTTAGCTCCCTACCTTCATTGCTCAGCGCATTCTTATATCCGTGTCTCTCGAAAGTAGTTTGCTGCATCCTTGCAATCAATTCCTCGTGGGCTTCGTGGTTATTCTCAATGCTGTAATGCTGTTGGTAAGTCTGAACTGACAATTTGCGTCGGCACTGCTCGGAACAAGTTTGTGTATTCGAGATCAGCTGTTGCCTTGTGGGTTCAAATTCTTTTCCGCAATATGCACATTTAATTGTATGCCGGTCATTACAGATTCGTTGACCTGGATGAGTTGCTAAAAAGATCTTACCACATACAGAACATTTACATTTGTATTTAGGATCGGCTTCGGCTGATTTTACAGCTAACTGACCCCTAGCTTTGTTGAGACATTCCTTTGAACAAGTAAATGCATGTTTTGACGATAACTTATCAAAAGGTACTTCGGCTTCTTTACCGCATATAACACATTTGCGATAATGCGGTCCATCACAAAATCGAGACCTGGAGCCCCTAGGCCAAAACACTTTACCACATTCTTCACAAATTCTAGTAGTCTTAGGTTTAGCCATGTGATTTCAGCTCCTCCTTTCTCATCACTCTGCAGATTTCAAATATATGTAAACCTGGCTTGGATTCTGAGTGTGTTTTTGTATCTTGACGATTTTGTATGGAATACTTGTTGTTTCGTCTTTTAGGAATGTTATCATTTCAGGTTCTAAGTCATAAACTTTTGTTTGGCCTTTGTCTTTTATCTCTATTGTGTCGAATTTACTGAGTGTAAATTCTAAGTCGTCGCCAATTAGCTGACCTTCTATCTGCTCTTTGTATTCGGGCGTTGCACGGAACATATGACGTATGTCAAGGGCATGAGACGGGATATTCTGCATATTTGGAGCTTCTGAGCTCATACGTCCTGTTGCTGCACCAATACTCTTGAAACTTGCATGTACACGGTGATCTTGTCCGACCGCCTTTGGCATTTTATCAACATACGTGCCAATAAGCTTAACATCCCCTCGAACTTTCAAGACCGCATTAGTCGAAGGCTGATTGATTTCTTTTAGCACTTCTTTTCCTGTAGACTTTGCGTCCTTTCCAAGAAGCTTGTTTACTAGATACTTAACATGTGGCTGCGAATTAGGATTGAAATCATTACCTGTCCTGAAGGGCCTATTGCGATTTGATGCAATGTCCTTAGTATCGATAAGATCTTGAATTAGCGTTGCAAGCTCCTTCTCGTCTTTGTGCAAATTGTTAGTGTATCGATCATGCAGTGTTGATGCTATCGAATCGTCCAAGTAAACTCCGCGTCTATGCAGCAGTGCACATGCGCTGACCATTGGAAATTCTATGTTCCACACTATGTTAGCGATCTTCTCAAAATGATGCTTTTTGCACTTAGGATTATCTTTAGTGACGTAAGGAAGTTGCCATACAAACAGCTCATACGTGATCTTCGCATCGTTTGCTGCATATAGCTTCGCTACTGCGGGTTTACAGTAAGGAAATAGTGCAGGCGAGAAGAAATCTGAGAACTTCTTAGGGTCTACTTTGCCCTTCATCGGATACTTTGCATACAGCCCCTTCAAGGAGTTATCCAATTCGTTCTCTTTCAAGCACCTCCATGCAAGTATCACATCATAGTAGAATGCCGGAATCATGTCAACATGTAGATCTTTGTATATCATAGCCAAGTCGAAGTCCGCATTAGCAAAAATGAGCTTAACATGATTATCTACAAGTCGCTGAAACTCTTCTTGTACTTCTTCGTACGATAATTGATTCTTGTAAGGTGTATCAAAAATTGGTACACGATGTTTCATAGGGATGTAACATTCGTCCATTCCGGGTGTATACAATGACGCACCTACTACCCAATCTTTGAGTCGATCCAATCCGGTCGTCTCTGTATCTATGCCTGCATACCCCTTTTCGATACACTTGTCAACGTAGTCATGTAGCTCTTGCTTAGTTGTTATGAGTATTGCAGGCGAATCCTTAAAATACTCCATAACTTGCTTCGACATCTTGTTAAGATCGTCGTTCATGCTACGCGTATTTACTGTACTTGAAGGCTTAAGTTGTTCATTACTCTTTGCAGCAATGTTGTTAATCTGCTCCACTAAAGCAGCACTGAAGAGTGCCATAGTTGCTTCCCTCCTTGTAAAGTAAAAGCAAGGCACAGACGATGTTTCTGCGCCTTGCTAATATTAGTAGCTCACAAAACGCATTAGAAGTCGATTGTATCAAGATCGTCTGATGCGTCGGGATCTTCTGGGGCACTCTCATTAAGTTCCGGAACTGACTGAGGTGGATTATCAGTTACGCCTGTTACAGGAGCAACTGGTATGTCCGGAAGATCGGTAGGCGGAGCACTGTATGTAGGAAGATCCACGTTAATATCCGGTGGCTCCGGAATAGACTCAGCAGCTTCAGACTGCACGGCTGTCCCTCTAGGTACAGGTGTATAAGTATAATCAGCAAGATCTGACTGCGACCCGTGATTATTCAGCGTATTAGCCATCTCGGTAGGTGTCATCGACTTGCAGACTTCTGCATATCCCTCCGGGAATGAGGTATTCCAATCAGCTAAGATCTTATCCATCGGATAAGTAGAATTAGTTCCGATAGCAGTGATCTCGTATGTTGTTCCTCTGTCACGAGCCTGACCGTGTCGAGTAATTCGGAAAACATACTCTGACGGATTAGGGTACGGCTTGAATACACTCTCATTGAAGTGAGTTTCAAACGTCGTGTTACGATCCCAGAACTCTAAAGTCCCTTTTGTAAGATTGAAGAGTGGTATGAACAACTTAGACTGCTTCTGGATACCGCGATTGCCATATGAGCAAGCAGGACACTGTCCGTACTCCTCTGTGCAGCACTCAGCGTATCCGGAAAACGTCGAAGACGTAATGTAATGTGCATCCACTACCATCATGTCATCGTAGCTCTTGTAAAGAAAGACAACGTCTGCGAAATCGCCGTCATTCCTGAGTACGAAGAACTTTCCTTGTTTTTGTTCAAGATAGTTTGCAAATTTCTTAAAAGCCATCTTTGCTACCTCCAATTTGAATTATTGCTCCTACATGTTACATAACGATTTACTAATTACATTCCAAATCATTCTGCCTCAAGCAGCGATTTGAACCTAGCAATATATGCCCCGCAATGTGAATTTGCTGACATCGCTAAGAATCTGCTTCTGAGCCTGCGAATGATATTGTCTACTTCATCTAATGTGACTTCAACATCTTTCAAGGGATCTAAATCTCTGTCCTTGTCACGAGAGCTGAGCTTCTTGAGATCAGAAGTATCTCCGGACAGCAGATATCGCATCACCTTAGCTGCCCCTGTACCTTCATCTTCGATAACTCTCCAGAACTCCTCTTCGAACGACGTGTACTCGATAGACTCAGCTACTGACGTACTCGTATCTGCAATTGCGTCTAACAGATCTAATTCTGAATCATTATAATTCACATATCGAGAAGTCTCATTATCCCATCTATCCTTCACTGATTGCAAATCGTGACAGATACAATACAGACTGTTATATGCGATGCGATAGATATAAGCCGGATTGAACTTAGCCGGATTCTCTTCTAAGATTCTTCTCTCTTCGCACTCGTCCAAGTGACTGAAGAAATATTCTGCTGATACTTTACGTTTAGGATGACCTTTAATATACCGGTCACAGACATGTTTCTGCAGATATTGTACTATAGTAGTAACACCTTCTTCGCCCTCAATGAAATCATAGTTGTTTGCCCTGCTCCAGGCGAGCACAATCTCATTGTAGAATTGCAAAAATAAGACCGCCACCTTCTGCTCGTCAGTGAGTTTGACCCACTCGTCAAAGGTTAGCGGTTTTTTGTATGCGAAATAGTTACTAAAATAGTCTCTGGTTTCGCGAAATGCAGCCAATGTAGCCATTTGTACGACCTCCTCTTGGATTCTTGATAATGTTGTACTAGATAGTTGATTGTAGTGTTAGCCATTTGGCTGTACTACTTATTCAATTTTCTATCACACATATATTATATGTTAAAATTATAGAAAAGTCAAGTAGATTTTTAACTTTTTTTTTAAGATTATTGATTACCTAATTATTCTCGGTTGTTGTAGCATTCGATGAATTCATCGTATTCCAGATCGTTCACGTCTTTACCCTCCGGGACGTGCATTGTCCACACCATTGCCGAATTCTTCAATGCTTTTTTCAGTTTCGCTGTTCCTCTATTACCTGCTTCGTCGTTATCTAGACACAGTACATAAGACGATACACCTAACTTCTGTAACTGCTCTATCTCATATTGCGTACCCGTACCGAAAAGAGCTACCGCCGGGTGCCCGTAAGCTACACTAGTTAACGCGTTAAATACAGATTCACAAACAATGACTTCTTTAGTACCTGCAGGTAACTCATATAGACCATAGACGCTTTTCTCAATGCCCGCAGGCAAATTGAAATACTTGCCTTCAATAGATCTCCGGCAGATGAACAATGTCCTACCGTGAATATCGCGTACCGGAAAGGTTACACACGGCAGCGGTTTGCTCCTACCGGGAGGAATGTGATTGGCATCAAATCCCACATCGTATTTCTCTATTATTTCGTCAGTAAGTCTTCGTTGATACATGTAAGGCACTGTGAACCGATACGAAGCAAGCTCTTCTTCTGACACATACTGAGTCTTATTCAGTGTTCGTATCTTCAGATTATCCACTGCATATGAGGTCAGAAGATTGGACATCATTCCTTCGGGTATAAGCGAATCTACTTGAATATCATCCTTGCCGTTGATATAAGGCTCAAGTTCGGGATGCGCTGCAATTGAAGTGCCCTTGATTTTAAGTATTTCCTTTATCCCGTTACTGAAAGAATATGTGGAGCCACATGCAAAACAATGAAATGTTCCGGGACTGTGAGTAACTCCGTTTCTCACATCTTCTGTCAGCGAACATCCACAAGAAGGCTTACGCTCTTGACCGTTGTTATGAAATGGGCAGTATATCTGATACCAGCTCCCTACAGGCCTGCTTAATCTAACTAGCCCTGCATCCTGCAGTAATGTCAGCCCTTGTTCAACATCTTGACGTGTTAACATTCCAATCACTCCTTGTAACGATTACTGTGTCTGGCCAATGCAGCCTGGGCCATCGAATGCCCTAAAGTAGGAGCGACTCCTACAACGTAGCCTTGCGGATCTCTAGTTATCCATTCAGCTACTCTTCCTTTGTTATCTGCCTCCGTGTGGAGCGGGTTATACAACTCAACTCGCTCCACGGTCAATTCGTTCATTGAATACATTTGAACCTCCTTAAGCAGCATTTGTAAGGTACTTGTAGAAGCTATCTACGAAAGGATGGCCCTGCATCACGTTGTACCATCTGTTCTGCTCGAAGCTCTGAGTTCTACGCATCGGCTCTCCGTGATCGGCAAAATCTGTTGCCGCCATGATAGCTGCATACTTAGTACCCTTGAACTTCTGGATATCAGAAGCGTTGAGGCAGATAAAGAAGTCATCCTTAAGTTTCTGAATCTTAGACTTCCGATTATCAGAATCTGCGTCAGTTATCGGATACATTGTATCAAGTATAGCTTCAAGGTCGGCATCTTTAACTTTCTGTGCTGCAAGATGCTCCGACTCAATGTTTAGTGCATCAATATATTCCTTTGCAAGTCCTAAAGTTACCTGGGCCTCGTGAAGCTTGGACTGGATGTCACCTATGTGACGAGTTGACCACTTACGCTTAGCAGTACGGAGAGCTAAGTTCAATGTGTTCTGGCAAACTACACGAGTAGGTGTCATGATGACTTGTATTGCTCCGGAACCGTCAAAGGTATTAGTAAATGCGATGTAAGGATCTACATCATCTCCGAGAATTGTCGTCTTGGGCATGTGCCCCAACAGAAAGATTGTCTTGCCATCTCGGAGCGATCCGGCACTCTCATATGTAAGTCCCTCGTCTACAAGCGAATCAGTAAAGCTGAATGCTTCGCTATTCTGGACGATTTCGTACCTACCAGATACAACTCCAAGTACTGCATCATCCTTATCACGAATGTTTGCAAAATAGTTAGGAATCTGCACACCATTTGCATCAAAGATTGGTTTCTTCTCTACATTCCAATCAAGCCCCGCTGCTACAATCGCGTCTTCAGATGTTGGGCTCTCGGGAAGTACTACTCCTAAACCGTGCCATGCAGGCACTCGGGTTACAAAACCGCATTCAAATTCGTGCATATACTACCTCCTTTGTTCTCTTGAACTATCGATCGGGTCTAGTAGTTCAACTAACTAATTAAGTTGTTACAATTATATTATATGATATTTATATGAGTTTGTCAACTGTTTTTTTAAATTTTAAGCCGATCGTAACAGATTGCGTAATTCATCTACTGAAAGCACGTCTTCTTGCCCTCTGTTATCGCATAAATAAAATTGAGTACCGTTCTCGCTCACATAAATAGGAGAGCAGTTCAGCAACTTTATTCCGTTGACTCGATCCTTGGAGAAAGGCTTTAACTCCTCCCTAGTAGGGGCAAGTGACTCTTTTAGCGATTTTCCAGATCTAAATCTTTTGTAGAAAGCGTCTAAGCTAACATTCCAATGTTTGCACATTGCTCTGTAGGACGAAAATTCATCACCATTCGGATCTACAACATGTTTATTAGCTGTACGTCCTAGAGGAGTAGTTAACGCTTTTTCTATACTCCACCCGGAATGTATTCGACTGGAATATAGCGATCGAGTAATGCCCCAATGCTCGCACATCTCTGTTAGGTTGTTAAAAGAGGTCCCTTGAAAATCTACTACCTTTTCGCCTTTGACATCTGGAGGAGTAGTCAATATCTTTTCCACGCTCCACCCTAACTTCTTTCTCTGAGAAAATAATGAAGGAGTAATATTCCATGCCCTGCACATAGCTGCTTGTGATTTGAATTTCTTCCCCGTATGATCACAGTATATAGCATCAGCATCTCGAGAAGGTTTAGTTAGCACATCCTTTAGAGGCCATCCACAGCGGCTCCTATAAGTGTAGCAGCTTTCAGTAATTCCCCAATGCTCACACATCTTTGCAATTGAGTCGAATCGTGTTCCCTCATGATCAACTATTACCTTAACAGGTGTAGTCAGTGCAGCTTCTAGTGACCATCCTGATCCTATGCGCCTTGCAAATGTTGACGGATCTATCTTCCAGTACTTACATAACGCTGTACGAGTTTTGAAATGATTTCCCAGATGATCTGACATACTGGTATCATGTAACTGCTTAGGAGATGCTAGTGCTTTTTCTAACGTCCATCCCCTGTTCATCCGGCTGCGAAATATATTTACCGGAATATTCCAGTATTTGCACATTTCGACAATTGTCGTAAAGCTGTTACCTAAGTGGTCTGTGCAAACAAGTTCCGAACTAGGTCGAGTTGTTAGTGCGTCTACTAGCGACCATCCCTTTCGCATCCGCATTATGAATATATGAGAATCGATATTCCAATGTTCGCACATTTCCTTCTGAGTATTGAACTCATTTCCTAAATGATCAACAGTCACAGCCATGTATTTTTCCTCCCTATGCTACGCCTAGCAGTTCTAATATTCGTGGAATGGAAACTTCCTTCTCCCTAGCAAATACCTCAAGGG
>Ga0326514_10000843_pt1 | contig 20211 bp, 24 predicted proteins | sample 3_2548_0518_D_FD_203653 | JGI IMG/M metagenome (GOLD analysis project Ga0326514, IMG submission 203653) | Bovine rumen microbial communities from UC Davis, California, United States - 3_2548_0518 | ecosystem: Host-associated > Mammals > Digestive system > Stomach > Rumen | place: USA... | reverse complement strand
TGGAAATGCATCAATCACACATAGGTCTGCCTTTTCAACTTCCAAATCCTCAAAAGAACCGTTGACTATCTCATAACCTTCATCAATGCCATTTATTTTCAGGTTGCCCTTTAACGCTTCAGTCATCTCAGGGTTTATGTCATTGAATATTACCTTTTCAAAGCCGTATTTCAAAAGGTATATCCCCAATGCTCCAAGTCCGCACATTGCGTCAACCGCAACACCTTTTTTTATATTGTTGTTTTTTAGATAATTGTGAAGCCTCACCAGCTTATCTTCAGTGGTCATTGCCACTTCTATGTGATGTCTGGACTGGTTTTTAACGATGATTATCTTTTCACCGAGAAGTGTTCTCATGACGTTTATCTGTGTGTCGTCACCTTCAAGAATTTCAAAGTGATTTATTGAAGAGTCCCTGTCAAGTTGGCCAACGGTATCTTGGGGACTTCCCTTTAGGACGCATTTTACCTCAGGCACCTCATCCATAAGTCTTGATGCAGCATCTTGAGTGAAATCCGGATGAAGCAGTATCAATGTTTTTTCTGCTATAAACTGAGGGTTTAAGGTGCTGTAGTAAAACTCGGACAACGGTACTGGAGAGTTTCGCCTCAAGGTTGCCTTTTCGGGAACGATTTTTTCTTCAATCATTATTTTTAAGATGTGACTCATCACAATATCCAATGGCCTTTTTCCGCAACTGCATTTCATGTACTCTCCATTGAGAGTTTCAAAGTCTATTAAATCTTTCAAGGGCGAGAACTTTTTGATTTGTATATCCTGGCAGTTTTCACATTCTTTTAGTGATTTGATTTTTTCATCTATTTTTATGATAAAAATCACCTCAAAATTGCTTTAATGTTAAAATATTGTCCTATATCACTAATAATGCTTTCAAAAGTAATAAAAAATATATAAATTAGTATTACTAAATAGTAATCACAGAACAAAATCGCCATTGGTGAAAATATGAACAATGAAATAATACCACAATACAATGTAATAAAAAGAGAATACAGCCACAATGAAAAAATCCTTTTAGGAGAAATGCGTGAAAACCTCGTTGACCTTGCAATATCAACCGGAGAGAATTTTCAGGCCTCAGAAGAGAAACTCTTAAATGACATCCGGAATTTTCTTTTTTTAAGGATAAATGAAATCAATGAAAACACCAATATCTCAAATGAATATCTGGATGACCTCTCCCGAAGGTTTTTAAGAGACATCATAGGATATGGGAAAATCGATTCACTGATTCAGGATGATGATCTTGAGGAAATCATGATAATCGGTACGGACAAACCAGTCTTTGTCTATCACCGAAAATACGGAATGATGAAGACAAATCTTCAGTTCTGCAATGAAGGTGAAATCAGGGATTTAATCGATTCCATTGCAAGACAAATCAACAGGAGAATCGACCAGGAATCTCCCATATTGGACGGAAGGCTGATTGACGGGTCAAGAATCAACGCCACCATTCCACCTGTTTCTGCAGACGGACCGTCACTTACAATACGTAAGTTCAGAAGAGACCCTCTGACAGTCATAGATCTGATTAATTCAAGGACAATTTCGCTTGACCTTGCGGGTTTTCTGTGGCTGTGCATTGACGGGCTTGGAGTGAAATCAGCCAATGCAATCATTTCCGGAGGAACAAGTTCAGGTAAGACAACAACACTGAATGCCCTTTCAGCATTCATCAATCCCAATGAACGTATAATAACCATTGAGGATACCTTGGAACTTCAGATTCCCCATGAGCATGTTATCCGCATGGAAACACGTCCTGCAAATGTTGAGGGAAAAGGGGAGCTTACCATGAATGACCTTGTTAAAAATTCCCTTAGACAGCGCCCAGACAGGATAATCGTCGGGGAGGTGAGGGCTGGTGAGGCAATCACATTATTCACCGCATTGAACACCGGACATTCCGGTTTTGGAACCTTGCATTCAAATGATGCCCGAGAGACAATAACAAGGCTGACCAATGAACCGATGTCTGTTCCTGAAATCATGATTCAGGCAATTGATTTTATCATAATGCAAAACAGAATCTACACTCCTTCAGGAATGTCATTTAGAAGAGTCAGTGAAGTGGCGGAAGTTGTCGGAATGGAGGAAGGCACTGTTCAGCTGAACAAGATTTTTCAATGGAATCCAGAAAGGGACACAATTGAAAACGTAAGCATAACAAGCCACACTCTTGAGCAGATTGCAAACCTGAGCGGCAAATCAATCACCGAACTTCATCATGAAATTGAAAACCGCAAGATTGTCCTGAAGCATATGATCAATCAGGACATCCGTTCTGTTGAAGATGTGAACAGTGTTATTGAACTTTATTACAAGAATCCTCAAAAGGTCTTGAACAGAATTATTTTAAACAGGTGATTATGATGTTTAATGGCTTTTTTATTTTAATTGGTGGATTTGCACTTTCCATCGTCAATTTCTTTAAAAACCTGTCATTCAGTGGCAATGAAGGAATTGGCGGGAAAATTGATTCGTCAATTCTTGAAAAATTAAATATGGATACTGAAACAGAACATGCAAATTATGAAACAAGATTCGATAAGGTGAGGGATGACCTGCTTAGGATTTTATTGAAAAGGCAGGTGATTGTCCTGTTGTTTATCGGATTGATTTTGATAACCTTACTGACCAGTCTGGAAATAAGTGGAATGTATCTGATATTGGTTGTGATGTGCTACATATTCCTCATGCAGTATCCCTACATTAAAGATCAGAGAGGATATTCCGACTTAAATCAGGAGCTTCCCTATGCGTTGAGACATATGAGCATAGAGCTGAAGGCTGGAAGAGGCCTGCATGATGCGTTGATAACCATAAGAAATGCGAATTACGGATCTCTTTCAAGGGAGTTTTACAGGGTTCTGGAGGAAGTGAAGTTCGGAAAATCAACTGAAGATGCTCTGCTTGAAATGTCAAGGAGAGTTAAATCCGAGGGATTGTCACGGGCAGTTCATCAGATTGTCGGTACTTTAAGGGTTGGTGGAAACCTGGCAGGCAGCTTGGAGATAATTGCCAAGGACATTTCATTTGATATGCAGATTAAGTTAAAGGAGTTTTCGCAGAAATTGAATTCTTTTATTTTAATCTATACATTTATTGCGATTTTGGCTCCTGTGATAAGTCTTATAATGCTGATGGCAGGTTCAACTGTGATGGGTGATGTGATATCTTCAGAGCTGCTGTTTGTGATTTATATGATATTTTTCCCGATGGTTGTGATGTTTATGGGATTGTTTATTAAAAAATTAGAACCTAAAATATAAGATAGGTGAAATTAAATATGTTAGACATATTTAATTTCGTGAGAGTAGTTATATGCTTTTTTTATTAAATTAGAAAAGAGAGTAAACTAATTTAATAAATCGGAGTGTAGTAATATGGTTTTAATATAAACCATATAAGTAATCAAAAATTAGATTTTTAGGTAGACCTAATTTTTTATCACCTACTATAAAATTGAACATACCAGTATATAAAGGTTTCTAATTTTTTAGGTATACCTAAAAAATTTCTGAGAAAAATTTCAAAAAAAGAGATTAATTGGTGTTTAGTGTTTGAGGAGAGTTAAACACCAATCGACTTTTGGAAAATTTTTTGGCAGAAGAATTTTCCAAGGTATTAAATTAGAAAATTGTGGAAACTAATTTAATACAATATTTATATTTTGGAGATTGTATATTATCGACTAATAATATGTTTTGTTAAGTGAAAATTTAGGCATGCCTAAATATATGTCACTTGTATAAAAGATTGTTTGTCATAGTATATAAAGGTTTCTAAATTTTTAGGTTAACCTAAATTTCTATGACCTAACACTTAACACGTGTTATATAATGGTTGGATGAAATAGTATTTAAATATTTTGGTTAAACTAAAAATTAATGGGCACTTAATTAGCATTGATGAAGATCAATGAAAAGAGTATTTTTAAATTAAGTGAAAAAATAAAACACATATTATAAAAAAGACCATTACCTCAATTTAAATTAAAATTAAACGAATTAAAACACTTTTTGCTTTTGTGCTTTTGCACATTTTCGCACTTCAAAAACAAATATTTAAACCCAAATCCAATTACTAATTAGACAATTGAAATTGTCAAAACTACCATTCAAAATACCAATTGAATAACCACACCATTGTGCCATATTGAAAATTACTGGCACATATTGGTGCAACCAATAGAAAAAGATCTTTTTCCGGTTTTGAAATTAAGTAAAAGTGATTATATGATTCGAAAAAGAAAAATATCAAAGCCATTTGATTTCGGATACACTAATTATGGACAATGAATATCCGAAAATATTATACTCCAGACTTAATGTTCCAGGAATCTTTAGGAAAAAAATTAACAAAAAAGTATATTTCAAAGATGGACACATGGGAGAAATGGACAGTTCATATATAGCTGATCCAGACTTTGTTGAATTATTTGAAGCTGTGGCCGTTAACGGAGAACATCAATCAACCCCTGTTGATGATGAAAAAATAGAGATGATAAGTTATTATGGAATCCAGCAGATTCACGATACAAATCTTCCACAATATTCATTTGTTGCTTCACACCTGCCTCAAGAAAAGCACGTTCAACAGTTCAAACGAAGTCGAACCGACATTATCCAACCCCATTATCTTGACCTTGGCGAAGAAGACAACAAGAAAAGATTAAATAATGTCAAAAACATAATTAAAAAGCAAAAAAAATAACAGACGAAGATGCATTAGAACTTGGAATAATCACCGTATTTGCTCCAAGAGACAAAGGAAAAGAGATAACTGAAGAAGTTATTGAACTCTATAATGAAATAATTGATCAATTATCTCCAAAAATGGAATTTACTTTATATTCCGTTCTATTTGCGATGAGTGATGCATACTTTGATGATGAACATAAATTTGAATATGTGATAAAAATGTTAAAAGAAAAAACCACTTCTGAAACAATAGAAAAATTTGAAACCTTAACCACATTCAAAAACAAAGTTTTAGAACTCGAAAAAACAAACAACACACTAGAAAAAACAAATAATACACTAGAAAAAACAAATAATACACTAGAAAAAACAAACAACACCTTAAAAAACAGAAACACTACTCTTGAACGAGAAAAAAATAGCGCAACCACTAGAATTAGCGAACTTGAAGCGGAAATTGCAGATTTAAAAAAGCAACTCTCGCAACCTAACCACCAACCTCAATATTAATACATTACAATGCTGAAAAATTGGAGCAAAATCTAACTTGCTCCAAAAAATCATATTAACAAAAAAAATTCTTCAAAAATCATGACATGCATTGAGTGATACAATCAAATTGAACAATTTACTGTAAAAAAGATGCCTGACTGTGGCCATTGCCTATTGTAAGTGATCCCTGAATCATTTGATTAAATATGTCCTTAACAGATGCAACAGCATCATTTAAACCGCTATGCTTGAGGGTATAAGTAGCAATTAATACAGTCTGTTCCTTATCGAAAGTGTCCTTGCATACATGAAGAATTAAAACATAAATGACATAACTTTTAATCCAGTCTGATGATTTTTCGGCACTCATATTCTTGAAGATATCGCTGTATTTTTTGGCTTTAACATTTAATATTTTGTGGAATTCATGTATTTTTTTGCATTTCATCATTATAATATGAATCGTTATTTTGATTGCAATATGCGAATACTGTTCTGCCAGTCATCTGTTTCAGCATTGCTTCCAGTCCGTTGAATGTTACTCCGACTCCATTGTCCCTTAATACATGCATTGCAATTATTACAATGCCTTCTATGACTAGTGTTGGAAATTTCTAAAAGCAAGTCCGACTCAGAGAATTTTTTTACCGCTCGGCATTGTTTTGTAGTGATTTTTCTGGAAGTACTTGTTGTATTTTGCAATGTCCAGCATCTAAGTGAGTTCTGTTTTAGGGCGCTTGTATCAGACTCTTTTAGAGCATCATAGATAGGGTCTACAACTGAATCATCCCGAACAATTCAGGAGATAAAACATCTATTTCATCCACACCGCATTGATGATGAATTTCCTGAATGGAATCATCAAGGTTCCGTTAATGTCGGTTGCTGAAGCGCAGGCAACATCAATAATTAAAACGTTGCAAATACTCTATTAAATGCCATATATAAAGATTTATGAATACGAGTACCCATTTGCATCTTAAATAGTAAAAAAAGAACTATAAACCATTATTTTAAAAAAATAACTTTAATCAACAAATAAATTGATGAAAATGTTCCAAAATCAAAAAAGAGTAAAAAAAGGAAGATAAATTTTACATCAATCTTCCGACACCAGTAATTTCAATACTGGCTACACCTGGAATGTCTGAAACCATTGCTTCAACAGGTTCAGATCCGCCTTCACCGTCATCGGTGATGAAACTTAAGATAATAGCCACTAAACCGAATGCGATTGGTTCTTCAGCGATTTCGTGGATTTTTGCGCCTTCAGGCATTGAATCTTGAATAGTTGTTTTGATTGCTTCTAAGTCTTCTTCCGGACTGTCCGGCATGATTTTCATTGTAGTTAATACTTCACCCATTCTAATTCCTCCTTTTAAATCTATGGTCCTTCAAAGCCACATTCGCATTTGTATGCGTGGCCAAAGGTACGGCATTTTTCACATCTTGCTATTTTTGCTCCACATTCTGGGCATTCGAATTCCACGAATGTTCCAGTTAATGGAATTTCTTGTTTACAACTAATACATTCTACTTTTTTCATTCTAATCACCTGTTATTTGTGTGTAATCGAAGTTATAATCATTTATATTATCATCTATTAAAGATAAAACCCTTTCAGGGTACTTCCCATTCACAACATAACAATTAGTCCCATACCTTAATAAAAGAGATGGCAACATTACATCAATCGATGACTCTTGAAAAGTCAGTAAAGTTTTTGCATCGATTTTACTTATGAATGTTGAACCCGGCTCTTTCGGTTCTTGGGTATATATACCATTTACATTTGTTACTATTAAAAGGTTTGCATTTAGGAGGTGTGCAACATATGCCGCAATCGAGTCTGAGGTCACATCCCAGCTGCATTCGAAGGGATCTTCTTGCCTTAAAAACTCGGAAACCACAAATATTGGAGTGAAACCTTCATCTGAGATTTCATTTATCTCTTCTATTGAATATGCCAGTCTTGTTGAATCCACCTTGTCATCAACGAGTTTGGCGATGATGTCCATGCAATCTATTGCTGTCCAATGGTTTGTTTCTGGTGAGAAATTTATTTTGGAGTCATATTTGCGAATCAAATTGGCAAACTCCCCTCCTCCCAAAACAATTACTGAATTGGTGTTTTTAAGTTGCCTTGAAAGTTCTATTGCATATTCTGGAAATAGGCTTCCACCGATTTTTACAACCTGTTTTATGATTTAAATCACACCCATGTTTAATTAAAGATAGCTTTCATTAAAATGATACTTAACCTATAAAAGTTTCAAATCCCCGGTCACTTCATCAAGTATTTCATCCTCATCAGGTCCGAGCGCCAAAACAGTGACGCTTGATGTAGGTATCTGTGTACGTCCAGCATCAACCACCAAATAATTGGCAATGCCCTTTTCATCGGCGATTTTTTTAAGCTCAGTCAATTCCTCCAAAGTCTTGACTTTTAAAACCACTTTTGCATAGGCTTCGTTTTCCCATTTTCTAATCTTGTCAGCAGGCGATTTCTTATATGCTCCAATAGCACCATGACAACACTGAGCTGCAATCTTTCCCTTGCGCATTTTCAAATCAGTTCTTACAATCATTACCTGTTTCATGTTATCACTATTAAATATTATCTTTTCCATTTAAAAAGATTATGAAAAAATCAAAATAAAAAAAGAAACTAGGAAAATCCTAGTTTATCAATACAATTTACTCTAACTTAAAGTATACTATGACAATAGCTATAACAACAATTACCGCAGCGATACTCAATATTAAAACAAGTGAGTTATCACCAATGCTGAAACCAGGTTCCTGAACATTAGAAACATTTGTATTATTGGTAGTGTTTGTAACATTGTTTGTTTGATTAGTAGTTGTATTTACCACATCATCTGATGAATCTGAACTGCTGCCCGCATCACCATAGGATGAACCTGAAGAATAGGAACTTGAACCGGAACTGCCGGAGGAATATCCTGAGCTGCTGGAACTGTATCCTGAATTTGAACTGGAAGATGAACTAGCTGACTGTGAACTGTCCGAACTGGACGAACTTGAAGAGCCGGATCCTGTATCTGAACTGGAACTGGACTGACTGCCTGAATCGGAACTTGATGATGAAGAATCTGAACTGGAACTGGAAGAGGATGAACCAGAAGATGAACTGTCTGATGAATCTGAACTTCCAGAATCACCTGATTCTGCAAAGACAATTCCACATGCAGAGATGATAATAATTAAAGCTAAAATCAAACTTAAAACTTTATTAATTTTCATTTAACCACCTGATTTATAATTTTTAAAGTATTAAATTTAAAAATTATTTTTCATACAATTAAAGTTTTTAAATTCATTATTTAAAACTTTTACCCCAAAATCAATATTGTTAACACATCGACGATTAAAAAAAATAGAAACTGGGAAAAAATATTACTTCCACCATGTGATTTTACCATAATTTAATTATATAGAAAGAATAGAATTATTAATGATTATATTTTTAAGGAGATTATAATGACACGTATTTCAATTTTAGACAAGGACAGATGTCAACCTAAAAAATGTGACTATCTTTGCATACATTACTGTCCTGGTGTCAGAATGGAAGAGGACACCATAGTAATTGATGAAGACACTAAAAAACCGCTGATATCTGAAGAATTATGTGAAGGGTGCGGAATCTGTACAAACCGATGCCCATTTGATGCTATTTCAATTATCAACCTGCCTGAAGCTGCAGGAGAACCGATACACAGGTTTGGTCAAAACCAATTTGAACTCTTTGGACTTCCAAATCTGGAAGAGGGAACCGTTCTTGGACTTTTGGGACCCAACGGTATCGGTAAATCCACAATAATGAACATATTGTCAGGCAGTCTAATTCCAAACTTTGGAGACTTTGAAAGCAAGCCTGAAAACTGGGATGCAGTAATCGAATACTATAAGGGATCATCCCTTCAAAAGTACTTCCAGGATTTGTCCGAAGGAAACATCAAAACCATCCTGAAGCCCCAAATGGTTGACAAGCTGCCGAAGGTTGTAAAAGGAAAAGTAAAAGATTTACTTGAAAACGTTAACGAAAGGGACAAGCTTGATTATGTTACAGAGGAACTGCAGCTGGAAAATGTACTGGACAGGAACATGGAAAACCTGAGTGGTGGAGAGCTTCAAAGGGTGGCAATTGCAGCAACAGTTTTAAGGGAAGGAGATTTCTACTACTTCGACGAACCCACCTCATGGCTGGACGTTTCCCAAAGGCTGAATGCAGTTAAGGTTATCCGTTCACTTGCAGAAGAGGGTAAAAGCGTGCTTGTCATCGAGCACGACCTTGCAACACTTGACGCATTGTCCGACAACATCCACATATTGTACGGACAGCCTGGAGGATATGGAGTGGTATCCGGAAGAAAAGGAGTTCGTTTGGGAATTAACGCTTACATCAATGGATTTTTAGCTGAGGAAAATGTCAGAATCAGAAGAAATCCTATTGAATTTACAATAAGGCCGCCAACACCTGAGGATGAAGGGGATGCGCTTGCCTCATACAGCGACCTAAGCAAGGATTATGACGGTTTCAGCCTGACTGCCGATGAGGGCGAAATCTTTTATGATGAAATCGTCACCGCATTCGGTTCAAACGGTATCGGTAAAACCACTTTCGCCAAGATGCTTGCAGGCGTTGAGGAACCGACCACAGGTGAAGTTGATGAGGAGGTTACAATTGCATACAAGCCGCAATACATAGTTTCAAACTTTGAAGGGACAGTGAGCGACTTTCTATACATGAACGCACCAAGCTTCGGGTCCAAGATATTTGAAAGTGAAATAATGAAACCATTAACATTGGATGAGATGCTTGACAAGCCGGTTAAGGGTTTAAGTGGGGGTGAACTTCAGAGACTTGCGATAGCCGCAACACTTGCAAAAGATGCTGAAATCTATCTTTTCGACGAACCGACTGCATTTCTTGATGTGGAACAGAGACTTGTTGCCGCAAGAGTGATTCGTAAAATGGTTGAAAGCAGAAATGCCGCATCATTGATTGTTGACCACGATATCGTCTTTATCGATTATATCTCCGACAGGGCAATGGTTTTCAACGGAACACCAGGTATTAACGGTCATGCTTCAAAACCTACTGATTTGAGAAATGCGATGAATGAGTTTTTAGGCAATCTCAACATTACATTCAGAAGGGATAAGGAAACAAAAAGGCCAAGGGTCAATAAGCTTGACAGTTACAAGGATCGTGAGCAGAAAGAAAAAGGAGAATATTATTACCTATCAGATTAATATTTTCCCTTTTTTATATTTTTTCCAGTTCATTCAGAATATATTTTTTCAAAATTTCCACTGCCTTTTCACCGTCATCGTCCAGTCTGACCGCATCAAGCGGGTTTAGGTCATATGTTTTAACGACAGCGTCGGCTGAAATGTTTTTGACAACTTCCACATTTTTTCATTCAATATCACTGATGCGCAGTCATCGCCACAGCCAGTTATTGTAACTATTTTTGCATCCTCCAATATCGGTGAGCAGCTGTTCGGCTGTGCGGAGTATTCAGTGATGCATGCCGCTACGATATTATCATTTTCAAGGGCAAGTTCTACGCTGGCTGCCCTTACGACCAGTCCAAGTGGACTTAATCCACTGCAGGATACCAATGCTATTTTATCATTCATCTTTTCATCCTCGAATATCTTTTTTTAACTTTATCATAACCTCTTTTATAAAACGGACAGAAGTTTATGCAGACGCTGCATCCTTCACGGTGGGCTGTGCAGAGTTTTCTTAGGAATTTTCCGTCATCGTCAAATGCGTTTTCAGGGCATCGGTCAATGCATACTCCACATGTTGAGCAGTAATCCTCAACCCATTTCAGTTCGTTTTCGCTTTTAAAGGGCAGGTTTTCGATTGATGTTTGAATCATGAAAAATCCCAGATTCAATCCTTCCCTGAAAAGGCACATGTTGCTTCTTGTTATCACAGCATCATTTGACTGGAGTGCAATGGCCCTCAGGCTCACACGGTCATCCAATGGATTTATCAAATCTGCCTTATAACCATTTTCCCTTAAAATATCTGCAAGTGCAAATGTCTTTTGACCAAATTCCTGAAATTCCAGATCCATTAGCCTGCATTTTTCATCTGAAGGTTCCATTTTCAGAATGTCTTCTGACATTGCATACTTTAAAATGATTATGTTGTCCCAGTCTATATCCCAATCCTTTTTAAATTCGTCACTTAATTTAGAATAGCTGAGCCCTACAAACAGTGATGAGATTGCAATGTCTTCAAATTCCTTTAAAAAATCATTGGAAATGGTGGTTTTTGGATGGTGAGGGTTTTCTATGTTGTAAAAATTTGGAATAGGTTGATGATATCTGAATCTCATGCGAACCTATTTTTTCCTTAATGCCTCAACGGCCTTTGGGAACTCTTCACAGAATACTTTGATTTCCTCGGTTGGGATTGAGAAACTTATACGCAGGTACCTGTCACCAAACTCTTCTGAGGTGTATTCACCTTCTCTTGTAAAGAGTTTTTTCTCAATCAGATAGTTTGACATTTCCTTCGGATTTATTCCTGCACCGGACAAATCGATTACCATCATGTTTGCATCTGACGGATAAACCGGCAGGAAGACTCCTTCTATCGGCTCTATCATTTCATTTATAAGCCTTTGGTTTTCAAAGCAGGTTTCACGTATCTTGTCAAACCATTGTGGTTTTGATTTAAGGCCTGCAATTGCACCGTACTGTGAGATGATGTTTACTCCAAGGTCATTTACAACAGCATTCTTGATTGCATCGATGATAGGTTTTGAGGAAACCACTCCCCCTACTCTCAATCCTGCCATTCCGAATATTTTTGAAAAGCTGTATATTGTCAATGTCTGGCCTGGAGCATAGTTTTCAACCAGAAAGTGTTCACGTGCAAAATCCTTGTAGGTTATGTCATGTAATAAGTATAAATCATTTTCTTTTGCGATTTCAGCGAATTCTTTCAATTCATCTTCAGTGTAGGATGAACCTAATGGATTCAAAGGGTCGATCAATATCACCATACGGGTGTTTTCATCCATGTTTTTCCTTAAAAGGTCAGGTGTGAGCTTGTAGTTGTTTTCCTCATAATAGATTGGCACATACCTTACTTCACCTGCAAACCTGTTTGCAAAGTCTCCTATGATGAAATAGCCCGGATCTGACAATATGACATTGTCTTCAGGTTCAAGTAAAGCCTGCATTACCAGGTACAGTGATTCTGTTGCACCTGAGGTCAGCAATACCTCAAGGTCTTTTAGTCCCAAGTCATCCAGTATCAATTGTTTAAGTTCGCTGAATCCTTCAGGGGCAGGATATCGACAGAATGTCTTTTCTTTAATAGCTTCAATCATTGCATCGGCTATTGTGTCGTCATGCAGATGGTTGGTGTTTTGACCCATCCAAATCATGTCTTTGTCCATGTACATGTCTTCAAAAAACTCATTTGCACTTTCATATCCTTCCGGAGGCACCCTTTCGGTTTTTTGAAATTTCTTTTTTGGTTTTTTAATATCAAAATCCTTATCCCTCATAATATCAACTCAAACAATTCCAAAGTAAATATATATCTTTAATAATTTATAAAATTATCTTAAACAATGCCGTTTGAAGTAATGTGAAAAGTAACCTGTCTGCCTTCAGGCAAACTTCTATGCCTTTTTAAGGTAGCGATTCTCTGGTTTATCTCATCACCACGTTCCAGTTTGATTATGACCTTGCTGGTGTATTCCAGTATATCTCCGCCAACTGCCTTGACTTCATTGTTTCCCTCATCGTCAAAGGCATTGTAAATCTGGTTTGTGATGACCACGGCAATATCATATTTTCGGGCAATGTTTGACAAAAGCTGCACCTGCTTTCTCAATTCCTTGCTTAGCTTGTATGATTTCATGTCATCCACACGATACAGGGCCACAGCAGAGTCAAGAACTATCAGGTCAACCTCCTCATGGTGTTTTTTAATCCACACATCGATTGATCTCAATGTTTCGGTTTGCTCCAGAAAATCTGTCGGTTCAAAAACAATAATGTTATTGGCCACATTTGAAAAATAAGGTCCCGAAATCTGTTTTATACGGTCTATTGATATTCCTCCTTCGGTATCAATGTAGATTACCTTTCTGTTGTTTTTAGCCACGTTAACCGCAAGGGTCAATGTCACGTTACTTTTACCGGAACTCGGTGAACCGAATATCTGGGTAACGGTTCCCTTTTCAAAACCTCCATCAAGCAGTTCGTCCAGTGATGAGCTTGATGGAATCTTGTGATTGTCTTCAAAATTAGCCAAAACTTTCATGATATCATATTGTTTTTTATAAGATATATATGTAACAAAATTGCAATAGATACATAAAGGAGTGTTAACATGAAACGAAAAATATTCGCATTTCTTATAGTTTTGACATTTTCACTTTGCCTGACAAGCATTGCATTTGCCGAAAACAGTTCACTGGATGATGTGAAAAGTGCTGATGTGGATGATTCAAACTACATTAAAATAGTTTCAATTTCAAATGGCGAAATTAAATTCAGTGATGGTTTTACCGGATATGCCCTTGATTTATCCAAGTCCACCTTGGAAAAGGGTGACACATTCACATATGGACAGTCAAGCAGCGGTCAAACTGAAAATTATGTCAAACTGGCAATAATAGAGGCATATAAGCAGAAAAAGGAGAGCAATCTTGGAGGAATCATTTCAAAAATCGTTGAAGGAAACCGGGATACAAGTGATGAAGTCATCAAGGCTGCTATGGAATCCAGTGAAAAAATTGGAGGCTCATCAGTTGCAAGCATTGACGATACTACCGAGGCCACATTCACATTTGAAACTTTAAAATCAACTGATGATGAAAAATCAGACTGTCTGGCATATACTGTTTCATTGAAAACCGTTGAAAAATCTGATAAATTGGCGGCCAGTGATGATTCCAACAACACCAGTGACGGTGATAATAGTGCATCAAATCAAGACAACAATGATGACAAACAAAGTGAAAGTGCAGACAAGCAAACCGTAAAAGAAGACAACAACAATCAAAGTGAAAGCACTGATAAGCAAACCGTAAAGGAAGACAACAATAAACAAAGTGAAGATGCAAATAAAACAGAAGAAAAACCTAAAACCGTGGAAAACAACAAGACAATTGTTAAAAATACTACAACTGTGATTGAAAACAACACCACAATCATACACAACAATGTTAATGATGTGAACAATACCACCGAACCTAAAAACGATACTGTTTCTGAGCTTTTAAAGGCTGGAAATCCTATATTGATATTGATAGTGGTTATTGTGGTTGCATTGATTGCCGTTTTCATAATGAAAAGGAAAGATTAAGTGATTAATCTTTTCTTCTTTTTTTAGTTACCAAACAATCACTTTAACTTTATATATCACCTCTTACAACGCCAATAATACAAAACTCACAAGAGGTGAAAATATTGAAAAAACGAATTTTTACTATACTCATAATCATTTTATCAATGACATCAGGTCTGAATGCCGCATCAGCCGAAAATGAACTAAACGGCACTTTAGCTGCCTCTTTAGAAGAGGAAAACTTGAAGGATAAAAGTGAGGAAGACCGTACTGGTGAGCTTGTAAGTGCAAATGAGGACGGACATTTCAACATCAGCTTTGATGACGGATACAATGGCTATTGCATTAACTATGGAGACCATGAGGCGGACAAGGGAAATAATTTCACTGTTCAGGATACTGACTATGCCGTTAATGAGAAAAGCGGGCAGTCCGTTGGAAATGAGCTGAAAACTTTCTTTGTAAACTACTATGATGTTGCAATAGAGGACAAGGTGAAAACCCAGCACATCATTTGGCATTTCACCAATGACTTCAACGGATGGAGAGTGGATCCGGCTCTCATTGAAGAGATTAAAAAAGCCTCCCTTGAAAATGTGATTCCCGACCATGGAGCCACAAGAAAAATCAACAATACCACTGAAATGGTGTTTGACTTTGAAGTTTTGGAATCACATGACTCAGCCCATCAGAACTTCTTTGCATACAGGATTTCATTAAGGGAGATTCTTGAAATCATTGAAAATGAAACCCTGGAAAATGCTACACAAAATACTGATTTGAATAATCAAACATCCAACTCTACCGTCAAACAGACAGAAGAGGAATTAACCAAAAACAATGTTTCCAATTCAACTGAAAATAAAATTAATGTTACATCAAACATTAAAAACGATTCACAAAAAGACGACAGTGAAAATAATGATTTTGAAAATGTCAATCTGAAAAGGCATGTGACAGGATACAACTACATTCCCGCAATTATCATACTGTTGTTTTGTTTGATACTTCTCATGAAATATGCAAGAGACTGAATGTCTCTTATTTTCTTATTATTTTTGGCTTAAAGCCGGTCAGGTCAATTATTGACGATGCATGGCCTGTGTTCAAATCCCCAACATCAATTACCAAATCTACCTCACAGTCCAGCTGCTTTAGGATTTCTCCAGGATTTGACAATACCTCATCATCAGAGAGATTGGCGCTGGTTGTTGTAATCGGGAAGATGCTTGCAAGCCTGCATGCAAGTTCATTGTCTGGAACCCTGACACCGACATGGCTGGTGCCGCTTGTAATGACTCTTGGGACAATTTCCCTTTTATCCAAAATGAAAGTGTAGGGACCTGGAAGGTATGACTTAATGGTGTTAATCTGGCCCAATGACACCTTTGCAACCAGACTGATGGCTTCAACATCACGAACAAGTATTGACAGCGGCTTTAGAAAACTTCTTTGCTTGATATCAAACACTCTTCTAACTGCCTTGTTGTCAAAAATATTGGCTCCCAAACCGTAAATGGTATCGGTCGGATACAATACGACTCCCCCATCGGCCAATACATTTATTGCTTCAAAAATAATTTCCTCATCGATTTCATCAATACCTGTTTTTATGACTTTCATTCACCTTTATATTAGATGAAATCTTTATATATAATTATGCTTCAAAGTCTAAGACCATTTTTAACAAGAATATTGAACCCTATTGCGAGAAACTTGAACATAAATCCCAATATAGTCACAGTAATCTCACCGTTCATTGCGGTGCTTGCGGCTTACGGGTTTGCCAACCATAACCTGATTTTAGGCTGCATTGCCATATTAATGTCCGGATTTCTTGATGTTGTTGACGGTGCCGTTGCAAGGTATCATGGAAGGTCATCCCCATTTGGAGCATTTCTCGACTCAACCATGGACAGGTTTGCCGACGCAATAATCTATATTGGAATAATATTTGGAGGATACTGCGATTGGTTTGTTGGGGTCTTGGCGATTCACTCAGCAATCACAGTCAGCTACGTCCGTTCACGAGCAGAATCACAGGGTGCCGAGTGCAACATTGGAATAGCCGAACGTGCTGTTAGAATGATCATATTGATGGTTGGAGCAATTATCGGATTCTTTGCGGGAGACATTTACTTTACATACATCATCTACATACTGGTGATATTATCATACTTTACAGTGGGTCAAAGAATTCTGTATGTTTGGAGGCAATTAAGATGAGTGAACTGGAAAGTCCGGAAAAGATAGCAAAGGACATTGCAAAATTTGAAAGGAACCTGAATCAGGTGGCCCATATCGAGTTTGTCGGTAAAGAAAAAGAGGTTTATGACAGGGCCGTCGACTATTGGAACGATTCCAAATATTATCTTGAAAAAGAGGATATGAGGACTGCATTCGGCTGTATCGAATACAGTCATGGACTTTTAGATGCATTAAGGATGATTCATGGAATCATCTAATTTACACCTTAAATTCTTTTTAAATCAGATGGATAACCCCTATCCTGAATAACTTTGAATTTGTCATATTCTTCTTTTGCAATTTTTTGAGCATCATTTGATGAAATTTTTCCTTTACCTTCCAAAATTGACAATAGATTCAAATTGATATAACTTTTAAATGCACCTACCATTAAATATTTTTAAAAATAATATATAATCATGACATTCATGAATAACAATGCAAATATCAAACAGTTCAAATTAATCAAATTCATTAATGAGAACTGCAATGACGACCATGTGATATCAAAGATTTCAATCGTGCTTCGCCGGGACAAGATAGAAGCGCCATACTATATGAACACCAAAATTAAACTCTCCACCTGCATTGATATGGAGGAGACTGGAATCATCCATGCAATGGACATGCTGAACCACAACAGAATGCACAATCTGACTGAAGATGCATACAATGAAATCAAATCCCTGATTGATGAAAAGCTCGAAAACACCCCCGAATCAGATCAGATGAAAATATCCAAAAAGGAAAATCAGCTGAAGATTGTTTTAATCTCTAGAAGTGAAGATGAACTCAGGAGTCTTTTTGAAAACTATCATGAGATTTTTGAAAAAATTGACAATCTGGTTGGTTGAAAAAAAGAGTGTAAAAGTGATGTTAAACATCAATTTTACTGTGAATCAGTGAGTCGTCACCTGCAGATATTATCTCGCCATCCAAAACTTCAATAACTCTGTCTGCAAGTTTGGCCACATCCATATCATGAGTTACAATTATCAGGGTCACATTTTTATGTTCGTGCAAATCGATTAGTTGGCGAAGTATTTTGGTACTTGTCTTTGAATCAAGTGATCCTGTCGGTTCATCCGCCAATATTATTGATGGATCATTTGCCAGTGCACGGGCGATTGCAACCCTTTGGCGCTCACCGCCTGACAGCTTGTTCGGAAGAATGTCCGCCTTGTCCTTAAGACCCACATCATCCAACAGCTTCAATGCCTTGTTTTTCATCTCGCCGGACTTTAACCCCTGAGTGTACATAGGTATCTCGATGTTTTCACGTACTGAAATGTTTGGAATGAGATTGTGAAGCTGGAAAACAAAGCCTATGCTTGTTGCCCTGAACTCATTCAACTTCTTGCTGGTGGCCAGGTCCTGGCCTGCAACCGTTATTGAACCGGAATCCGGCATGTCCAATGCACCGAGCATGTTTAGAAGTGTTGATTTGCCTGAACCTGAAGGTCCTATTATTGACACGAACTCCCCCTCCTTAATTGTGAGGTTTACACCATTCAATGCCTTGATTTTTCCATCCTCATAGCTTTTGTACAAATCCCTTATCTCAACTATCATCAAATCACCTCACTCATACCTCAATGCCTCTGTTGGCGGCAGTCTTATGGCCTTGATTGCAGGATATATTCCCCCGACAATTCCCACAGCAATTGCGATTATGAACGCCTGGATGAAAATCTTTGGAGTGAACATCGGCTCAAATCCTATCTGGGATGCAAGAGCTAGACATCCTCCAACACCAATTATCGAACCGATTATTGCTGAAACGATTGTGATTACAAGCGATTCACCGACAATCATGAAAAGGATTCTCTTGTTTGACCATCCAACAGCCTTCAAAACACCGATTTCACGTGTACGTTCAAACACGCTCATAAGCATTGTGTTGATGATGCCCAAACCTCCAACTACAATGGCCAATAGGGATATTGCCCATGTGGATGCCTGAAGCATGTTCAGCATGTCGGCCATCTGCTCCATTTCCATGACAGATGTGATTGTTGTTATATCATCACCGTATTTGGCATCGATTCTGTCTGCAACTTCCTGCGGGTCAGCTCCCTTCTGGACCTTGACGTAGATGTTTGATATGGAATCCTCATCATCCATCAGCTCCCCAACCCTTGAAATTGAGGTAAAGACTCCTCCGGCCATGTTTGAATCGCCTGATTCGTAAATGCCCACAACCTCAAAGTCTTCACGGTTTACTTCAATGGTGTCTCCCACTGAGTAGTTGTTGTCATCGGCATAGATTTCACCGAGGATCACCTCATCGGCGTTGTCCTCAAAGATTCTGCCCTGCTTCATTGAGATGTCGGCAAGGGCTGTGCCTTCCGGATCAATTCCTATCAATGTATTCATGTAATCGTCGCCAATCGAAGTGAGAACAACATATATCGGATATGCCTCATCCACACCTTCGACTTTAGCTATCTTATCTGTCCATGATGCGTCGATCGTATTTGTTCCATATGCTGAGTCTCCGGTTTCCTTTCCTGAAATCTGAAAATCAGCACCTCCCGCATGTATTGTCTCCTCGAAGGTATCTACCAGACCTTCTGTAATTCCACCAAGAGCAACGATGACCACAATGCCTATTGCAATTCCGACAATTGCAAGTATTGCACTGTTCTTTCTCCTGAATGGGTTTTTAAGAATGAACTTTAAAAATGACATATTAATTAATATGATTGGAGCATATAAATAACTAGTCATTAATGTGACTGAGATGAGAAAATTGGTGAGTGAAATGCACAAGGAAACATTGCTTGAAAATATTGATAGAATCCACACTACCGAAATGGGTGTCGGAAGAATACAGAGGAATCTGGGAATTGATGATGAGCCGGTGGGCTACTGCATAGCCAAACTCAAAAAAGAGGATTCTGTGGTTAAAAAAGAAGGTAAGAATTATTATGTTGAAGCTGATGACTGCATTATTACAATCAATTCAAGCAGCTTTACAATTATAACTGCACATACTAGTTAACTGGCAAAAGTTTTTTGTATTTAAAATAGAAATTTAGAAAAATCCTTTTTCGCCAGCTTATTATGAATATTACTCCAAAATTCGCAAATATTCTTCAGATTCAATTAATGCCAAAAGAATTGCACGATCATCATTAGGATTTAATTTAAATTTTTTAAATACATTGATGAAAAGATTGGTCACTCCAGATTAAATCTTAACAAATATTTAAATTAACAAAAAATGAATTATAAAAAATAATTATTTATATATACTCATTCGTTAAACGAGTCGGATAAGATTGGGAGATTGCTCTCCCGCACTCTCCCAAGAACCGTACGTGTCCCTTTCAAGACATACGGCTCAAATAGACATTTATCTGGAGTAATTCTTAGTAGAAT
>Ga0326514_10000842_pt1 | contig 20211 bp, 16 predicted proteins | sample 3_2548_0518_D_FD_203653 | JGI IMG/M metagenome (GOLD analysis project Ga0326514, IMG submission 203653) | Bovine rumen microbial communities from UC Davis, California, United States - 3_2548_0518 | ecosystem: Host-associated > Mammals > Digestive system > Stomach > Rumen | place: USA... | reverse complement strand
CGGCAGGATCACTCCGTCTGTTTATGATCATCCTTCAGCCGCTGTCGGCGTTCCTTACGATGATAGGAAAGGGTGTTTCCCGCCTTGCCAAAAGGGAGCCGGAAGCATCGGTCACCGAAGAGGAACTGTATGACATTATCGAAGACATGGCGGAAGAAGGTTCTCTGGATGAAGAGCAGAGTGATCTGATTTCATCCGCACTGCAGTTTGGCGATGTTACCGCCGAGAGCGTTCTCACCAGCCGCGTGGATCTGGTTGCGGTAGACATAGAAAAGACGCCGGATGAGATCCTGGAACTGATCAAAAAGGAGACCCACAGCCGGATCCCAGTATATTCGGGAAGTGTGGACAACATCATCGGGATCCTTCAGATCCGCACCTTTATTAAGGAGTATCTCCACAATAAAGATCATCTGGATCTGGGTCCGCTGCTGGATGAGCCGTATTTTGTGCACTCGTCCATTAAGATCGATGAGCTTCTTTCCATTATGTCCCGCAAGAAACTGAATATGGCTGTTATCACCGACAACTTCGGGGGAACCAGAGGAATCATCACGGTAGAAGACATTCTCGAAGAACTGGTAGGTGAGATCTGGGACGAAGACGATGTTGCGATGGAACCCATCCAACGAATCGGAGAGGATCTTTATGAGGTGGATTCCCAGGAGACACTGGGAGACGTCCTTGACGAACTGGATCTGGAAGTTGACGATGAAGACGATGAAGAACTGACAAACAAACTGATGGGAGAGCTGGCGTATGAGCAGTTTTCCCGGATCCCGCAGGAGGGAGATCAGTTTGAGTATGCTGGGATGCAGATCACAGTCAGTGCGATGGAACACAATCGGATCCTGATGCTTCAGGTCCGAAAGCTGGCGCCTTCCGATCCGGAGGACGGAGAGGAGGATGAAGCATGATCTGGAATATTATTGCAATCCTCATCTGTGTGCTTCTGTCCAGCTTCTTCTCGGCATCGGAAATGGCCTATTCCTCTTGCAACCAGATCCGTCTGGAAAATTTTGCCGAGGATGGAAATAAAAGAGCGGCCCGGGCGCTGAAGCTGGCAGAACGGTTTGACGATTCTCTGTCCACAATCCTGATTGGGAACAATCTGGTCAATATAGCAGCATCATCCCTCAGCTCCATTCTGGTGTTGAATCTGTTGGGATCTTCGTTTACCTGGCTGTCCACAGTCCTGATTACGGTCATCGTGGTGATCTTCGGTGAAACCATTCCGAAGATCATGGCAAAGCAGAACGCAACCCGGTATGCTATTGCCAATGCGAGGGCGATCCAGGTGCTGCGTATATGCCTTTATCCGGTAACATGGCTGGTAGTGGGACTGGTCAATCTCATAACCGCCGGGATGAAGGGCGAGCCGGAGGAAGACCGCAGCGTGGAAGAGCTGCAGACGATCATCGATACCGCAGAGGACGAAGATGTCCTGGATGAAGATCAGTCGGAGCTGGTGAAAGCGGCGATCGACTTTTCCGAGGTTCAGGCCAATGAAGTCATGACCGCGCGCGTGGATATGGTAGCACTGGATATTGAAGATGACTGGGATGAGATCCTAGAAGTCGTGGAATCATCCACCTACTCAAGACTGCCGGTTTACGAAGACAGCATTGATAATATTATCGGCGTGCTGTATCTGAATCATTTTCTGAAGGCTTTGACGGACGAGGAGCAGGTAGACATCCGAAAACTGCTTATGCAGCCCTGTTATGTTTATAAGACAATGAAGCTTCCTGCCGTTCTCAATGAGCTCCGGCTGGCGCAGCAGCATCTTGCCATCGTAACAGACGAATACGGCGGGACGCTGGGCGTTGTCAGTATGGAAGATGTCCTGGAGCAGATTGTAGGAGAAATCTGGGATGAGACGGATATCGTAGAACCGAATTATACTATTCAGCCCAACGGAAGCTATGAGATCGACGGAGACATGGCGATCTCCGAATTTCTGGAGCTGATGGAGATACCCGAGGATGAGTTTGACTTTGACAGTGATACCGTCGGCGGATGGGCCATCGAACTGAATAACGGGTTCCCGGAACCGGAAGATCAGATCACCTATGAGAATCTGGTACTGACGATCCTCGAGACGGAGGAGCGACGGGTCGAGAAACTGCTGATCCGCAGAGAAAACCCGGAACCGGAAGAATGACACAAAAAGAAAAAGGACTTGCACTGCAAGTCCTTTTTGATTTCTCATTGGTGGAATCAGTCTGTCCTTATGCTTTCAATTTGGCATTGACAGCATCGTATTCACGCAGGACCGATTCATCGGGAGCCTTGGTGATCAGGCTTACGACAAAGATGAAGCAGCTGGCAACAAGGAAAGCGGGGAGCAGTTCGTAGATGTTCCATGCACCGCCCAGAGGACGAACGAGGAATTTCCATACGAAGATCATCACTCCACCGGATACCATGCCGGACAGCACTCCCCAGCGGGTGGTACGTTTCCAGAACAGAGCAAACAGCATAACCGGGCCGAAGGTGGCACCGAAGCCAGCCCAAGCAAAGGAGACAATCTGGAATACAGAACTGTTGGGATCCCGCGCCAGGAACACACCGAGGATCGCAATGACGATGACGGTGATACGGGCGATGGTCATGTTCTGTTTGTCTGTGAGTTTAACATGGAAGACACCCTGCAGGATGTTCTGGCTGAAACCGGAAGCGGCAGCCAGGAGCTGAGCATCCGCGGTGGACATCGTGGAGGAAAGGATTCCGGCCAGAATGACACCGGCGACCAGCGCAGGAAGGATTCCGTGGGAGGCGAGAAGATTGGAAATGCGGACGATGACGGCCTCCGCAGCGGAGCTGGAATCGAATCCGGCAATAGCGCCCTTGTTGGCCATAGCATAACCCATAATGCCGATGAAGACAGCAATGAACATGGAAATAACGACCCAGACCGTACCGATGCGGCGGGAAGTTTTCAGCATGTTCTCGTCCTCAACAGCCATGAAGTGAAGAAGGACGTGCGGCATACCAAAGTATCCGAGACCCCAGGCCATGGTAGACAGGATCGGGATAAGTCCATATGACGACACCTCTCCGGTTAGGATATTGCCGGAGCTCTTCAGGCTGAGATATCCGCTCACGCCTCTGGCGTTTTCGATAACCGCATCCCATCCGCCGGCAACATTGATGCCGTAGATCAGGATCGCAACCAGAGCAAACGTCATGACGAAGCTCTGGATCAGACTGGTGATGCTGGCCGCCATAAAGCCACCCATTGCACAGTACGCAACGATGACGATGGCGCTGATGATCATGGTGGTCATATAATTGGCATCAAACAGGTTCGTAAACAACTTTCCGCATGCGGCAAAACCGGAAGCGGTATAGGGAACGAAGAAGATGATGACGATCAGCGCGGCAATACCTTCGATCAGACCGGAGTTGTCATGAAATCGTTTTGAGAAAAAGTCCGGGATCGTGATGGCATCCACTTTCGTGGAATAGATGCGGAGCCTTTTGGCAACCAGAAGCCAGTTGAAGTACGTGCCGACGGCAAGACCGATGGCGGTCCAGCCGGGGTCGCAGATGCCGGTAAAATAGGCCAATCCGGGAAGACCCATAAGAAGCCATCCGGACATGTCCGAAGCTTCTGTACTCATGGCAGTTACCACGGGACCGAGTTTCCGTCCGCCGAGATAGAAATCGCCGGATGTTTTCTGGTCTTTGGAATAGTATGCGCCGATGGCAAGCATTCCGATCAGATAAACAGCAATGGCGATCAGCATACAGATCAAAGGTGATGACATTGTTTTTCTCCTACTACATTTTCTTCCGTGAACAAAAATTGTGCACTCGAAAATTATAGAAAAAATGGAACAGGGATACAATTATATAAGAAAAGAGGTGCCTCTTGAAAAAACAAAAAAAGCGAACTAATATGAAAGAAATCGATAATCAAATTAATAACATGAATAGTATTCATATAAGAGGGAAATAATGAGTTCTAACAGCCTGACTAAGTATCAAATGTTTGTCTACGCAGTCGATGAAAAAAGCCTGAGCAAGGCGGCAAGGAAAATGGGATGTACCCAGTCTGCGGTGAGTCATGGAATCCAGAGTCTGGAGGAGGAAATGGGGTTTGCCCTGATGGTGCGGTCCAAATCCGGGCTGCGCCTTACAGCGGAAGGGGAGCGGATCCTGCCCACGGTAAGAGGGATCCTGTCTGGACAGGAACAGCTCAATCAGATTGTTTCATCCATCCATGGTGTGGAAGCGGGAACGATCCGGATCGGCACCTTTACGTCCGTTGCAGTGCACTGGCTGCCGTTCATCATCAAACAGTTTCAGAAAGACTACCCACTGGTGGATATCCAGTTGTTGAACGGGGATTATTTTGATATTGAACAGTGGCTTCAGAACGGCAGTATCGATATCGGCTTTATTAATCTGCCCTGTGCAGTGGATTGTCACTATCAGGCTCTGGCGGAAGACCGGCTTCTTGCGGTACTGCCGGTGGATCACCGATTTGCCGGGTATCCCCGGTTTCCGCTGCAGCAGTGTGAAAACGAACCGTTTATCTCTTTGCTGGAAAGCTCCAACCACGACGCGAGGAAAGCTATGAAAGCGGCAGGGATCCATCCGAATATCAAGTACTCCACAAAAGATGACTATGCAATGATCGCCATGGTGGAACAGGGGCTTGGGATCAGTATCATTCCGGAACTGCTGTTGAAGGGGAGAAACGATCATATCGTGACGAAGGAACTGGTCCCCTCCGCCAAAAGAACGATCGGCCTTGCGATCCCGGACGGGAGCATGTCCAGCCCGGTAACACAGCGTTTCCGGGAATACGTGGTGGAATGGGTCAAAAAGGAATATCAATGAAAAGGAAGGAGCCGAAAAGCTCCTTCTTTTTGTTATTTAGATCGGCCAAGCTGCCAGAATGCAATGGCGCTGGCAGCGGCAACATTCAGGGAATCGACCCCGTGCTTCATGGGAATGCATACCGTATAGTCACAGGACCGGATGGTTTCCGGCAACAGGCCGTCACCTTCCGAGCCGAGAAAGACAGCAAGCCGAGGTTCCCGGTTGAGATTCGCATCATCGATGTCGACGGAATCGGAACGCAACGCCATGGCGGCGGAGGAAAAGCCATGCTTCCGGAGAAAAGCCGGAACATCGCTTTTGCTGCCGGAAAAGAATGTCCACGGAATCTGAAATACTCCTCCCATGCTGACCCGGATGGATCGGCGGTAAAGAGGATTGCTGCAGTCCGGTGACAGCAGGATCCCGTCCATGTTAAGGGCGGCAGCGGAACGGAAGATCGCACCGACATTGGTGGGATTCATGATGCTCTCCAGAACTACGATCCGGGAGGATGCTTCGAGGATCGCTTCCGGGGCTGGCAGCGGTTTTCTCCTCATGACACACAGAAGACCCCGGGTCAGCGCATATCCGGTTAGCTGAACCAGTACCGCATAGTCGGCAGTGTATACGGGAATATTCGGACACCGCGAAAGGATCGGAGCTGCTTCTGTAGTGAGGTGGCGCTGTTCCACCAGAATGGAGACCGGTTCATATCCATTATCCAGAGCACGCAAGATCACTTTCGGACTTTCTGCAATAAACAGACCCTCCTCAGGATGCTCCCGGTTTAAAAGCTGATTCTCTGTCCTGCGGGCAAAGATATCCAGCTCCGGAGCAGTAAAGTCCGTGATGGTAATAATATTATTATCGAAGGAGTTCATGCTTCGTTGACCAGTTTTCCGGAAATATGTTCCGGGACAAGGGCAAACATCAGTGTTCTGGGGCCGGCAGTACGGATCTCGTCTTCAATATAGGCCTCATCGTCCGTAAACTTGTGGCAAAGTTTTCTGCAGATGGAGTAAATGGTCTCCTGATCTTCAATAAACTCGATCCGCCCAAAGACGATAACGCTGCGGATGTTCAGAGACCAGTGGCCTTCTTTTTGAACTCCGGAGTCATAAACGCAGAAAGAAGCTTTGTCGTGACGCCGCATCGAATCCGTCCGATGTCCCTTCTGACCGCTGTGAAAATAGATTTTTCCGTCTTCTTCACAGTAGTAATGGTTAATGGGCATTCCGTAAGGGTAGTCCTCATCTCCTAAAACAGAGAGGACGCCGCGAACTTCGTTTTTCAGAAGCTCGATGCATTCTTCCTCCGGAAGCTGCTGTCTGCTGCGTAACATATTGCGAAACATAGTGGTACCTACCTTGTTATTAACGTTTTGGTGCAAAGCTGCGGACCATCGCTGCAAGAAGCATGGATGTGAGTCCGATCAGAAGAACAAAGCCAGCATACATTACCGTTTGAGAATCGGCGATCTCCCCGAAAAACAGCGCAAAAAGAAACACCATTGCGACCGGAATGAGGGGAAGGAACCAGCGGGAACGGATCTTCCAGCCGGAATATCCACCGATGAAGACACAAAGCGCCGGTACCAGGATCAGCGTGAAAAAGAAGTGCAGAGTTGAAGCGGTATCGGTCAGATGTGATATGAGTAAAAGGACCGCGGAAAGAAATGCGGTCAACAGAAAAGCATTTATTTTCAATTGCTTGACCTCCGTATTATATGCCTCCTACAGGGGAGTGCCGAGTGCGCGGAGGATATGGGTAAAGTACTCCGGCAGCTCTGTTGTCAGATGTATCAGTTCCCCGGTGCGGGGGTGTGTAAATTCCAGCTCTTTGGCATGAAGGCACTGGCCGGAAAGCCCTTTGTCCGGGGACTGCGCTCCGTAGGTCGCATCGCCCAGGAGGGGATGCCCCAGATATGCCATGTGGACACGGATCTGATGCGTTCGTCCGGTTTCCAGCTGGCAACGCAGATGGGAATATCCGGCAAATTCCTCCAGGACAGACCAGTGAGTGACAGCCTCTTTTCCGTTTTTATAATTCACAGCCATCTTTTTCCGGTCTTTTGTGCTCCGTCCGATGGGTGCATTCACCGTGCCGGAGGATTCCTTCATATGACCGCGCACGATGCCTTCATAGATGCGAAACAGGCTGTGATCGGACAACTGACTGGACAGTCCAATGTGGGTGAAATCATTTTTCGCCGAAATGATCAGTCCGGAGGTGTCCTTATCAATACGATGCACGATACCGGGACGCTTCTCTCCGCCGATACCGGACAGGCTGTCTCCGCAATGATGGAGAAGCGCATTCACAAGAGTTCCGTCCTCATGGCCGGCAGCAGGATGCACCACCATTCCCCGCGGTTTGTTGACTACGATGAGGTCATCATCCTCATAGACGATCTCCAGAGGAATATCCTGAGGAACGACCGCAATCTCCCGTGCCGGAGGCAGTCGGATCTCCAGCACGTCTCCTGCCTGGCAGACATAGTTTTTCTTGAGCACTTTTCCGCTCTTCCATACCCGTTCGGCAAGAAGCAGTTTCTGGGCCGCGCTTCGGGAAGTTTCTTCCAAAGAACGCGCAAGGAGAGCGTCGATGCGCTCGCCGCTCTCCATAACTTGAATTGTAATTACAGTTTCATCCATTATCGAAATTCGTTCAGAATATCTTCCAGCGAAAAGCTGAGTTCTTCTTCCTCTTCCGGTTCTGGCTCTGCAGCTTCCATCTCCGGTTCTTCTTCCGGCTCCACTGCAGGGATCTCTTCCGGTTCCGGTTCCGCCATCACAGCAGCTTCTTCAGCCTCGGCTTCGGGTTCCGGATCAAGATCCATCTCCATTTGGGTAGGTTCTTCCAGATACTCTTCTTCCGGCTCGGAATCGAGTTCCTCGTCCTCCGGGGCAGAATCGTCTTCCGGTTCTTCTTCGGAGATTACAGCATCCGGATCGTCCTCTGAAATTTCTTCCATATTCTCCTCCGGTTCTTCTTCCGGAGCATCATTATCGGACAGAATGTATTCTTCCGAGGTCTCTTCTTCCTCTTCTTCCGCAGGAACTTCTTCCGCTTCCGGTTCCTCTTCGATCGCCGGTTCTTCCTCTACGGCGGAAGCTTCTTCCGGAACTTCTGCACCATCGTTTTCTGCTTCCTCTTCCGATTCCGTTTCTTCTTCCGGTTCCTCCTCGGGAACAGCCTCATCTACGGCATCTTCGGAGAGCAGTTCCGACCGGGCCGGTCCCTCTGCGGGAGCCGGTGCGGGAACTTCGCTGGCAGGAGAGGCGACCCGTTTGACCTGATAGCGGCCGCCGCTGATGATAAGATAAAGACAGAACAGGATCCCGCCTACGGTAATGAAGATATCTGCAACATTGAACACCTGAATGAATTTCACCGGTTCAATGACAAACATATCCACTACATATCCGTAAATGGCACGGTCAATGGCATTCCCCAGTGCACCGGCCATGGTCAGTACGGCCATCCAGCGTCCGAATCCGCTTTTGATCCAATGGAAGATCAGCGCGAGGATCACGGCGATGGTAACGGCAGCTGCCAGACCGACAAAGATCCAGCGATAGCCCGGGAAAAGACTGAAGGCGGCACCATCATTATGGATGTTAACCAGTTTCAGAATGCCTGGGATCAATTCCACAGAACCACTGTTCAGAGTAATATTCGCAGTAACCCAGTATTTTACCAGCTGATCGGCGATCAATACCAGTACTACGACGATAGCATACAGCATCCCAAGTATCCCCCTTTCTGTCTATAGCAACAGTTTAACGCAATTATGTCAACTCCGCAACAACTTTTGCGCAGCGCGGGCACAGCCCGGTCTCCGGATCTGCTTCCTCGGTATGAGCCCAGCAGCGGGGACATTTTTCGCCTTTTGCTTCGCTGACAGCAATGGTCAGACCAGTATTGCGGGTACCGTTGCCGACGGTGACATCACCTTCGTCATCGGCATCGATAAGACACTTGGAAACGATAAACATGTCATTGAGAGTCAGGGTCTCGATGGCGGAAACAGCAGCTTTCGCAGCATCGTCATTTGCGTGAAGAACGACCTGTGCATCCAGAGACTTGCCGATCTTCTTTTCGGCACGGGCGGCTTCCAGTACGCCGTTGACATCATCACGGACACTGATCAGAGTATCCCATTTGGCCATGGTATCGGCATCCAGTGCATACTCGGTGAAGGGCTTGTTCATCTCATTGAGGATGATGTTGCGGGTATCATCACCGTCTCTGTGGGGCATTGCCAGCCAGATCTCATCGCAGGTAAAGGCGAGGATCGGGGCGAACATCTTGGTCAGAGAATCCAGGATCAGATACAGTGCGGTCTGAGCGCTGCGTCTCTTCAGTCCGTTGGGAGCTTCACAGTACAGACGGTCTTTGATGATGTCCAGATAGAAGGAGGACAGTTCCACAACACAGAAGTCATTGATCGCATGAGAGATCACATGGAATTCGTAGTTGTTGTAGCATTCCGCCACCTTTTCCATCAGTTCGTTGAGCTTTGTCACTGCCCAGCGGTCCAGTTCCATCATGTCTTCCGGTGCCACCAGATTGTTGGCATCGAAACCGTTGAGGTTGCCCAGGCAGTAGCGGGCGGTGTTTCGGAACTTCAGGTAGCTCTGCGTGAGCTGTTTAAAGATCTCGTTGGAGCAGCGGACATCCACATGGTAATCGGCAGAGCCGGCCCAGAGGCGGAGCATGTCTGCACCGTATTTATTGGTGATCTCAGCAGGATCCATGCCGTTGCCGAGAGACTTGTGCATGGCACGGCCTTCGCCGTCCACGGTCCATCCGTGAGTGATGCACTCTTTAAACGGAGCGCCTTTTCCCAGTGCGCCGACTGCTGTCAGCAGGGAAGACTGGAACCATCCACGGTACTGATCCAGACCCTCGAAATATACGGTGGCCGGCCAGAAGCCCTGGTCATGCTGCATGGCAGCAAAGTGGGTGGAGCCGGAATCGAACCATCCGTCCAGAGTATCTTCTTCTTTGGAGAAGTGCTTGCCGCCGCAGTGAGGGCAAACAAAGCCTTCGGGAAGGATCTCGTCTGCCTCGTGGAGATACCATGCATTGGAACCTTCTTTGGCAAACAGTGCGGAAACGGCATCCCGGGTCTCGTCGGTGACGATAGGTTCGCCGCAGTCTTCGCAGTAAAATACCGGAATGGGGAGGCCCCATTTTCTCTGACGGGAGATGCACCAGTCCATACGCTCGTTGATCATGGATTTCATGCGGTCCTTGCCCCATTCGGGAACCCAGCGGACCTCGTCACATGCATCGATGGCGTCGCTGCGGAAGGCGTCCACGGAGCAGAACCACTGAGGAGTGGCACGGAAGATGATCTCGCTGTCACAGCGCCAGCAGTGCGGATAGCTGTGGAGAATCTCCTCCGTTGCGAACAGAGAGCCGTCTTTTCTCATGTCTTCCAGGATGATGGGGTTGGACTCAGAAGTAGTGAGCCCTGCGTATTTGCCGGCATATTCGGTGTGTCTGCCCTGATCATCCACAGGGACGACCATCTCGGTGTTATAGCGGCGGCAGGTCTGGAAGTCCTCTGCACCAAAGCCGGGAGCGGTGTGAACACATCCGGTACCGGAATCCATGGTGACATAGTCTGCCAGCATGACAAGAGAGGTCTTGGGCAGGAAAGGATGATCTGCCAGCATGTGCTCAAAGAAGCTGCCGGGATGACGATCGATCACTTTGTACTCGGTAAAGCCGCCCTTTTCCATGACGGTTTCCATCAGAGCTTCGGCCATGATGTAGATCTCGCCGTTGCTGGCTTCCACCAGAACGTAGTCATAGTCGGCGTTCAGCGTGATGCCGAGGTTGCCGGGAAGCGTCCAGATCGTGGTGGTCCAGATCACGAAGTAGACTTTCGACAGATCGACGTTGGAAAGCTTGCCCAGATCATCGTGGATGGGGAACTTTACGAATACCGTGGTACAGGGATCGTCTTTATACTGGATCTCTGCTTCTGCCAGTGCAGTCTCGTCGTGGGGGCACCAGTAAACAGGCTTGAAGCCCTTGTAGATATAGCCCTTCTTGTACATCTCGCAGAAGACCTTGACTTCTTCTGCTTCGAACTCCGGATTCATGGTCTTGTAGGGATGCTCCCAGTCGCCAATGACGCCGATGCGTTTGAAGCCGTCCATCTGAACATCGATGTAATGCTGGGCAAAGTCATGACAGGCGTCGCGGAACTCCGCGGTGCTCATGGCTTTCCGGTCCAGCTTGTTCTGCTTAATGATTGCAGATTCAATGGGCATGCCGTGGTTGTCCCATCCGGGGATATACGGAGTGTAGTATCCGCGCATGGCATAGGAGCGGGTGATGAAATCCTTGATGGATTTGTTCAGAGCATGTCCCATGTGAGGTGCGCCGTTGGAGAACGGAGGGCCGTCATGCAGGTTGAACAGCGGTTTGCCCTCGTTCTTCTTGAGCATTTCATTATATAAGTCCATCTCTTCCCAATGCTTCAGCATATCCGGCTCACGTTTTGCCAGATTTGCGCGCATCGGGAATTCGGTCTTTGGAAGATTCAAAGTGTTGTTGTAATCGGTAGCCATATTAGTTCTCCTCATAAATGTAATAGGGCGCACGTTGTGCGCCCCACATGTTTTCATTCCATTTAGCCCTGGTCATCGAAAGTAAAAAGCTGAGTGTCATCACTTACTTCGGAATGGGGTGCAGCAGCTTCCTCCTCGTTTGCTTCCTCGATTTCCTCTTCAATACCAGAAAAATCAATGGAGGTTGCAGGCTCGCTCTGTATCCGTGCGACAGAATCCTCAATGCTCTTTACTGCATCGTCGATGTCTTTGGAGTCCGTGTAAGGTTCGACCTCTTCTTCCGGCTCAAACTCCGGGATCACCGGAGCAGAAGGAATGGTGCTGGCCGGAATATACTCGGGAACGGTTCCGTCGGTCAGTTCGTCGGAAAGGACATCCAGATGTTTCAGCTGATCCTGCAGCATCTTCTTGGCAGAGGCGATGTATGCTGCAGTGGACTGTTTTGCGTCATTCAACAGGCTCTCTTCCGCTTCTCTCTTGGCAGCGATTCCGCCCACGATGGACTGAACCTGTGTATTTGCTTCGGCGACAGCCACATCTGCTTTGTGACGGGCTTCCGCTTCAATCTGAACGGAGAGCTTCTGAGCGGAGAGAAGAGCACGATTAAGAGCATCTTCGTTTGCACGGTATTCCTCGATCTTGTCGACGAGGACCTTCATCTTTGCTTTCAGAACAGAGATTTCTTTCTGAGATGCAGTCAGGTCTGCAGCGACTTTCTCCAGAAAATCATCAACAGAACCCATGTCATAACCGCCAACTAAAGCTTTCTCAAAGGTTTTTTCTTTAATATCCTGAGGAGTCATAATTTGGCCCACCTTCCTGTTTGAAGTTTCCTATTTTATTAGAATCGCAGAGAATTGCCATCGATTTCTCCGGCATTCTCTCCCATAAGATCCACATTATACGGAGTAATGATATATGCGTTTGTCGCAACGCGTTTGATCTTTCCTTCCAAAGCATATGCGACTCCGGAGAGGAAGTCGATCAGTCTGCGGGAGACGTCTTTGGGGGTGTTTTCCAGATTCATCAGCACCGGCCTGCGGTCTCTGAGCTGATCTGCGATCTCTGCAGCGGCCTCGAAGTTCTCCGGATTGATCAGTACTACTTTCATGTGCTGGCCGCCGGTTCCGAGATCCACAACCTTGTTGTTGCGTGATTCTCTGCGGGGACGGGGAGAAGGATTCGAAGCGTAAGGGCGCTCCGCCTGCTGCTGTATATTCTCATTGCTTCCGGAGAAGAATGAACTCTTGCGTTCCGGCTGTTCGTAGTTGCCGCTGGGTGTCTCTACCGGAATCGGAGTCTCCATCTCGTCATCATCGTAAAAATCGTCTTCGTCGTCAAAGGGCTGAGTAAGCTTTTTGATGCCATCTAAGAAACCCATTGATTTGTAGCCTCCTTCTTACTTCAGGTTGTCCCATAATCGCGAGCACCGAAGATCCCGGTCCCGATCCGGACCATGTTGGAACCTTCCTCGATCGCCGTTTCGTAATCATGAGTCATGCCCATGGACAGAAAATCCATGGAAACATTATCGTATTTTTTGTGGTCAATGTCAATAAAAAGCTGTTTCATCTCCTTAAAATAGGGACGGGTCTGTTCCGGGTCAGAATCCGCAGGCGGGATCGCCATCAGGCCGCGGATATGGACATGCGGAAACTGATCTGCCGCAGACAAAACTTCGTCCAGCTCTTCCTTCATCAGCCCGGACTTTGCTTCTTCTCGTCCGATATTAACTTCCAGAAGGATGTCCTGAACCGTTCCCACGGATTCCGCGCGGCGGTCGATCAACCGGATCAGATCCAGAGAATCCACTGACTGGATCAGATCTGCGACACCCACCAGATACTTTACTTTGTTTTTCTGAAGATGTCCGATGAAATACAGGGGAGCACCCTCGTATGCACCTTCGGCGTTTTTCTGCTGAAGTTCCTGCACACGGTTCTCTCCGCATGCGTCCACTCCGCCGGATACCGCCTCGCGAACGGCAGCGGAATCATTCATTTTTGTTGCAGCCACCAGCATGATCTCGTCCGGGTTTCGGCCGGCCCTTTCCGCAGCGGCGGCGATTCGGGTGCGGATCTCCCCGATGTTGCCTGAAATGCTCATTTTGATAATCCTTCTTTTTGTCTGAGATATTGCGATTCGATGCTGCCGAGGGGCAGCATCGAAGGGTTTCTGTTGTCAGTTTTGTACGTCCAGGACCTTTCCGTCAAATAGGTTTTTCCCTGCTGTGATCAGCGTGTCGCCTTCGTGCAGCGCTGACGCGGAGGTGTCCTGCTTTACCAGATAGTATTCATCGTTGGATGTGAGGATCTCCACGTGTTTCATCTCCACAGTCTTGGCGGTGAGACAATATACGAAAGAGTTCCCGTCGTCATCCACATGCATTGCAGAGACCGGCACTTTCAGACCGTTGGACTGAGAGAAAATGATCTCAGCAGTGGCGTGACGCATGGCCATCGTCTCAGACAGTGCATATTTGGTGGAGAACACCACGGCACATGTTCCTCCGTCTTCTTTGGAGATACTCAGAACCGTTGCAGGGATCAGCCCGCTGTAATAGCGGGAGAAACTCAGAGAGACGGAGGCCCCTTCGGAGAGCCGTTTCGCAGTTTCATCGCTGACAAGGGCAAGAAAATGCCAGGTAAAGGATCGGATGAGCTTGCCGTAGGCACCTTCTTCCGGTTCCGAGGGCTGATTCATCAGATCTTTCAGTCCTGAAACGGAGATGGATGTCACTTCCGCGGAGGAAGCGGATTCAAAACCATCGGTCGTCCGGGTGAAGATCCCGGCGCTGGGCGCCTCGATCATGGCGTCATCATCTCGTGACGCGGTACTGTAGCTTTCCTGTTCCGCTTTGAGTTTGTTCAGTTTTGCCTCCGCCTTGTCGGAAGCATCCTGCATGAACAGCAGAGAACTGAGATCCAGCGCGGCTGTGTCCGTAGCCTCATAATCCTGTGTTGCAACGGAGGAAGAGAGCTTTCGCGCCGAGGAGGCAATGCTGTCTTCCCGGCTGCTGGCATCCACCACCGAGGCCGAAGAAGAGAGGAATGTCTCCAACCGGCTGATTTCCCGGCGCAGCTCTGCCAGGTGGTTTGTCTCTTGAAGATCCTCTTCCGAATCCGTGGAGATCGCAAGCAAAGCTCCTTTGGAGATCTCTTTGCCGTCCTCCGCCTGAATACTCAGGAACTGTTTGGAGGAGTAGAGGACTTCTTCGTCCCGGATGACGATGCCGTCCGCTTCATCGCTGTCGGAAATGGCATAGGTCTGAACCGGCTCGGTCTTGATATTCTCATTGGTGGAATTCCAAAGCCAGCTGACAATATAAAACGCAAAGGCCAAAAACAGTACGGCTGCGATTATTTTTGTGTAGATGTCGGTTCGATTCAAATCTCCACTTCCTTTGGGATCCCGGCGGCATCCGGAGCCTGCCACAAAGAGAGGCAATGTTCAACGGCACGCGTCAGATCCGGTGTGCTCTGCCAGCGCAGCCAGCAGACGTCGGGATTTCTTCTGAGCCAGGTAAGCTGTCGCTTTGCATATCGGCGGCTTTCCTGTTTTATCTGTTCAATGGCGTCGTTCCTGGTGACCGTCCCGCGGATCGCCCGAACGATTTCTTTGTATCCGATCGCCTGCATCGCCGTGCAGTCGTCATTCAGTCCAAGGTCCAGAAGTGCCTGAACCTCCGGGATCAGCCCGTTCTCCACCATCTGATCCACACGGCGGTTGATCCGGTCATAGAGATCCTCGCGGTGAACATAGTCCAGGGCAATCGTGAGAGCGTTATACCGAGGGGGGATCGCCTGTGTCTCAGCATCATGCTGAGTGATGGTCTTGCCGGTGAGCCGGAAGATCTCCAGCGCCCGGACGATCCGTTTCTGGTCGTTGGGGGAAAGCCGGGATGCCCGTTCAGGATCCACCGCATTCAGCTCCGACCACATAGCTTCGCCGCCCCGCTCAGCATATTCACGGTTCAACTCGTTGCGAATGTCATTTTCCCGGTCGGACCGTTCGGCAAAGGACCGTCCGGAAAGAAGAGAGTCGATATACAGACCGGTTCCGCCCACCAGAATGGGAAGATGATCCCGCGCGAAAATGTCCTCGCAGCAGGCGGAAGCCATCTCCACGTACCGGGCAACGGAAAAATTTTCAGAGGGTTCCGCGACATCCACCATGTGATGGGGCACGCCCTGCGTTTCCTCTGCAGTGACCTTGGCGGTCCCGATATCCATACGGCGGTACACCTGCATGGAATCTGCAGAAACGATTTCACCGCCGAGCTTTTTAGCAAGCGCCACACCAAGGGCGGTCTTCCCCGTTGCGGTGGGGCCAGTGATCACCAGTACTTTCTTCGACAATGGGCATTCCTCTTTACACGATTCTTTTAAATTCTTTGTCCAGGTCTTCTCTGGTGTAAACGACGGCCACCGGACGGCCATGAGGACAGTATTTGATCTTCTGGGACACTACGGCCTCAGCCAGAACGAACAGTTCACGAACATCGGTCTTCCAGCCGGCCTTGATAGCGGCCTTACAGGCCACTGTCTTCAGAATGTTGGTCTTTCTGGCTTCCAGATCCACGGTGCGGTGATCCTTCAGCTGCTGGCAGATCTCTTCAAAGGCGGCGGTAACGTCGCTTTCATACATGTCTGCCGGAACGGCGCGGATGATATGGGAATTGTCGCCATAAGGCTCCAGTTCAAATCCGAGATCGGTCAGAAGCTCTCCGTTTTCTTCCAGAAGCGTTGCAGTCTCCTCATCGGTCTTCACGGTTACGGGAACCATGAGGATCTGAGACATAACGGAACGGTCTTCCGTCAGAAGCCGGTCGAAAATGATACGCTCATGGCAGGCATGTTTGTCAATGATGATCAGCTTCTCGTCCTGCTGCACCAGAATGTAGGTGTTCATGACTTCTCCGATCATGCGGAACGGAGGCACTTCCGAAGAAGACTTTTTCGTCTGTGGTTCCGGATCGGAAGCCCCAGACGGCTGCGGGCGAGCATCTCCAAATCCGTCCAGAGAGGTCTGTCCCGCCGCCGATCCGCCGGAAAAAGCGAAGGGAACCGGAGCTTCATCACGAGGCGCCGTGTTGCTGCGGTAAGACCGTGCAGGAGAATCCTCGTAACGCGGACGGAAGGTCTCCGGCCGGGCCGGAGTTCCGGAAGAACGGAAGGCGGGAACGGAATCAGATTCCGATATCTTTGCGGCATCGGTCGGAGCGGCAGGAGTCGAAAGAAGATTCTCTTTCTGGATCGCCGCCAGCGCAGCATGATAGACCGCGTCGAAGACCTTCTTTTCTTCCATGAATTTCACTTCGGTTTTTGTAGGATGCACATTGACATCCACGGCGCCGTAGCCGATGTCGATATAGAGACAGCAGGCGGGATAATGGCCCACCAGCATGGAGTTTTCATAAGCCTGTTCCACTGCGGCCTGCAGCAGAGGGGACCGGATGTAACGGTTATTGCAGAAGAAATACTGATATGCGCGGTTCCCGCGGCAGGCGGCCGGGGAAGAAACGTATCCCTTGACGGAGACCTTGTCGTTGCTGCCGTTGCATGAGAGCATCTTGTTGGCAAAATCCCGGCCGAAAATGGCATACATTCCGGACAGGCTGTCCCCGTCTCCGGGGGTAAAGAACTCCTCGGAGCCGTCTTTGATGTAATGGATGGAAATGTCGGGGCGGGAGAGGGCACAGCGGACGGCGGTCTGCGTGCATGCGGTGGTCTCACTGCGCTCGGTTTTCAAAAACTTCCGTCGGGCAGGAGTGTTGTAGAACAGATCCCGCACGGTGATCGTGGTACCGTAAGGGCAGCCGCATTCTTCCATGTTCTGAATATCGCCGGCTTCCAGGATCACACGGATTCCCTGTTCCGCACCCTGTTCTCTTGTGACCATGTCGATGCGGGAAACGGCGCTGATGGCGGCAAGGGCCTCTCCGCGGAAGCCCATGGTGCTGATGGAATCGAGACCATACTCATCATGGAGTTTGCTGGTGGCATGACGCATAAAGGCAATGCCGGCGTCTTCAGGAGACATTCCGCTTCCGTTATCGGTAATGCGGATCATGGAGGATCCGCCGTTTTTGATCTCAATGGTAATGCTGTCCGCGCCGGCGTCGATGGAGTTTTCCACCAGCTCTTTGATGACGGATGCCGGCCGCTCCACCACCTCACCGGCGGCGATCATATCCGCAACATGAGGAGATAAGATGTTGATATTTGTCATAAAAAAGGCTCCTAAAATCGTATTGCGTTGATAGTTTAGTATAATGGATTTTCATTGAAAGTTCTATATAAAAATGTTAAGATTTTAGAATGACTAACTAATAAAGGAAACGAATCAGTACATGGCAACAGAGCGAAGAGAAATCCCGGAGGAGCAGATCCAGAAACAGGAAGGGATCTGTCGGGAGATACATCAGACGATAAGCGCATCCCACCGGACGCCCCTGGCGATGGTGGACACCTACGGATGTCAGCAGAACGAGGCGGACAGTGAGAAGATCCGAGGGTATCTGGAAGAGATGGGATATCAGTTCACGGAGGATGAATTTCAGGCCGACGTGATCGTGATCAACACCTGTGCGGTCCGGGAGCACGCAGAGCAGCGCGTTTACGGAAACGTGGGAGCGCTGGTCCATACAAAAAAGAAAAAACCGGATCAGATCGTGGCCGTCTGCGGCTGTATGGTACAGCAGGAACATGTGTCGGCAAAACTGAAAAAGTCCTATCCTGTCGTGGACATGGTATTTGGTCCTCACGAGTTGTGGCGGTTTCCGGAACTGCTGCAGACCGTCATGCAGACAAAAAAACGCATCTTTGCAACGGATCCGTCGCAGGGCGCAATTGCGGAAGGTATTCCGCAGCAGAGAGACAGCCGAACCAAAGCTTGGCTGAGCATCATGTACGGGTGCAACAATTTCTGTACTTACTGTATCGTCCCCTATGTGAGGGGACGGGAACGGTCCCGGAAACCGGACGATATCGTAGCAGAAGCCCGGCGCCTGGTGGAGGAAGGATATAAGGACATCACCCTGCTGGGGCAGAACGTCAATTCCTACGGAAAAGATCTGGCGGAAGACGTAGATTTTTCCGACCTGATCCGGCGGATCAACGACATTCCGGGAGACTTTCTGATCCGCTTTATGACGAGTCATCCGAAGGATGCAACGGACAAACTGTTTCAAACGATGGCGGAATGCGAGAAATGCGCGCATCATATCCATCTTCCCGTTCAGTCCGGGTCCAACCGCGTACTGAAAGCCATGAATCGCAACTACACACGGGAGAAATATCTTGGCCAGGTGGAATCCGCGCGGCGCTATATGCCGGATCTTGTGATCACCACAGACATCATCGTCGGATTCCCGGGAGAGACGGAAGAAGAATTCGAGGAGACACTGGAGCTGGTACGGCAGGTGCGGTACGATGCCATGTTCACCTTCATATACTCTCCGCGGGAAGGGACGCCGGCGGCAAAGATGCCGGATCCGTACACCCGCGAGGAAAAACAGGTCCACTTTGACCGGCTCGTGGAAACCGCGAATGAGATCTCTGCGGAGATCCATCACGGATATGAGGGAAAAGATCTTCGGGTCCTGGTGGACGGGCAGTCCGGCCGGGCACCTTACAACCTGACTTCCCGCACCGAAGGAGGAAGACTGGTCCACCTTCAGGGAGATCCATCGCTGATCGGAAGCTTTGTGAATGTGCATATCACAAGCTCCAACACATGGGCGCTGTTCGGAGAGATCCGCAACGAAACAAACTGACAGAAAACGAGGAACATCATGGCAGAATTAACTCCCATGAAAAAACAATACAATAAGATCAAGCAGGAACATCAGGACTGTCTGCTGTTTTTCCGGCTGGGCGATTTTTACGAACTGTTCGATGACGATGCGAAAATTGCATCCAAGGAACTGGATCTTGCCCTGACGACCCGCGATCGCGGAAAGCCCAAGGAAGAACAGACTCCCATGTGCGGAGTTCCGTTCCATTCCGCCGAGACGTATATTGCCAAACTCATTTCCAAAGGATATAAGGTCGCCATCTGCGAGCAGCTGGAAGACCCGAACCTGGTGAAGGGCCTGGTGGAACGGGGCGTGATCCGGATCATCACACCGGGCACAGTGACGGAAAGCTCCATGCTGGAGGACTCCTGCTCCAATTACATCGCTTCCGTTTATTTGGATGTATCCGGCGGCGGGATCGCTTTCTGCGATATTTCCACCGGCGAATTCTGCACGACGTCCTTCTCCGGAAAGCGCGACGCGGTGGAAGGGCATCTCATCAATGAACTGACACGGTTTTCTCCGTCCGAAGTGCTGGTATCGCCGGAGGCGGGACAGAGCACGGCCATTATGGATTTCATTCGCGATAAACTGGGAGCCATGACGGAAGAGGATGAGAGCTGGTTTGCACCGGAGAAATCACAGGAATCGGTGGAGGCGCAGTTTCCGGAAGACGGAGCCGCCCTCAGCGGAAATCCTGCGGCGGTCTGTGCCAGCGGGGCACTGCTTTATTATCTGAAACAGACTCAGAAATTCGATCTGAGCCATATCGATCAGCTGAATGTATACAGCGAAAAGCTGTATATGGAGATGGACTGGACGACCCGGAGAAATCTGGAACTGACGGAATCTCTCCGCACCGGAGAGAAAAAGGGCAGCCTGCTCTGGGTACTGGACCGGACACAGACTCCCATGGGCGGGAGAATGCTGCGGTCCTGGCTGGAGCGGCCGCTTTTGTCACCGGTTCCCATCAAACGACGGCTGTCCGCG
>Ga0326514_10000840_pt1 | contig 20223 bp, 19 predicted proteins | sample 3_2548_0518_D_FD_203653 | JGI IMG/M metagenome (GOLD analysis project Ga0326514, IMG submission 203653) | Bovine rumen microbial communities from UC Davis, California, United States - 3_2548_0518 | ecosystem: Host-associated > Mammals > Digestive system > Stomach > Rumen | place: USA... | reverse complement strand
GTAGTCAATGCTTCCAGTGCCTTCCACGACATAGATGCCCTGCGGAAGAGTGTCTCCTGCCTCATACTCGTCACCCAGCACGTCCTCCTTCCACATTCTCACGCCGTGGCTTCCGATGTGACTGCTCAGCTCGCTCCACACGCTTGACAGCTGAACACGCGACGGGTCAATCTGGATAATCTTCGAACTGATTTCTCCCTCCTCACTCGCGCTCTCTGTGTCGATGGCGATGAAGGCATGGGGGTCTGCCACCTCGTCCACCGAAATTACCTGCAGACAGCCGCTGACACTCCGCTCGTCCCATGTGCCAGGAGTGCCCTCCGAATCTTCAAGGATGGGCAGGTGTACCGACGGAGGCAGAGCACCGCAGTGGTTGCCGTTGCCGAAGTCAGCATCACAGCCTGGAATGAGCGTAAAGTCCCCGTTGTCAGCATCATTAAACAGCTGGTCGTAGGTCTGGTCGGAGAAGATGCAGTCAACGAAGGCCGGCATGAGGTTGGATGCCAGTCCGAGGTTTGTCAGCTGTGACAGCAAAGACCCCTTCTTCTCCGCGCTGGTAGTGCCTGTCAGCACTATCTCCGTCACCGTTCCCGTAGAGCCATTGTCAGCCGACAGCCAGTACCACTTGACATCAGCAGCGAAGACGCATCTTGTGAAGGTTATCTTACGACGCTCGTTGCCTATCATCGCAAACTTCGCGAAGATGGTATTCACAATTCCGTTTCCATACTGACACTTCACGCGGTCCTGCACATCAACGTTAAACACGACACCGTCAGTCAGGCAGGGATTACCGTTGCCGCCAAGCGAGAGATAGTAGCTGGAGTTGTGGACGGGTGAGTCGTAGATTACTTTTTCGACGGCGGTACTGCCGCCTATGTAGCCAAAGTACAAGCCGCTCTTGTGCATGCTGACAGAGGAACCCGCGACCCCATCGACATAGCTAGCACCGCCGACATTGTAAGCAACATTAGCACGGCCCACACCAGCCAATAACCTGGAACCCCTCCATACGGTCTCGTCACCTCTTCCTGCGGGAACATTGCGGAATATCATGTTGTAGTGCGTAAAGCCGTAGCACACATACGTTCCTGCCCCGTCAAACACAGCAGCACCGTAATAGTCGCCCTGCAAGGTGGCGCTGTGGTTGCCGTTGGATATCTGCTCGGAGAATATACCCTTGCAGATAATCTTCGTCGGTTTGGTCGATGCCTGCACCCATGCCTTCGTAAGACTCTGGTAAGGTTTCTGACGGGTGCCGTTGCCGAACACGTCACTGCCCCAGTCCGAGTCCACATAGACCGTCTGGGTGCCTTCTGTTCCTGTAGGAGCTGTCCTCCATACATAGTTTCTTGTTGCCATAATTACTAAGTTTTATTAAGTCAAGTAAAACGTTCATCACTCATAGCAGAAGTAGTTTCTGCCGTTCTTGCCTTTCTTTTCCACGATGCTTACGAGGGCAGGCCACTCCTCCTTGTCCTTCTGGAGGCGGTCCATCACCACGTCGCTCCTTGTGAGGAAATAGTGCATCTCCTCCTCATGGTCGGGATAGCAGTACCTGACGGCTGCCTTCCGTTCCTTATACACCTCTACTTCCTGGCTCTCGAAGATGACCAGCTCCTTGCCCACAAGGTCGCGGATGCTCTCCCTGGACTCCTTCGGAAGCCCGAACCAGTTTTTCGCTGCCTTCTTGTCCTGTAGTTTCTTGTACTCCATAACATTTTTTTCAAAGAGTTTATATCTATCGCCCATCGTCTTCTTCATCAGGTGCAGGCAGTTGGCGTGTATGCACCATCCGAAGTAGGGAGCCATCTTGCGTTTGTATGTGGCGTCGTCCACCTGCTGCTTCTCCAGCATCCTGTGCCGCCGCTTCATCCTGTCGCGGATATTCTTCCTGAGCAGCACATGGCTGGTATATATGACGTAGCCGATGTACCTGACACCTGACCTTACAGGTATTGCATGTATGCCATCGTGCGGCACCAGCCTGCGCTCTTTGAGCATCTCCGTCAGTCTCGGTATGAATGCCTGTGCCTCCTCCTTGGTCTGGAAGAAGAACAGCAGGTCGTCCATATAGGCCACCGTCTGCACGCCCTCCTCCTCCTGTATGTGCCGCAGCATCTTGTTCAGGTATAGGTTGGCCAGCAGTGCCGATACGGCAAGTCCCACGGGCAGTCCTTTGGCGTGGTTGGCTATCAGACGGTCGAAGAACCTGAGCAGCCTCCTGTCCTTGATGTAGCAGGGCAGCTCTTCACGCAGCAGCTCATGGTCTATGCTGGGGTAGTACTTCCTGATGTCTATGACGACGTAATAGCCGTCCCTGTACTTCCTTACCAGCCTTCTCACGCGCTGGGAGCACCGCAGCTGTCCGCGTCCCTTCATGGAGCTGTAGCTGACAGGTATTATCTTCTTCGCCAGCAGCGGTGCAAGTACCTTATGTACCGCCTTCAGCAGTTTTGCATCGTGCTCACCAGCATAGTCTATGGAGCGTTTCTTCCTGTCATGGACGGTGATATGCAGGAACTCGTTAAACCCGTAGGTCTCGTCCCTCATGGAGTCCCTGACGTCCTCGTCGGCCACTTCCACTATCCTGTCCCATACATTGCCTATTCTTTTCATCTGCTCTCTGTCTGCACTTTAATGACAAGCGTTCGGCCTGTGGGCCTACCAGCGTGTCGTAAGTCCTGTGATGTTCTGGCCTTTCGGTCAAGGCTCGGGCGCGTCCCTGTTTTTTTTAGTGCCTCATTGGAACCCGCGACCCCATTGACATTGTTAGCATTGCCGACATTGTTCGCATTATTAGCACGGCCCACACCAGCCAATAACCTGGAACCGCTCGGCACCCTCGCCTGTAGAACTATTCTGCCGCCGTCTTGACCATCTTCAGCGTCGCCACGGCATCCTGCGAGTCAGTGGTACGGGTAATCTTCAGCGTCACCACCTCCCCGTCAAGGATGTCTATGTCCGTAGTGCCGAGGGTGACAAGCTGCTCCAGCACGCTGCCGTGGCTGATTTTCAGCGTGGCAACATTGATGCCTGCCGCAGCCACTATTGTCACGTTGCCGTACATATTTGTCCATTGTACTGTGTCCTGGTTCTGGAGGAAGTCAACCGTCAGCACCTTCGTCAGCGCAAAGGCCAACTGGTCGGCAGGTATCTTGACATCCTCGATGTCCTGCTCCACATCCTCCAGCTTATCACTGAGGTTACTCCCGTCAAGCCATCTCACAGCATTGGGAGTAGTGATAGGTGCATACTTCTCACCATTCTCGTCTTCTATATATTTACTTGTTAGTATCATAATCTATTTCGTTTTAAATTGTTATTTATCTGGGCCTAATATGAAGTCACCTGTACCACCTCATATTAAGCAAACTCTCCATATCTCAGATAATATTTAGTTCCAACACCGATAACACTTATCTCAACAGCCTTAGATGCACCAATAGAGAACCCTGTAGGAGCAAGGATAGTCGCTCTGTTACTCATTACAAAAGTAATAGCCACCGTACTGTCAGTAGTCATCAGAATATCCCACACATGGGCAAGATTATCTTGTGGCACTTGAAGCGTGATAGCAGCAGTACCAACAGCACCGTCAATCACAGTAACCACATCAGGATTTACCGTCATAGCAGCAGCACTTGTCACAGTCACTGCCCTGATACCACCATCAGGCACAATACCCTCACCAGTATCACCGCTCAGATAGGCAGTTTTGCTTAGGGCCTCCCTTGCCCCCTCGTCCTTGAAATACGTGCGTTGTACATTACCGTTGCCCAATGGGATGTCAATCCACCCTGCTTCTTTCTTTTCGTTTGCCATGTTTCCTTGTTATGTTTGTCGTTTGAATAGAATAAAGGAAAGGGAGAGGGAGGAAATGGCTGTAAGCCCCTCCCTTCCCTTTGATAGAGAGTACCGTTAGGAGACGGTGATGGTAGCCTCGGTGCCGGAGAAGACCTGAGCTGCGGCCTCGGCGGTGCCAAGAGTAGTGATGGCCTTGGCGGTGGCGAGGGTAGGAGCGGTACCAGCGGCGAAGGTGTCGGCAGCCTTCGAGGGCAGCGAGCCTGCATCGAAGGTGTCGGCAGCCTTTGAGGGCAGCGAGCCTGCATCGAAGGCACCCTCGGTGAACGACGGCAGCGAGCCTGCGCTGAACGTACCCTCTGTGAAGGTAGGCAGCGTGCCAGCGGCGAAGACGAGACCCTCGTTGGTGGAGTCGTAGGTCAGCGATGCGAGCGCACCCTGCGTGAAGGTGTCGGCGGCCTTTGAGGGCAGCGAGCCTGCATCGAAGGTGTCGGCAGCCTTTGAGGGCAGCGAGCCTGCATTGAAGGCACCCTCGGTGAACGACGGCAGCGAGCCTGCGCTGAACGTACCCTCGGTAAAGCTGGGCAGCACGGGGGCTGTGTCGAAGCCTTTCACGAAGTCGTCGTCAGCGGTGCCGGTGAAGGTCACGGCAGATGGGGCGTTCGTACCAGCGGGGGTGTAGGTGCCGGTGGCCTGGTCCTTGAAGGCGAGACCCTTCAGCACGGAGGTGGAGCCGAACTCGGAGAGCTTGGTTCCCGTCCACATGAACTCCAGGCTGGCAGCGGTGCCCGTTCCGACGACAATGAGGTAGTCGCCGTTCTTCAGCTGCTCCTCACCCTCGGCAGGCGTACCCGTTACAAAGGTACCTACGTCGGTGGTGATGGAGGTGGGAGCGTCGCCGTCGTTAAGGGTTGTGACGGTCTGGCCGCCTACAACAGCGGAGGTGAACTTACCGATGAATGACGCGCCGTTCTTGACAGCGTTCTTGATTTCCGCGATTTCCTCACGGGCATCAGCGTCCTTCACGTACTTCTTGGAACCGTCGGGCAGTTCCAAGTAACTGAAATAGAATTTTGGATCTGGCATAGTGCAAATCTTTTTAGGGTTAATAAATAGGGTGAACTTATCTGGGGCGGGTATTTATCCCGCAAGTCAGATTCACTTGTGCTCCTGCGGCAGGACGCCGCACTCGCGGATGTCCGGGTCGAGCTTGGCGACCATGACGGGGTTGCCGTGGGTGAACACGGACATGACACTGCGGCCCGTCTCCGCACGGTTGCGGCGGAGCACGTCCTCGAACATGGCGATGATTTCCTGGTCGGTGATTTTCCTGGCGTCACGGGAGAGCATTCCGCTCTTCATGATGCGCCCGAAGTAATAGCCGTCGGGGGCTTTGACGATGTGGTTTTCCGTTGCCTTGGTCATATCAGAGTCCTCCTATTTTAATGCCGCCTTCCTCGTTGTCGTAGGAGACGCGGAGCTTGTCCTTCATCTCGTCGGAGAGGTCCTGTGACTGGATGCTGCCGTCGATGATGGAGCTGCTATTGACACTATTGTCTGGTACTGTGTCGATAGTAGTGCCTGCGGGGTATCGCAGTACATAGTGCGACTTGCCGAAGACTTGTGCGACGAGTTGTTTTGATCCGTTATCGGCGACCTTATAATAATATCGCGAGCCGTTGCACGGGAAGCTCGGCAACAGCTTCAGGTCAGCGGGTAGGTTTTTGATGTTGGCCATAATGTTGAGTTTTAAAATAACACTACAAAGATAGGTAAGCACCGTTGTTTTTTTGGGACTTCCGCGTCCGGCGGATAGTGCGCTGGACGCGGATGTGGGGGGGTGTCTGCGTGGAAACCGCAACCCGCAATGGATGGTTTCGGTTACTCCTTGCCGACGGCCTTGCGGATGGCCGTGCGCGTCAGGTAGGGGTAGCCTTCGGTGAACTTCACCACGGCTGCCACCTCCTTCTCATCAAGCTCAAGCAGACCCTCAGAGTTCCAGATACGCTCGCCGAGGTGACATTCCACGTAGTCGGCGCCCTGCATGTAGAGCTGGTTGCCGATGGCCTTGCGCACGTCGATATACTGGGCGTTGCCCTCAATGTCTTTCACTTCAATCTTGCCGAAATCGGCCTTCACGATGTTCTTGTTCTCTTCCATTGTTTTGTTAATTAATGGTTACTACTAATACAGAGTTCACTCCACGCCACCGATGGCCGCGGCCTCGATCTCGTCGATGGCTCCCCAGACGGCCAAGCTGTCCTGACGCTTCATTTGGCTCATCGAGTAGAGCATCTCGCCGTCCTGCTTCACGCCGTTGAAGTTGCCCACGTAGGTCTGGTTGCCCTCCACGGTCTTGTAGGCCGTGCCGTTGACGTCGCGCAGCTCGCCCGTCTAGCCGTTTTTACTGTAGCTGCCGTTCACCGTCAGCGACTCGTTGGTGTACTCAAAGCGAGTGGTCTCGCTCTTTTCGATAATACTAAACTGTCCGTTCATAATTGTAATTTTTTAAAGGGTTAATAAATAAAAGTTATCTCTGTTTGTTAATTGCTGGTTAAGTCCGCTATCTGGCGCTTCAGCTGCACCACCTCATTCTCCAGCTCCATGATGCGCCGCTCGTTGTCAACGGCCTTGCGTGCGGCGGCGATGCCCGCCGTGAGGGCCACCGTCTGGTACTCCAGCGAGAGCATGCCGTCGGTGCCCTGGTGTACGGCCTGCGGCAGCACGCCCTGCTCCATACCCATCACCTCAAGGCCGTAGAGTCCGCATGGCAGCGTGGCGGGTATCTCCACGGCCATGACGTTGGTGGTACCAGCCTCTATGTACCATTGCAGCGGTGTGCGCCTGTAGGCGGTGGCCGCCGTGACGCTAACATCCGTCCACTGCTCGATGACGGGCACGCGCTCGCCGCCGTCGTCGGTCATCTCCGTCACCGTGACGCTCAACAGCATGTCGTTGCCTTTCACCCACCGTAGTATTTTCGTATCTTTAACCATAACCTTAACCTTTTTCTAACCTTAACGCTAACCTTAACCTTTTTTTTCTAACCTTAACGCTAACCTTAACCTTAACCTTAAAACGGTACTTGAGTTGCCGTTACCGTTACCGTTAAGGTTAAGGTTAGCGTTAAGGTTGGGGGATGTCAATGGCACGCCAGATCCCAGACACTCCCGCTTGGACTCCCGGACGCCACCAGATTCCTTCGTGCGAGATAACAATCTGTGCCCCATATCCCACAGCATCGTAGGGGGATATTCTGTATAGCACGAATCCGCCATTTTTGTACGGCGTGTTTTGGAGTGTTTGGGCGGAATCCTTTGATATAACCTTATAAACCCCTTGTCCTGTAATTGTGTTAAGGTCAGTACCGTCGGGTATAGTCTGTGATTTTAGCCCGCAGAATATTTTTGTTATGTCCGGCAGCTCCATATACCCCGCCGGGCTGGCGTCGCTCTTGTTGAGCAGGGGTACAGCATAGTTACTGTCCGTTGTTTTCTTACTTGCGAAGATGGCCTTGATGGCGTTTACTAATGTTCCCATAGTTGTAATGATGTTTTAATTTATTATTGTTTGTTGCATATTTCTTAAAGTTCGTCGAGAAGCACCCATTTGTAGGCTCCCGTCGTGTCGGGCATCGACACCCAGCGGGTTCGCTTGCCCGGCGTAGCGGGGTAGCAGTTGTTGGCTGTCTGGAACGACTGCAGGTTGTACTTGTCGCCGGTGGGCACTGCCGACGTTACCGTCCTCATCACGTCCGGGCCGGTGTAGTTGCCGGTGCTGCTGTTGCGCGTGCCGCCGACGGCTCCTATGTACACCGTCCCGCCGCCGCTCATGTCGCACTTAACGATGACCTCTACCATTTTGCCGGGGAAATCCTCGGCTCTCGGCAACAGTACAGGCTCGTTGGTGTTCCACCCCGATGCACCGCGGCCGAGCATAATGATGATGTCTGCGTCGTAGACGCACTGCTCCTTGCCGGACGTGCTCTCGGGCGACAACTCGTAGAGCTTCGTGGTAGGGTTGTAGAACCACCGCTCGCCGTTGCGGTTGAAGTAGGTACCGCCGTCGACAAAGACGCACACGTTGCGGTACAGGTTCTTAGCCCGTATAGTGCCCTCCACCGTCACGCCACCGTCGGCACCTACATGCACCTTGCCGCCCGCCAGCCATTCCTCGCCCGTGGCGGCGTTGACCACCTTGACGGGTCGGAACAGGTAGGCAGGCTCGCTGTAGGGCACGGGTACATGGCTGTTGAGTATCTCCTCGCGGTATCCGTAGAGACGGGCGTTCGAACTGTTGTAGCTCGACTTGCGCATCAATAGGCAGTGCCAGTTGCCGCCGGTGTCCGTGCCGCACAGGTAGTAATGGCCTCCTACGGCCAGCCCTATCAGCTCTGCCCGGTTCTCGTCGCTGCTGTTCGTTGTCAGGTAGATGCTGGCCGTTGTTGTCTCGTATGACGACCAGTACGCCCAGTTGTTGCGCCGCAGTATGGGCAGGTATGGCGGATCCAACTCCGCCATCGGGTCCCAGTCGCGGAAGTACGTGTACGCATCCACACCGTTGTACCGCCAATGCGTCGAGCCGTCAGCGTCGGTCTGCTGTGTCAGTGCGAGGCTGTTGCCGTCGGCGTCGAAAAGCTCGCCGTACTGTGACAGCATGAAGTCGCCGCTGACCACGAAGCCGCCCAATTTGGCAAACTGCGTGAACAGCACCCGCGTCACCACCCAGTCGAAGCTGGTGGCCTGCGTCCAGCCGTTGGCCGTGCTGGGGGCGTAGCCCGCTCCCCGGTAGCTGTCGTTGGGAAACCAGTAGTAGGTCTCGCCGTTGCTATCCTCGTAGGCCACCGCGGGGCACACCGTGCCCGTCCTCAGCGCGCCGTAGTTCACCGCGGCGTCGTACTTGCCCGCGAGGTACATCATCGGCCCCGTGCTACCCGTCGGCCCCTGCGGCCCCCTCGGCCCCTGCGCGCCCTCCTCACCGTTACTGGTGACGCTGACGGTGGCGGTGGCTACCACCACGCCGCCTGCCAGCAGCTGGAAGTCCTCGGTCTTGATACCGTCGGTAACGAACCAGGAGAATGCGTTCAGCGTGCCGTTGCGCATGGCGTTGAAGTTAGACTGGCCGACATCGCTCCACGAATCACCGTTGTCGCGGTACTGTAGCGTCAGGCCGTAATCGGTCATCTGTGCCCACGTCAGCGTGGCGGGCGCGCTGCCCTCCGTGCGCAGCACCTTCAGCCCGAAGTCCTGCGGGGTAATGACGTCCGTTCCGGGGTCGTAGACAAACTGTGCCGACGACGGCAGCAGGCTGTAGTCCACCGCATCGTCGCCGTTGTCGCCCTTCTGCCCCTTCTCACCGTGCTTCACGATGGGTATCTCCAGTTTGGCCAGGTAGTTGTTGGTGTCGAAGGCCGCCGCGTCGCTGTTGATGAACACCACCACCGCGTCGTAGCTGGCCGTGATGTAGGTGCTGGCCACGGTCGACGTGATGTTCACCGTGCGCGTCGTGGCCTTGCTCGTCTGGTTGCCGTAGCCCGGTATAAGGGTGTAGGCCGTGCCCTTGCGCACGAACAGCCAGCTGTGGCAGCTGTAGGCCGCGCGTGCCGCCGTGCCCTTGCGCCGCCAGAAACGAAGCGTCGTTGCCAGCGGCACGCTGGTGCTCCCGGAGGGAATGATGAGCGTGCCCACAGTGCTCTCCACCTCGTAGGTTACACCGTCAGCACCCTTCTCGCCGTCTCGGACAGCCGTCACCGCAAATGCGTTACTAATAGTTTCCATGTGTCACTTGCTTGCGTAGACGAACACGCTTACCTGTCCGCCGTTGTTTACACATTGGCCGTAAGAAATTGGCATGGTCCCTACGTTACCTATGGTAGTGCCGCCCACGTTGAACGAGGTGTTGTTCGTGGGCTGGTCTATGCGCCTGTCACCGCTAACGTCGGTTATCTCCGAGGCCGTGGGCGAGCCTACCAGCTTGTTGTCCGCACTGTAGGCGCGTATGGCGTATGACCACCCGGTAGAGTAGTCAAGCGGGTCGTCCTTCTTGCCTATCCAGAAGCCGTACAGCACCGACTGCCCCGGCTTCAGCACCGCAGCCGTTGTGTTGTTCTGAATGATGCTGCCCGGCACGGCGCCGCTGGTGGCGTAGACGGTGTAAGCCATCTGCATCTGGTCCTGGTCACCAATGTCGTCAATGCCGATAAAGGCCGTGGCCACCTGCGTGCTGTTCACGTTGAAGCGTGCCTCCACCACCACGTAGTCTGTGACTTCTGCCCCGGTGACGGTGATGATATGGTTGTCGTTGGTGCCGGTGGTGGTGGTCTTCTTCACACCGTTCAGATACCAGTCTACCGTGTAGTTGCCCGTGGCGGCGTTGCTGCTGCTGGTATGAAGCAGGGCCTGAATGCGTACCGAGTCACCGTCGCCGTCGAGCTGGTTGTGGCCGTCTACAAGTATCAGCTCGCCAACGGAGTCGCTTTCGCCAGCCTTGGTGATGCGCACGCCCTGCATGGCCTCAAAGGCCAGGTCGGTGTCGTTGACAGACACGGTTCCGCTGATGCTGATGGTGTCGTTGTCCTCGTTGCCGCCGCTCGATGCAAGGTTCTTCATGATGATGATAGCCGGTACGCTCACCCCGCCTGACGGGGTGTAGGTAGTCTCCTTGAACGTGCCCGCAAAGCTGTCGTTGGTGTTCAGATGGGTGGTAGGGTTGAACGATATGACCTCGTTGTTGTATTTCCATTGCACGCTCTTTGGCGCCACCACCTGCCCACCTGTCTGCAGCAGGGGGTAGAGCTTCGGTCGTTTGCCCTCTTCCTCGCCAGCCCAGTTGGGTATGGGGTTGCCACCGCTGTCTATGGCCTGCCACAATGAACGGGTGGCCACCAGTTCGCCCGTCACGCTCTGTCCGTCGGTGAGGGCTGTAACGATAAATCTGTTACTGATTGCTGCCATGATGTTATTCCTCCTCTATGGTTTCTGTGGGTTCAATGTCTGTCTGTTCTGCGGGTTCCGACACTTCTCCGGCCGTCTGTCCCGCCTCCGTTGCGGCGTTGGCCTCGCGGGCGGCTACCCACTCGTCGTAGCTGCTGCCCATGCGGAATGCGTTGTCGGCCACCAGCCGCTCCGCCTCCTCGCGGGTCAGCATGAGGGCGTCGATGCCGGTGACAAACTCCTCACCCGTCAGGCGTACCCGCTGCAGGTCCTTGTCGGTCATGATGAACCGCCCGTCGGCAGTGAAGTATCGCTCGCGCATGAGTCCCGACCTGCGGGCCACATCCGCACTGACTGAATAGTTGTACTGTGGTTCCATAATCGTCTTGTTATGTGATGGTTAAAAAAAACGCTACTTGTCTCGTTGACTGCTATCCGCGCCCAATGACATACTCACCGTCGTGAGTCAGCAGGTCGCCGTCGTGGGTCAGCAGTTCCATCGGACTCAGCACATGATTCTCGGCGTAGACCAGCGTGGAGTCGCCAGCAGGAGCCGTCAGCAGCGAGCGGTCGAGCACGATGTCGGTCCCCCATCCGTCGTTGACCGATGCTGCCGCGCTGGCCAGCTTGTGCTTCCAGTTGGTGCGCACGTACTCGGCGCGGACGCTCTCGTCCAAGTCCCTGCCGCACGCATGCAACATCTGCCCGAACTGCATCGAGGCCATATTGCCGCGAAGGGTGCTGCCGTTGCGCGAGTTGACGATGCCCGTCAGCTCGTCGTACACCACCTGAAGCGAGAAATACTCGCGCAGCGGTATGTCAGGCGTAGCCGCCGAGGCCGTTGCCGCCGCCCTCACCATGACCGTCAGCCCAGCCGTGCGGTCGGGGTTCAGCGTCAGCGTCGCCGTGCCCTGTCCGCTGACGTAGGCGGCGCACGGCGTGTTCGAGTCGCCAAACAGCACGCCGTCGGGGTGGTCGCTGTCTACCCAGTACCAGAAGTACCTGGCAGTGACAAGCTCACCGCCACGATTGAGCCTTACGCCAAAGGTGGCGTTGTTGGTGGCCAGCACGCCGTTGAGCAGGTAGTTGAACGCCTCGCCGGCGGCGGGGGCTGTGCTCACGGAGCGCGCTATCAGCGGACGGAAGATGCGCTGTCTCGGCGTGGTGAGCTCCATGACGTAGGCGGCGGCCTCGGTCTTGCTCGTGGTCAGCAGCACGTCGCGCTGGAACTTCATGTCAGCTCCCATGCGCGTATCGACGTATGTCAGGATGCAGCGCAGGCGGTAGCTGCTTGTATAGGGCACGTTGCGCCTTACCACCAGCGAGCCGTCGGCGTTCTGGGTGTACACCCTCACCGACTGTCCGCCTATGACCACCGTGTCCTGTATATCCGTTACGGGGCCGTTGTCTGTAACTGTACCACCGCTCTCCACCAGCTCGCGCCACACCACCGACTTGAAAGCAGTGGGATATGCGGGGACAAGCCCGTCGGGGTCGCCCACAGAGAGCACGGGTGTCAGCGTCAGAGGCTCTACCGACGCACGGTTGGGCTTCCATGCGCCGGTAGCCTCGTCATACCACTGGTCAAGCGACTGCTGTCCTGACGAGCGAATGACGAGCGCAGCGTTCAGCGGCGCATACTGTACGTCCACCACTAAGGGGACCGAGTTAACCGTATTTATCTTTCTTGCCATAATATTTAGAATTTTACCCTGTTTACAATCGTCTCACTGCCGCCAGCCACGGCCAACGTCGCAGTGCAGACAAAGGCCAGCTGCTTGCCACGACCCCAGGCCGTAGGCAGGTCGGCGTCGGTCACATGTAGCGTGCGCTGAGAGGTCTTTGCCCCGGCGTTCCACTGCGCGTCGCTGCCGCCGTTGAACGACTCGCGCCGCCACTGCCACGCCGTCACCACGTCGTCGGTCACGTCGTAATTGCCGGCGGTGACGTAGGGCACCACCGTAAAGTCCACACCCGTCGTCCTCACCTGCACCACCGTCAGCGGCAGCGGCGGGTCGTCGTCGGTGAAGAAGTTGAGTGCCAGCTCCTGCAGCACTCCCACGCACTGCCACGCTGTAGACCCGAAGGACGGAGGCTCTCGCGTGCCGTCCTCCACGCAGAGCCACTTCATGCCCATGTACGTCACCTGCCACGTCAGGTACTGTGCCGAGCCGTCATCGTAGTACACCAGACCGTTGCGCGCCCCCGTCACCTCGGTGGCCGTCTCAGGACGTACACGCACGCGCCCCGCCGAGTCGGTCCAGCCCTGCGCCGTCTTCGAGACGCGCCCGGCCAGCTGCTCCGTCCACTCGCCCATGTCTGCCACGCGGTATTCAGGAGGCACGGCATAGCTGACGTGGAACATGTTCTCGTAGTACAGGTCACCCACGTACAGCGCGGGCTTGTCGGGGTCGAACTGCGGCAGGTTGGCCAGCCCTGGCACGCGACCAAGCACCAGCGCGTAGTTGCTGTCGGCCACGATGGGGCTGTCTACGCCCTGGTACATCACCAGCCGGCGGTCGGTGGCCGAGAGCACCCACGCCGTCTGGCGGTCAGGGTAGCGGGCCGTCTTCACGCCGTCCACCACGTCGTAGAGCCAGTTGCCGTGTACGGTGATGTTCAGTGTGGTGTCGTAGGCATCGCTCTCGGCCTGCTGCTCCGCGCTGCCCACAGACAAGCCTTGCGGCGTGAAGTTCTGCCCGCCGGGCACCTTGCTGCCGGGGTACATCTGCACGGTCAGCGTGCCGTTTGCCAAGTCAACGCCGTTCTCTATGATGCGTGCCCACGTATAGTAGTAGTCGGGTGCGGTGCCGTTGGCACCCGTCACCTTCTTCTCCAGCAGGTTGTTGACGATGCCGTAGATGACGTCGCCCTCCTTCATCGGCACCACGTAGCCGTCGTACTGGCTCTGTACGTGGTATCGGTACAGTCCGTTGCCCATCGGCTCCACCCGCTCCACCACGGCCCCCTCGGTGAACGAGTAGTCGCGGTGCATGATCTGAAGCTGGTTGAACACCAGTTCCCAGACGCGCATGACCCGGCGCACGTTCAGCGTGTCGGTCTCTATCATGCCCTTCCCAGCGTCCATCAGGATGCCCGTGCCGTCGAGGAAACCGACGCGGGCCCCCTCGCTCCTCACCACGCCGCTGAACACCATGTCGAGCAGCGCGGCCACGCCGCGCGCGTCGATGCCCCACCGGCTACCGCCCACCTTCAGACCGTCGAGGAACGTTATCAGCCCCTGCGCCGTGTCGGCGTGCTGCTTCGATAGGTAGCGGGTGTTGCCGAACTCGTCGAGGTAGGCGGGGGTTACGATTTTATCGGAGGCTTCGTCGTCGTCGGGACTTACGGCCACACCCGTCAGACGGTCGCCGTTCAGTTGCAGGTAGTTGTCAATTTCGGCAAAGACTGCCTTCAGGTTCTGGAACTTCGAGCCGTCGGCCATCAGCAGGTTCTTCAGCAGCGTCACCACCTGCGTGGTCTGATCATAGCTGTACCACTCCGAGTCCTTCACCTTTACCAAGTCCTCGTAGGTGCCGAGCGTGCCCCAGTCGCAGGCGTGGGTCATACGCCGCTTCTGGCGATTGTCGCTCGTGTCGGTATATACTTCCGAGATGATGCCCTGCAGGAAAATGTAGAAATAGTCGGTGGAGCCTATCTGCACATCGCTGGCGTTTTTGCCGTAGATGTCAATCTTTTCCGAGGGAAATACCACCACGGCCTGCGAGCCGATGCTGGCCGAGCGCGGAATGGCAGCATAGACATACTTCGCCGCGTCGCTATTGAAGTAGGTAGGCGAGAGCGACAGCGGCCAGCGCTTCGGATTGCGCCCGTTGTCGAGTTGCAGGCCGTCGCCGTTGTCGCCGCCGGGCTTCACCGCCTCGACGTAGCACGAGATGACCGCTCCGCTGGCCACGCTACCCTGAATGCGGTTGGCATGGCCCAGCGCATTGGGGGTGATGGTGACAGCGTTTGGCGCTATCCAGTAGTCTTTGGTCTGTGTGATGTAGCCCATTTCGTCTCGTTTCTTTCCGCTAAGTTAGCGATAGGATAGTTAGAAATTGTGACTTCGTTTACATTAGCGGTGAGCCGTTGATGTCAAACTCCAGGTCAAATTCCACAGTCAGCGGACTGGCTTTTTGGCGGTCGCGTCCGTTCACGTTGTCGCCAGGCAGAATGTTGACCGACACGTAGTGAGGCGATGCAGGCTGCTGAGAGATATTGAGCCATGCCCAGCGGGCCTGTAGCAGCTCATGGATGTACCAGTGCTGCCACGGACGGTCGAGCACGGGAGACGACATGTGCCACACCTCATGGTTGTTTTGCTTGATAGCGATGCGTCGGCTGAACCGCGTGAGCGTCTCCTGACGGGCTATGGCATACTGGTCGGTCTGTATATTGGTTTCTTCGATGGGCAGGCCGGTAAGGAATACGTTCTCATGCACACCGAGCGAGTTGATGAAGCGCAGCTCATAGCCGTCGGCGGGGGCGGGGATGCCGTAGATACCCGTGTTTCCCGCCGGAAAACCGGCGGGCACTGCAACCTCAGTGACAGCGGGCGCCACGGGTGTAAGGCTTCCGCCTGTGACTACTGGCGCGAGGTGCTGCCAGCCAGTAAAGCATATCTCCGGGCTGCTCGTCGGTTTGCGGCTATAGCGGGCAGGCACTGTTTCCGCCAACCGCTCCATGTCAGATAACCGTCCGGCGTAGAGCGGACCAATAGTGGTTTCACTGCTCGGGTCAACCCCCGGGTGCTCCTCACCGTCAATCATGTAGTCGCTGTAAGCCGTAACTTTGGCCGTAAGGGCAGGATAGACGTTGATTGTCGTGGCCGCATACTGGTGTGAGTCAGCCAAAGCCCGAAAAGCAGACGATATATCGAAACTGACAGTAAGTGCGTCGCTGCTGACGGGCGACGAGAACTCAAACGGTGTGCCGTTCACCTTAACCTCCAGCCGTAGCCGGTGAAACGTGGCGCCGCTATAGTTGACCGCTGTGGCTGTGACTATCACAGGCTGGTCGTAGAATATTCGGTAGTCTGTATTACTGATACTTGCCATTTCGGTGTTTTCTTTTCTGCAAATTTACAGCAAGGCGGATGTGAAAATGGGACTTTATGTTTTGCGGGAAGGCTGCGATGGTATCGCAGCACACGAAACATTTGGTGGATTTGTTTATTTTATGTACCTTTGCACCGACGAATGAAAATTTAAAAACGAACTATGAAACAGAAGATTTTATTTGCGCTGCTGGCCGTGATGTGCTTAGTGGGGTGCGGGAGTGACGAGAAACAAGATGATTTATCTAACGAAATTTCGGATATGGAATTAACAGGACATTACATCTGTACGGACTTTGAGTTCCGCAACATGGAGAATGGCGAAGTCGGGTCAAATGGAAAAAATATCAGCGACCCCGTGGAAATCAATGCCGACCACACGTTTGTCGTTGACGAGATGGTGAACGGCAAGGTGTTCCGGCACAATGAGGGAACATGGAAGCGCGATGGCAGCGAGGTGTCATTTACCTACGACAACTCGTCGAGCACCAACACCGGCACGTTCACCTACAAGAACAAGGTGATGAACATCGCTGGCACTTCCACTACGGGTTATTCCTTTATCATACGACTGGTGAAGCAATAGCGCATCAGGCGAAGAACTCTATCGTGGCCACTCCCACACCCTTGTCGGCAGTGACGGAATAATTGACCTTGTTGATAAGGCCGATACGTCCGTCTATATCCCAGAGCTGATTCCAGTGGTTGCGTATATCAATCAATTCGGCCATCGTGCATAATGCCTGCACCTCGAATACTTTGCGGTGCAGGAAGAAATAAGCATGGTCGGCCATAAAGGTGTTGTAGAGTCCTCGGCTGGCTATCTTCGTCTCAATTTCTCCCCGCAGGTTGCGGCGGTCGGCAGCGCAGGGTATGAGCCACGTCGGATCATTTCCCCACTCCTTCGGATTAGTGCTGACCTGTATCTTTCCTTTTACCGTCTTATATCGGAACGGCTTATAGGCGCATATCTTCAACGAGAATCGCTCACCACTGCCGTAGCCTGGGTCTACGCCGTTGTAGTCGAACTCGTTGCCGAGTATATCGAGCGAGTCGCTGCTCATGGCGTAAGTGCCTGGCATAATCCGCCACTTTGCATTATTAAACCCGTCATAGCCATAGTCGAAGTTTTCAATCGTAGCATTCGTACCGCCGCCGCGCATCAGGGCGATGCTCAGTCCCCAGTCGATGCCTTGCAGCGGCGAGTTGCCGTCGTCGGTTTGGCTGGGGTCGTAGCTTTCTATCAGGTTGAGCGTCTCAGAGACGTAGAAATCTACCATCTGACCCGGCACAAGGTTACGGACGCGCTTCTCCACGAAGGCAGGTTCCATCTCCTCGCTGAGTATGACGCACATCATCGGCTCTGTCTTGCCCTTCACATTGGCTACATAGTCGGTAGTAGGTCTTCCATATTCGTCTACAGTATCAATCCTATAGGTCGATGACAGCATCTGCGACACCTTATTGCCGATGGAGTTCACGTCGCCGAAAGGCACCGGCGTAAAGCTGCTGCTGTATTCGATAATGTTGTCCTCGTTTTCCTTAGAGCAATCGCCTATCTCCACGCCCTTGTTTTGCCCCACCTCAAACAGTCGCGGGTTGGCCGCTCCACCGTTCACATATTCGCTGTCAATCTTGATGCGGTAGGCATTGCCCGTGTTAATGTCGATATAGACGTTGCGGTTGCGGGCGCTAACCTTGCGGCATATCTCCAGATAAGAAAGTCCTACGACCAGATTTCGATTGTTATAATCAATGTAGTCAAACGATGTGTCGTAGTCAGGCACCTCGTCGCGTATGTTGGCCAGTTGTTCTTTCTTGTCGCTCTCGGCCGAATAAAGCATCTTGAAACCCGTCGTCTTGTCGTTAACGACGGTCATCGACGACACCTCGCCCAGCAGCTTCCGGGGCTTGGCCTGCTGCCGGTAGATGTCGCGCAGCAGGTAAGCCGTCACCTTGTTCATCTCTTCGTCGTAACTAAAGCGTATGCCGAAACTGGCTTCCAGTGAGTTAATGACATCCATGACGCTTGCCTCAGGGAAGTTGCCGCTGTTGGCCAGCATCTGCAGCACGTTGGCCCCTACGGTGCTGCTTTTAATGGTGGCCGTCAGTTTCAGCTCGTCCCAATCATCCTTGTCGATAGAAGCACGGACGTTGCCGTTAGCATCCACCCAGTCAAAATGTTCTATGTCCTTTTCCTCCGGGTCTTCCAGTACCAGTCGGCCACCACAGCCACGCGACGAGAGCCAGGCGTTGATGTCCTCGTAACTGTTGAAATAAGGCTGGTAGCCTACCAACTCACCGTCCTCATAGATGGCGCCTCCATGATAGAGCACCTCGGTATCATAAGAACATTTGGTTGTGAAGAATGCCAGGTTGCACAGGTCGGTAATTCCACGCAAGGCTGTATTATCATAGGCCACACCGAGATGGGCAAACAGACAGTCGAGAAAGTAAAGCACATAGAAACAGATGCCCGACTGCGGGCGATTGGCGTCGAGCACCCAAAAAGGATATTGCGCCTCTTTCTCCGACCCTGCCGCACTCTCACGCGGTGTCACTGCCCGCGACCCTTTGCGGTCCTCGGTCTGGATGGTATGGGCGTAGGCCACACGCGCATTGCAATAGGGGAAAGGATATGGGTCGGCCACGTTGATATAACTCTGAGCAATCTGTGGTATGACGACATCGCCGCCAGCTGTGTAGTCATTGCCCTTGTAGTCCTCGGTAGTGACGGTGCGGTAGGTGCGCACGGTATCTTTCTCAGCAACATGCTTAGTGCCCTCTACGCATTTAGCAGGGTAGCTGAACCCCAATGCCTGCGGCTCAAACTCAGCCGTGGCGGGTGCCAGCCCCGTGATGGTGGCGTTCAGTGTGCGTTCCTCGCTGTCCGACTTACCACTGCGCTCAAAGTGGGCGTAGAGCTTCTGGTCGTAGGTGACGCTGACCTGCACGTTGCCAATCTTCTCGCCTATCACGATGCGATCTTTCACGGGGATGTCCCTACATTCGAGGTCGCCTATCAGGTCTTCCAGTGACCGCCGCTTGGCGTCAATGATCATCGGCAGGCTATTCTTCAGCTTGGCTTTATCCTCTGTGACAACGTAGCCGGAACGGAATGGCAGCCCGTCGATATAGAGCACAGCCTTGGCACCGTCGAGCTCTACGGGGCGTATCGACGAGTCGCGGGCATCAACATTCTTCAGAAACTGACGGTTGCCGTCGAAAGGCAATTCAAACGGCAGAGTGTACATCTCCGTGTCGTTGAAGATAGGGTTCTGATCGTTGATTTCAATGCTGGCATCGGGCTTTAGGGCCGAGTCCATGCCGTTTATCTTCAGTGTGATGTGCGATTTCATTCTTCAAGCAGTTTTACGGTAGCGCCTGCCACCAGGGTTATTTTCTTGGTTGTAATGGAATAGACGGTAGAACCGTTATAGGCCGTGATAGCCAAGTGGCCGTGGTCTGTCAGCGTACCGCTCATCAGCCGCACCGTAGCCGCCTCGCGGCACTCAGCCCGTTGGCAGTCGGTGATGGTGGCCGTGGCCCGCTCCCTGACCACGACGCGGCAGCGTTGCACCTCGCTACGGCTGTGGCCGGCCAGCACGATGTCGGCATCTTTCATCCTGCAATGCACTCGCGAACCTCCAGTAGCCGTGAGACTGGTCTCGCCAAACACATAGTAGTCGGCTTCCTCGGTGGCCGCGAAGTCCTTCTGCCCGTTCACCAGAACCATAGCACCACGCACGTTCTCATTCAGACGAATGCCCTGCTGACGGGCTTCGTCGCCGAAAGCGTCGTACCATACCTGCAAATGCTCGCTGATGTAGTCGCACAGCAAGTCGCTCTGCATACCGATAATATGCTCCTTTAATATCGCCCACAGTTCTGCAGGCGTCTCGGCTCGCAACAGCAGTGCATAGCCGTCGGTGCATACGTTGCGCTCGCGGCAATAATCTCTCAGGTCTTGTTTTATCTCGTCGAATGTCATGGCTTCAGTCTGTTAGTGTTTCTTGCTGATTTTCTCCATCTCCTCGTTCTGCTTGGCCAGTCGCTCCAGCTGTTCGAGGACGATGTGGAAGGTCTGGCCGTTGATGGACTCTTCGGAGAGGTGGGCCTGCGTCTGCATGGTGGCGATGACGCTGGTGTAGAGGTCGAGGGGGTTTGGAGATTTCCGATTTGCGGATTTTCGATTTTTAGATTTGCCGCCGGCCTGCTTGAAGCAGCGGGGATAGTGCTGCATGAGGTAGTGCATGAAGCCGCTCCACCAGAAGAGGATGACTTGGAACTCTATGTCGGTGATGGCGGCGACGAGTTGCGGGTGGTCGGTGCAACGGAAGAGGGTGGCGAGGAAGCGGTTGCGGGCGGCGCGGATTTCTCCCGCCGGAGAACCTGCGGGCACGGTGGCTTTTCCGGCGGGCGTGGCGG
>Ga0326514_10000839_pt1 | contig 20224 bp, 32 predicted proteins | sample 3_2548_0518_D_FD_203653 | JGI IMG/M metagenome (GOLD analysis project Ga0326514, IMG submission 203653) | Bovine rumen microbial communities from UC Davis, California, United States - 3_2548_0518 | ecosystem: Host-associated > Mammals > Digestive system > Stomach > Rumen | place: USA... | reverse complement strand
GCAGGAGGTGCTCCGCCGCGCCGCCATGGCCTGCCGCACCACCGCCGGAGAAAAATGGATCGAGGCCACCAGCTACTATGATCCGGACTGGAAGGAAGAGTGCTAATTTAATCATTACCCGCCGGGGCCTCCCCGGCATCACACAGAAGGAAATCACATCATGAGCGAAAACACGAACAACACCCCGGACTTGCCGGAGTTCCTGAACGCCGAACCGGAAGACATGGGCGCCGGGCTTATTAACATGGACACCGGGGAGCGGATCAGCTGGGGAGACCTCGAGCAGCCGGACGAAATCCTCGCCGCCATTGCCCGGAAGGCCGAAGAATCCGAAAAGGGGGGCGCAGAATGAACGGCGACGACATCAGAATGATTCGGGGCGTCATGGGCGACACCATAACCGAATTTTCCGCCCGGATCGGGGTTTCCCGGTCGCACTTGCAGGGGGTTGAATCCGGAGTGCGGGCAGTTTCCCCCGCCCTCCATGTCAAGGTCCTCCGGGTTATCGATGACCCGGCGTATCAGGAAAAGCTCCGGAGAATTCACGACATCCCGGAGGAGACCCGGAGAGTTCTCCACGGATGGGGGATCTGGGAATGATAGGGGAAATCATGACCGGGATCGCAGGCCTGGCATTTATGGCCGTTTGGATTTTGATCCTTGCGGCAATCTGAGGGGGTGGCGGATGCAGGCGATTTTCACGGGGGCGATAATAGCGGGAGGGGTTATCGCCGCCCTTGCGGCTTGGAACATCGTCCTCCGGAACGATAACCAGCGGCTTGCGGGGGATAACCAGAGGCTTAACGCAGAACTGGCGGAAATTGCGGAACGGGAGGAAAAAACGGCAGCGGAAATGTTAAAGCTGACCGAAAAGGCCGCCGCGCTCCAGAAGGCGGCCAGAAAAGGGGAGGATAAAATCAATGCGGAAATCAGAAAAGGCGGCGATCCTTGCCTTAACAGCCGTCCTGACGATGCCATGCTTGACCTCCTGCGGAACGGAGTACCGGGTCATCAGGAATGATATCCCACTCGTATTAACCGTCCCGTGCGACCAGCCGGAGCTTTCCGGGGAGACATACGGGGACATTATCCGGCTGGCATACCGACAGCGCATTGCCCTTGCGGAATGCAACGCCCGGATGACGGCAATCAGAAACCTGACAGAGGGGGCAGATAATGCCAGTAATGACAATTAAACCGGGCGACCATGACCCGGTCAAAAAGCCCGGACATTACACATATGGGCGGTATGAATGCATCGACATCATAGAGGATGTCCTGGCAGATGCCAGCGGCCCGGAGGGCTTTTTAATCGGGAACGCCATCAAGTATTTGTGGAGATTCCGCCACAAGAACGGCACCGAGGATCTGGAAAAGGCCAGGTGGTATCTTGACCGGGCAATCACCCGCCGGCGGGCGATGGCAGAAAAGCCGGACGCATAACCATTCCCGGATAACCGGGTTCCCGGCGGTGACGCGATAGCCGGGACAAAAGGCGGGCATCATGCCGGTCACCGGGAGCCCCCGCCTTGCCTCATAACACATGAGGCTAAAAAATGCGTTATATCGCATCATGCAGCGGCGGCAAGGATTCCGTCGCGATGGTACTTGAGCTGATCCGCCGGAAATACCCGCTAGACGCGGTAATTACGGTGGATCTTGGAGCAGAATTTAAAAGCATATACGAGGCTCTGGGGCGGATATCCGCCTTATGCGCAATCGAGGGGATACCCTACAAAGCCCTCCGGCCGGAGCATGATTTCCAGTGGTATTTTGCGGAAAAGCCCGTCCGGGAAAAAGGCGGGGGGACGCATTACGGATACAGCTGGTGCGGCGGCAGATGCCGGTGGGGCACCGCGTTAAAACGCGACCTGATCGCCCGCTACTACCGGGAAACCTTTCCCGGGGAGCCCATAGCAGAGTATGTCGGCATCGCCGCCGATGAGCGGGAACGGGTTTCCATGGAACGGGGGCAGAACATCAAAATATATCCCCTTATTTTATGGGGGATGACGGAAAACGACTGCCTCGTAGCCGCCCGCCGGGCGGGTTTCCGATGGCGGGAAGGGGAAACGGAACTATACGACGTCCTCGAGCGCGTATCATGCTATTGCTGCGCGAATAAGAATCTGACCGAATGCCGGGCGATGATAGAACACCTCCCAGAATATTGGCAGAAAATCAGGGACATGGAGCGGCTAACCGGGAAACCGTTTAAAGGGCGCGGAACGGCCGAAATTGAGAAAAAGGGGGAACAATGCTGACAGCGATCATTGCGGTAATTTTCGGGGCCGCCGGATTCGCGGCGGGGTATGTAACCGGGGGATATATCACCTCCCGGGATAATCTGGAGGATGAGGAATGAAAACCAGCGAACTTAACAGCGCGGAATGCTATGAAAGCAGCGAAACCGCGGACCGGAACAATCAAGTAATCGCGGATAACCTGGACCGGGTTATTCAGGAATTAACACGCGCAACTAACCAGCTGCTGGCCGCGCGCATCATGATTCAGCGAGAGCAATTCCCGATCTCTATCTGGCACGATATCGACCACCTGCGGGAAATGGCCGCGGGGATACGCATCACCTGCGGGCAGGTCCGTGAGGAGGCTGTCAGGGAATGCACACATACCGGCCAGATTTGCCCCGGAGAATATGTGAGACCATGATGCACGATCCGCTTTATGACGAAACGGCGCCGTGGGAACGGTGGGCATTATGTATCATAGCGGCCATCGCGGTGGTGGCAATCGGCGCATACCTTTATGCCGCCGGAACCTCCCCGGAAAAAACCCCGGAACCTCCCCCCGCCCCCGCGACCATTCCGGAGACGGTAACGGAAATCCCCGTGGGGCGGTTAGTATGTCAACGCTGGGAGCGCGGGGGATGCCAGGAATGGAGGATATACCGGGAAATCAACTACTGAGATGATACGGCGGGGGATACCCCGCTTTTTTGTACCCGCGAAACAAAAAACCCCGTCGGAGAACCTGACGGGGAACGCAACAACCGAAAAAAGCCCCCGGGGGATAGCACCCGAGGGCCGCTCTGGATAACCTGACGATTTGAACTTCTTCTGGCGCCCGCGAGTTCCGGGACAGCATGAAAACCCGGCCCCGCAGGCGGAACCCATTATATCACCGTTTCAATGATTCCAGCAAGAGATCCTGCACCTCCCTTTTTGTTTCCCGCCGCCGCATCACGAGCTCGTCCACCGTATCCTTGGCAACGATATGATACAGAAACACCGGCCGGGGATGACCGGCCTGAGCCTGACGCGTCGGGCCGATACGCTCAACGATTTGCTGGTATTGTTCCAAGTCCCACCAGTGAGAAAAGAAAACAAGAATATTCCCCCCGTCTTGCAGGTTCAGGCCATGGCCGGCGGATGCCGGGTGAGCGAATAGCAGGGGGATTTTGCCGGCGTTCCATTTTTTGATCGTTTCCGGATTCCGGTCAAGTTCCCGCCCGTCCGGAAAGGCTTTCCGGAGCCGGGCAAGGTCGGCTTTCCAGTGATAAGCTACCAGCACCGGAGCCCCGGCGGCCTCCTCCACGATAGATGCCAGCGCGGATATCTTCTCATCGTGGAGCACGTCCCACGATTCCCCGTCCTCATGATAGACCGCCCCGGAGGCCACCTGGAGGCATTTAACGGTTTTAGCAGCGGCATTTACCGCGCCCACCTCCTCCCCGGATTCCAATTCCGCCAGCATATCACGCTGGAGGTCATCATAAACACGACGGGCGGCGGGCGGCAGGGTAACCGGGACGGTTACGGAAATGGGTTTTTCCAACGGGAAATAATCCCCGGCATCCAGCGACAGGCATATATCCGACAGCTTTTTTTGGATAACATCCTGCGCCCATTCGCAGGGGTCATAAGTAACCGCCCACGGGGAGGAGCCAACGCGGCGGGGCTTGAAATATACCGACGTATAAACCCCGAAAGAGCGCCCCAGGCGTTCCCCCCGGTCGAGAAACCACAGCTGGCCCCAGAGGTCAAGGAGCCCGTTCGGGGCCGGCGTTCCGGTCAGCTCGATAAACCGGGAAGCCTTTCCGGAGACCTTGCTCAGAGCCTTGGCCCGGGCGGAGCCGCCGCCCCCGAGGCGGAAGGATTTTAGCCGGGTTGACTCATCGGCAACGATGATATTAAACCGCCATGAATCGCCCAACGTTTTAACCAGCCAGGGGATATTTTCATAATTTGAGCAATAGACGTCGGCAGGCTTCCGGAGAGCATCCAGCCTCTTCCCGGCGGGGCCGACGACGGCGGAAACCCGGAGGTCAAACCCCCATTTTTTAACCTCATCCGGCCATGTAGAGGCGGCAACCCGGAGAGGGGCCAAAACAAGGGCACAGACCGGCTCGCCGGTGATTTTCAAATATTCCAGGGCGGCCAGCGTGCTGGAGGTTTTGCCCATCCCCATTGATACATAGAGAGCGCAGCGGGGATGGCTCAGAATATGCCCTATTATCAAGTTTTGATAAGGGCGGGGGATAAACTTAGACATTTTTAAGGATATCCTCCGCTGCCTCCCGCGAGTCCGCGACATACACGCGGCAGTTACCTGTCTCGCGCATGACTTTATGCCCCCTGACCTGCGAAGGGCGCGGCCTCTCTCCGGGCGCCTTACACTCGATCCAGAAGTGGCTCCCCCGGAGCATGACAAGCAGATCCGGAGCTCCGGCGCGGCCCTCCCATGAGCACTTGCGGCAGGCACCTCCGAGCTCCCGGACGCGCCGGCGGATATAGGCGACTACTTTACCTTCTGGAGTCATTTGTCCTCCCTCCCAGTCGGAAGATCGAAAGGGAGCCCCCGGAGGACCCGATACCTGACCGCCGACGGGGAGATACCGGCGGCCATCGCAGCGGCGCGAAGGCTCGGAAAGGTCCGGCCTGTCTTCGAGTCATATACCGGAACGTTTTTGCGGTGCGGGGAGGTGAGTATCTCCCGCATCGAAAGTCCAGAGCTTCTGCGGCAGTAAAAGCGCCCCTTGCTTATGCGGTAATACTCGCACAGCTTGGAAACAGACGAAAACTGCCGGCCGTTATGGTCGCGGAGCCAGCGCGGATGACCTGTCTCCAGAGCTTCCCGGAGCGACATCCCCTTCCGCTTAACGCGATACGCTACCAGATCATAAGACACGCCCCAGTGCGCGCACATATCGCGAAGAGACGGGAAAGAGTTCCCGCAATGGTCAGTGCAGTGTATAGCCCTGCTCGGGATCTTAACGTCGCTCATAATTCGCTGCTCCTGGCCATCTTATCGAGCTCTGCACAGGACAGCTCTGCATGATAGCGTATCTCACCTCCGCGGGAGTGCGCCAGAATATGGGATATGATAAGCCGCTGATACGCCCGGGGGATAAACTTAGCCATTTTTCAGGATCTCCTCGACGGAATCCGGGCAATCGGCCACATACACAATACAGCCGCCGGTTTCCCGCATGACATCATGCTCCCGCAGCTGGAGCACCCGGGGAGATTCCCCCGGGGCCTTGCATTCAATCCAGAAATGGCGGCCCCAAATCATCACGAAAAGATCCGGCGCGCCGGCATGGCCATCCCATACGCATTTACGGGTTGCCCCGCCCATTTCCCGCACACGGCGGCGAATATATGCCACAAGTTTTCCCTCCGGGGTCATTTTTTCCTCCCCTGAACCGGAGCCGTTAAGACATTCCGGAGAGGAACCCCGGCGGCGATGCGGTCATAGTACGTTGACAGACCGATCCCCCATTTCCGGCACATCGCCGCGATTGACGGGAACTCCCTCCCGGTATGGTCCCGGCAGATTTTACCGTGGTTATAGGGGGCCAGAGTAAGCGCCTCCTCGACAGATGCCCCCTTTGCGCGATGCGCGCGATACCGGGCCGGGGTAACACCCCATGCGGCGCACATATCTGACAGCGTCCGGAATTCCCGGCCGGTATGGTCTACCGACGGGCGGGACACGGAAGGAATAAAAGCCGGCCGGCGCCCGCGCTGCCATTTTCGGCTACCGAATAATTGCGTCATTATCCACCTCCTCGCGGGCCATCGCGTCAAGCTCTACACATGAGAGCTCTGCATGATAGCGTATTTCACCGCCCCGGGGGAGCGGCAGAACCACCTCCACCGGGCAAAGCCCGGTTTCCAGCGGCGCACGATGCTTCTTAGACCATGATACACCACCGATTACAAGCGCGAGCATGACCCCCGCGCCCGCCGCGATAGCGACCAGCATCAAAATGTCATTAAATTTCATGATTTTTTGTTCCTTTCTGTGTATTTTTTAACGGGAGTGGTAAGCGCCCGATCAAGCGACCAATTCCGGAGCAATCTGGCATACACAGTGTGCCGCGAGAGCCCCCAGGCATCCGCCATGGCCGCGACGGACGGGAATTCCCGGCCGGTATGGTCCCGGGCCGGCGTGCAGTTCAGCCGCCCGGCATATCCTGCCAGGTCAGCTCTGGTGCCCCGGCGACGCATAAAAATCGTGGCGATGTTAAGCCCGGTGGCCCGGGCACATTCTGAAATTGACGGATACACATATCCGGATTCAGGGTCCTCAATCCGGCGGAACTTTCCGTGGAATGGCGTGGTGAGCGCCCGTTCCAGCGGCCAGCCTTTCCGAAGGCGGTCCGCGACAGTATCCGCGGGGAGCTCCCACGCCTCCGCCATCGCCTTTATCGATGTGAAATCCCGGCCGGTATGATCCCGGCATTTTTTGCCGGGACGATTTGCTTTATACTTGCGCATATCAATCCTTCCGGTACCGATAACCCTCGAAACCCGCCGCCGAAAGCGGCAGGCCCTCCGCCCATTTCGGGGCGGTAGACATCATCCGGGCCAGCGCGGCCTCGGAATACGCCGGGGAATCCGGTGTCTCGGTTATCAGCTCATCATGCACCGACAACACGATTTGATACCCCGCATCCTCAATTGCGGGCATCGTGGATGCCAGAATATCGCGCGCGGTGGCCTGGGTGATATTCTCCGCGATTTTTCCCGCGTATGTCCGGAGATACCCCCATCGCTTGGACGCCGGCAGGGGGCCGTAATACCGGAAAAGCGCCGAATCACCGTCCCCGCATAATTCCGCCGCCGGGTAACACATCACCCGGGATGACGGCAGATAACAGCAAAGGTAAGTTCCGACGCGGGCAAAGCGGATATGCTTTCCGGCGTATCCGACAGCGGCCCGCCCGGAGAGCACGTCAGCTGCCGCTGTTGCGCAGGAATCCCAGAAAGCGGTGACCGCCGGGTGAGCTTTCCGCCATGAGGTTTTAATGACATCGCAAGCCGCCCAGATTTCCGGCGGCAGGTCAGACACCGCCCCCGGTTTTCGCATCATCCAATCATAGCGGGCGCGGGCCTCGGCCATATCGGCCGCCGGGGTCGCGGCAGCAACATGAGCAGCCAGACCGGCCAAATCCAGACGATACACCCCGGCAAAATTCACAAAAGCCCCAACGCCGCCCTGATATCCAAGGCCTAATTCCATGACCTTTCCTATTTGCCTTTGCTTTTTGGTAACATCCCCGGGGGAGATGCCGAAAGTTCTTGCGTAAGTGGCTTTATAAAGATCCGGCCCCGTTCCGGCATCATAAGCCCGGAACGCATCGAGTTTCCATGATTCGCCCACTAACCATGCCAGAACCCGGCCCTCGATGTTTGACAGATCCGCAACTACCAGCTTTTTGCCCGGCGGGGCGATAATAGCCCCCCGGAGACATGAGGAAACCACAGAATTAACATCATCATAGACATATGACGCGATGCCGGATTTTAGCGCGGAAATGGCCTCCTCCACCTCGGCGGGGGAAAGGGTTCCCCGGGGGAGGTTTTGAGGCTGAAAAAGCCGCCCGGCCCATCGCCCCGTCCGCACCGCGCCGAAATATTGGAGACAGCCCCGGAGCCGCCCGTCCGCGCCGGTAGAATTTGCCAGAACTTTGAATTTTTTCACGGACGCCTTGGAGCATGAAAGCCGGGTCGCTAAGAGTTCCCGCACCTCCTCCGGGCACGCCGGGTCATTCAGGCGGTTTTCCAGCGTTGAGCGCTGCATATCCGGAACGGAATACCCGAACCGCCGGAGCGTATAGTCAATCAGCGCGTCAATCTGCCCCACGGTTTGCACCATTCCGCCGGTAAGCCGGGCGACGGTTGCATCACCATCCTCCTGCGCCCGTTCCGATGCCGCGACAGCGGCGGAAACAAGTTCCCGGTCAATGGCCATCCCCCGGTCGTTGATTTTCTGGTCAAGATGCCAGATTTTCCACACATCCGGGGCGATTATCTTATATGGCAAAGAGGCATACACGGCCCGCATGGCCTCAACGTCCAGGCGGCAATATTCAAGGAAACGATCCCATTCTGCGGGATGAGAGTTCCGGTCAGCGATTTGCCCGTCCGGCCGGCGCTTGCAGAAAAGGTTAACCAACGCCCGTCCGTCTTTATCCTTGGAGGTATCCGCCGGCAGCTTGCAGATTCCGCAAAGATCAAGCAGTTTCCCGGGGAGCCCGAGAGCATACGCGGCAACCATCGTGTCCCGCCATCGGGATACATCCCGGGCCGCCTCGGCGCAGCCGGGGTAATGGGAAAGTATTGTCCTGTCAAAATTGGAGTTATGCGCCCAGATTTCGCAAGCGGGGTTTTTGAGCGCGGCGGTGAAATCCGCCGGCATGGGCTCCAAGGCCGCGCAATCAATACAGCGGGCGGGGGCATCATCCACAGCATAAGCACATAAGAGAATTCGGGCCTTTTCCGCATACTTGTAGACCCCGCACTCGATGGGGATGTCGGAAAAGGTTTCAAGATCAAGCCATAATTTCATGATTTGCTATCCACAGAAAAGGGCCGGGGGATACCCGGCCACAAAGGTTAGAACGGGAGACCGTCGTCCATCGGCATGGCGGGCTCAGGAGCGGCGACAGGGGCCGGCTGATTCCATGCGCCGGGGGGAACTGTTGCAGAATTTGCAACGGTTCCGGCGGGGGTGCCCCATGGAGCTGGAGCCGAGGCCGGAGCGGCCGGAGCGGGGGCGGCCACAGGGGCTCCCCATGACCCAGCGAACTCGGCGGCGCCGGATGCCTCCGCCTCGGCGGTGCAATCCGGGTACTCGGATTCCGCAGGCTTGGCAGAACCCGCGAAAGCGTCGGCATACCGGCAGAATTGGACGCTCACCAGCGAGGCGGCGATTCCTGATTTCAGAATAGCACCGTTGGCGTTTTTCACGCAGTAGGGGTAAATATCCACAAACCCGTTTACATAATACCCGGCGACGAATTTTTCCCTAATCGCCTGTTCCCCGGTTACCATGATTCGGGGGTTAGCGTCCCGCAATTCCGGGGCGTTCTTGTTCTTGGCGGTAAGATAGAGCATTCCGGCATAACCGTCCGGGACGTTCTCCTTGTCATCCCCGCGGCGGAGCGGCACCTTTTCCGGAGTTTTTAGGATACCGGCGGCCTTGTCCCCGAATTCGGCAACAGCTACCTTCTGAATGGCGGCCCAGACAGCCTGGACGGAGGGGCTAGACGGTTCCATGAGGAACGTGGCCTGATACTTAGGGTCAGCGCCGGCGGCATCGAAAGAGGATGCCCGGGGCTTATCGAGGGCCGGATAACTTAACCGGGCATTGCGGATAAAAACGCGTTCATTCAGTTTTGACATAGATCAATTCTCCTTAGTTTCAGTTTTTACGGATTCGCCGGCGGATTCCGCGCCGGCTGCGGGGGCGGCCTTGGATTCGTCCGGATAGTCTTCTGCGGAGGTTGACCGATAAGCCGGACGCTTATCATCAGCCGGGGCGAGAGCCGGTTTAGCGGCCTCGCGGGTAATCATCGGGAGAAGCTCAGCCCACTGTTCCGGAGTGAGTTTCCCGGATTTCTGGAGCTTTTCAGCCCCGGTGGGGGATACGAGTTTCTTCACGTATCGGTCGGCGGTGGACAGTTTCCAGCCGGTGAGAAGCTTCTCCGCGGCCTTCTCATCGGTCCATTTCCGGTTACCCTCGCGCCCGGCCACCAGTTTCCAGCCCGGGACATCGCGCCCGGCGGTGAGTTCGGATACCGCGGTTTCCCTCATGGTATCCGCCCATTTCTCTATCATGGGAAGGGCCTCCAGAATCTTGCCAATTTCCGACGCAACGAGGCGGGGGGTTCTGGATTTCTCCAAAATGTCCATACCCGCGACAGAGAGGCAGGCGGCGGCCAGCGCCCGACAGGATGACCGGGCCTTGCAATATTTGCAGGGCTTAAGCCCGGGATGGTATTCCCAGTTCTCCGGAAGCGCGTCCTTCATGGCCAAAACGTGCTCAGCCCGTTTCCGGATTTTCTCCGCGCGGGATAACAGTTCCGACAGCGGCAGCGTCCATTCAGACACATGGTCAAGGCGGGGCTGCACGATGGCCACCGTTACGGAATCAATATCCGCAAAGGAAAAGGCTTGATACGCGGCGGCGGCATATATGAGGAGCTGGGGATTTTCCGGCGCGTCGATTTTATCCCCCTGGCCATACTTGAGGTCAATTACATATAACGCCCCCGGGGCCAGAATCACCGCATCCGATGTGCCTTTTGCCCCGTCCTCGCCGGTGATGGCCTTCAGGGAAAGCCGCTGTTCCACAAACAGCTCCCCGTGAACCGAATCCCGGAGGGCGGTAACGTAATCGGTATATTTCCGCACCTTTTCCGGAATTTCAGGGTCAAAATTCCCGGAAAGGATTTTCCGTTTAACGGCATCCAGCCCGGCCTTGTCATCCCGGAGGATGCACTCCGCGGCGGCATGCGCCAGAGTGCCCTCCTCGGCAAAGAAAGAGGATTCGCCGTCCGGGAATTGCAGCCCGAAAGGGACGGAAGCGGGGCAAGCCAGCCAGCGATGAGCGGCGCTGGGCGCCAGAAGGGCGTGTCCTGAAGGAGCCATTACTGCACCCCCTTTGCGGCCAGAAGGGCCACCAGGTCGCCATACTTTTCCGGCGGGAGCTGAGCCAGCTTCTGACAGCCGTTAGCCGACAGGAAGGAAACCACCTCCGCGGTCAGTCCAGCGGCGCCGGCCTTAACGCACAGCTTCCGGAGGTCATCCCCGGACATGGCGGCAGGAGCCGGAGCTGGAACGGGAACAGGAGCCGGGGCAGGAGCCGGGGCAGGAGCCGGGGCAGGAGCCGGGGCAACCGGAGCGGCGGGGGCGGGAGCCGGAGCAGGAGCAGGAGCAGGAGCAGGAGCCGGGGCAACCGGAGCGGCAGGGGCGGGAGCAGGAGCCGGGGCAGGAGCCGGAGCTGGGACAGGGTTCGGGGCTGAGACAGGAACCGGAATATCTGGGGCGGGGGAACTTGTCGGAACTTCCGACAGGTTGCCCGCCCGGATGGCGGCGGTCAGGTCAGCGACGGCGGCGGCCAGAGCGGCAAGCGCGGCGGTGTTGTTTTTAATTTCAGTTTCTAGCATGATTTTTTCCTTTTGGATGCCGGGAAAGCCCCCGGCGGGCGTTAAAGTGCGGGCAGTGGGGATAGCTGACCGTCGCAATATTTTTGATTGACGTACTGCCAGCGCTCCGGGGCGATCCGATACATCCGGCGGCGGAGGGCGACGGGCCTCCATAAACACCCCCGGGGCTTAAAACCGTGGCGCTCGTAGGTTTTCCGGAAAACGACGATCATTTCGTGGACTTCCGTCATGTTCCCGTCGTCGTCGCGGTGGCCGTCGAGAATCACGGAGACGTCTATCCCGGACGGTAGAGTTTTTCTAAAATAATCCATTGTCTTCTCCTAAAGCCGGGGATCCCCCGGCGAGCGCTTTAATCCGCAAGGGCGGCAAGTTCCCTGGCGATTTTCGGGTTCGGGACGCACCGGAACGAATCGCCCTCTCGGCAATAATCGAGGGTGGTCAGCATGACCACATAGACCGCAACGTCCTCCGCGACGGGGGCGCCGGGAATCCGGCGCAGGGGTTCCCCGCCGAACAGACGGGACAGGATCCGGAGTACATCACGACGAGCGCCGGTGGCGCCAAGGCGGCGGAGCACCTCCTCGGCCCTTGCGGAAATCTGGGCGGTATTCATGATTAATACCCCCTCTCGGCGCGAATCTGGGCCTGGAGGGCCTCAAGGGCGGGAATCGCCGACGGAATCCGGCGGGTCAGCTTAATGAAAGCTCCGAGCGAGCCACCGCGGGGGGCGTCATTGCCCTGCTCGTAACTTACGCCTGCACGGTCAAGGGCGGCCATGGCGGAGGATACCCCGGTTTCCTTAGAGAGACGGCGAAAACGGTTAGTCCAGCCCCAATAGAGGTGGACATTCTCACCGCGGGCGAGCTTGATGATAACGGTCAGCGCGTTAAAGCGATGGTCGCGATTGGAGGGGAGGGCGGCGATGATGCGGTCAAGCTTTTTCATGATTTGATCCTCGTTTTTCGGTTTTTACGGTTTCCCGGAGGCGTTCCGGATTTCATGAGTCTATTATCGCACTTTTTCAGAATTATGCAATACTGCAAAAGATTACTTTTGAGACAAAAATCACAGATTGAAACAAAATAAAAATCTGGCGGGCTAGAAATCCCTTTCTGATATATAATGCAAATATGCACAACTCATAAAGGGGGTACATATGACAGACAACCAAAAATCACCATCAGACTATATGCCGCCGGCGGTTATGCTGCGGGAATTGCACACCGCGGGATACACTGACCGCGAGGTCGGGGAGGCCGCCGGGATGCATACCAGTAGTATTAACCGCCTCCGCGCCGGAAAAACTACCAAAATCAATATCCGGCAGTATTTCCTCATATATGAGCTTTTTCGCAGGGTCTATCCCCGCGGAACCGTGGAGGTGGCATCATGACCGACATTTTAAGGTGCGGCGCGGAACCCGCAGAATGGGCCCGCGTTTTTTCAATCCCGGAGCTGGCCCCGTGGGTATTGCCCGTTGAGTGCAACCCGGAGACCCCGCTTTCCCCGAAATCGAGCATTAAGGCCGCGGGAAAATTGCCATCAGTCAAGAACGCCGCCGGCCAGCTGGTCGGGATTCCCGGCTGGACAACCGCCCCGGAAACCGATATCCGGCAGCTGGACGCATGGAGCCGGGATCCGGATGCCGGGTTCTGCGTAAGGACGGGACACGATGGCCTGATCGCCATTGATGCGGATATCGACAACCCGGAGACCGCCCGGGAGGTCATGACCCTGTTCTGTTCCGCCGCCGGCATAGCCCCCGCCGGATTCGCCTACCGCCATCGCGGCAATTCCAGGTGGGCCGCGATATGCCAGCTGACAGATCGCACCGTCCGACAGAAAACGGTTATCCACCTCGGAGAGCCCGGGGGAGACATGGTCGAGATCCTCGGGGCCGGGCAGCAATTAGTCTGCGCCGGGAGGCATCCTAAAGGAACCCGCTACCAATGGACGGGGGAGGGCATCACCTGTTACCCGATAACACCGGAGGCACTCCAGAGCTTCACCGCCGCCCTTTCCGCGCTTTACGGCGGAGAGACCGTGGCCGCCCGGAATAAATCCCCACGGCAAAAAGCCCCGTCATACGCCGCGCCGGACAGGTTAGCCAATTGGCTAAGGGATTCCGGGCGGGTGCTCAAAACCGGGGCGGGCGGGGAGCTCTACATACCGTGCCCGTGGTGCGACAGCCATTCCCGGAATTCCGGGGACACGGAAACCGCGTATTTCCCCGCTGGGAGCAACGGTTACCCGCACGGCGGGTTCAGGTGCCTGCACGCCCACTGCACAGATAAAGGCCTCCCGGAGTTCGCGGCATGGGCCCGGGGGCAGGGATACACGGAAACGGCCCCCGGGGACTACCCGGACGAAACCGCCAGCCCGGATGCCCCCGGCCTCCCGGGGATTCCGGAGGCACAACAGCCATCCACCAGCGACCGGCTCCTCCTTTGGACCAACGAAAAATCAGGGTACATCGAGAGCTGCATTTCAGCAGTCCGGATCGCCCTTTCGGACCCGGTTTTCTGCGGCTGGGAACTCGCTTTTGACACGTTCCAAGGAAAGGTAGTGATCCGCCAGCACGGCGAGCGGGAATGGAGGCTCTACACGGAGGACCACACGACAGAGCTCCGCGTTGAGCTGGAGAGCCAGAACTTCAAGCCGGGAAAAATTGGAAAAGACCTCGTCAATGACGCGGTAAAGCTCATCGCGCGGGATAACCATGTCGACACCATGCAGGATTTTCTAACCAGAACCCTGCCGAAATGGGACGGGATTCCCCGGGCGGAAACGTTCCTTTCCCGCTATTGCGGCGCAGAGGATTCCGAATACACCCGGGCGGTGGGGCGGTATTTCTGGGGGATGCTATGGCGGCGGGCAATTTCACCGGAGCCAATAAAAGCCGATATCAGCCTCGTCCTTATCGGGCCGCAAGGAGCGAACAAAACCCGATTTATCAAAATGTTGGCCCTCGCCCCGGAATTCCACACAGAACTCAATTTTAACCTTTCGGCGGCAGAATTGGCGATGAGAATGGGCGGGCGGGTGCTGGCAGAATTCCCGGAGATGGTCGGATTCGGAAAGCGAAAACTTGAAGAAATAAAGGCTTTTTTGACCCTTGAGACCGACACATACCGCCCTCTCTATTCCAGCGATCAGCGCACAGTTACCCGCCGGAGCCTTTTTATCATGACAACCAATAACGGGTCATTCTTGAGCGACCGCACCGGGAACCGGAGATACGCCCCCGTTGAGGTTTCACACTTTGACGCCGATGCGGCCCTGCCGGACATTCCGCAATTATGGGCCGAGGGGGAGCATATCTTCAAAGCAGCCGGAGGATTAAAGCTCCATCGCGACGTGGAGGCGATAACCGAAAGCCTCAATGAAAATTACGTCCTCCCGGATGCATGGGAGAACGCTATTCAGGAGTGGCTGGACGGGCAGGCATGCGCCGCCCCGGATGCGCGCTATCCGGTACAGAATCGCAATATCCTGAAATACGCCCTCGGTTTCACCGACAGCGCGATCCAGCGGGATGACCTCTCCCGGGTTTCCGAGATAATGCAGAACCTCGGATATCGCTACAAGAACGCCCGCACCCCGTCAGGGCTCGCAAAAATGTGGTGTAAATCACAAAATTAACAATCAAATTGTCAAAACCCCCGACTTCTGAACATTAGGAGATAGAAGCGGGGGAATTTCTCTCCCGCGCAATCGAGGAAAATCACAAAATGAAAATCGATAAATCCGTCAAACTAATTTACACCCCGTCCCGCGCCCCTGGCGCTGTCATTAACGCCGTTCCGGTACCCACCATCGACGGCACCGCTCACAGCGGCCACGGCATCGCCTGTGTAGGTTATGAGGCCGGCGCAACCCCGCTGACCGGTGTGGCAACCCGCAAAGGGGGCTCCCGGGCGTATGTCAGGCTGACAGTTAACCGCGGCGATCTTAAGGTTATTCCGGTTATGGATGAGGACGGGCAGGTCATCGGGTTTGAGATAGCCGCATCCGGAGATGACGCCGGCCTCGCCCTCGCCGCCGCCATCGCGGAAATGGCAGATCGCCTTAAAAATGACATGTAACCTGTTACCCTTACCCCGTTACTTATTGAGGTAACACCCCCGAGAGGGGGAGTCAGGATCCCGGCACGATTGCCGGGTTTTTTGTTTTTTGCCCGGAAAAATGGCCAAAAACGTTACCTTTAGGGATAAAGGTATACAAAAGGTAACACAAAGGTAACACTCCGCCAGACTTTATACTATAAGGCCTTAACGCTACTTGTTACCTTTGTTACCTTTATATTCTATAAAAAAGTAAAAAATTAATAATTAATACATGTGACATACGTGTATATATAGAGAGGGATTTTTTTCTGCAAAGGTAACACGGCAAAGGTAACAGACCCCCGGAGGCAAAAACGGCGATCCGTTTCTCGGATTTTTCCCGGGGACGGGGTATAATGGGAAAATCGGAGGACGGCGGAATCATGGAAAAAATCATTGCCTGGATATCAGACAACATCCCGGTCATCACGGGGGCGGTTTTCGCATTCACTATCAGCCTCCTGACCCTCCGGGAGGGGAGTTTCGGAGAGCGGCTAACCAAAGCCACACTTTGCAGCATTTTTTCAACCGGCCTGTTTTACGGAATAGTTTCCCTTTTTCCCACCTGCCCCCCGGAAGCCGCCGTGGCCATCGGCTCGTTCGTTGGATTCTATGGCGTAGACCAGACAAAAGCTCTTATCCTCGACAGAATAACCGCTCTCACGGGCAAGAAGAATCAGCCGGAGAATCAGAATCATGATGACGTTATCTGACGCGGGGCGAAATGCCATTATCCGGCGGGAAGGCCTTCGCCTCACGGCGTACACCTGCGAAGCCGGAAAGCTCACCATCGGCATAGGCCATACCGGCCCTGACGTGTACCGTGGCCAGAAAATCACCGAAGAAAAGGCCTATGAACTCCTCGCCCGGGACATCGCCCCGATAGAAAAATTTTTAAGCGGCCTCGATTACCCCTATACGCAAAACCAATACGACGCCCTGATCAGCTTTATCCTCAACATCGGGCTGCCAAAATTCAAAATGAGCACCATGCTCATGTATATCCGAGGGCTATCCGCCCCGGAGCGAATCGCCGGGGAGTTTACCCGGTGGGTCTGGGTCAGCAAGATCAAGCGCGAAAAATTAAAAACCGGGGTCATTCAGGAAACAACGGTCAAGGTACAAAGCAAGGGCCTCCTTGCCCGCCGGGAATCAGAGCGGCGGCAATTTTTAACAGGGATCGCATCATGAAAATCATCGACATGGATATATCCGAAGTTATCCCGTACTCGAATAATCCCCGGGATAATTCCAAGGCCATAAACGCTGTGGCGGCATCAATCCGGGAATTCGGGTTTAAAGTTCCCGTGGTGATTGACCGGAACAATATTCTTATCACCGGCCACACCCGGCTGGAGGCCGCTAAAAAACTCGGTATAACCAAAATTCCGGCAATAAGAGCGGCAGACCTGACGGACGCACAGGTTAAAGCGTTCCGGCTTGCAGATAACAAGGTCGCGGAAATCGCGACATGGGACGATAAAGCCCTCGCGGCAGAATTGCAGGCGCTGGATGACATGGACTTTGATATGTCAGATTTTGGGTTCGCTGATGATGAGCTCCGGGAGGATATCGAGAACCTAGAGGATCCGGAGGTTCCGGAGGAGCCTGACCCGATATGCCAGCCCGGGGATATATACCAGCTTGGCCACCATCGCTTGATGTGCGGGGACAGCACAAACCCGGAGAATGTCCGGGCATTATGCGACGGTCGCGAGATGGACTTGCTGCTGACAGACCCGCCCTACAATGTCGAATACGAGGGGGCCTTTGTTAACCCGGAGTCCCGGGAACAACTACAAGGTGACAAAATGACCCGTAGTGCATATCGGGAATTCATAACGTCGGCCTTTGTGGCGGCAAATCTCGCCCTCCGCCCCGGAGCCGCGGTATATATCTGGTTTGCAGATAAGGAAACGATTTCCATATATACCGGGATTGAGAATACCCCCGGCTGGACCATCCGGCAGCAGCTAGTCTGGGTCAAGCAGCGCCTCGTTTTTGGTCGAAGTGACTATCAGTACCAACATGAGCCGTGCATATATGCGGTTAAATCTGGCGCGGAAAGGTTTTTCACCGATGCCAGGACTGAAACCACGGTAGAGGATGACCGGCCGGACATCCGTAATCTGAGCAAGCCGGAACTTGTCATGATGTGCCGGGAACTTATGGACGCGCTTACCCCCGGCGCGACAACAGTTCTCCGAGAGGATAGGCCGTCCCGCAACGAGATACACCCCACCATGAAACCAGTTAAGCTATTCGCCCGGCTTATGGCAAATAGCAGCCGAAAAGGGGAGGCGGTACTTGATATTTTCGGCGGTTCCGGAACCACAATCATTGCAGCGGAGCAAATTGGCCGGAGCGCATACGTTCTGGAGATAAGTCCGAAATATTGCGACGCCATACTCGCACGATATGAGGCATTAACAGGGATAAAACCGGTTAAAATCGGGGGGAAATTATGATCGTTGAGCAATGGGGCATTGACAGGGTCAGACCATACCCGAACAATCCGCGAAAAAACAAAAAAGCCGTGGCGGCTGTCGCCAAATCGATCCGGGAATTCGGGTTCAAAGTTCCTATAGTGGTGGATACGGAAGGCGTTATCATTACCGGGCACACCCGGAGAGAGGCGGCCATTTCCCTCGGCATGAAAACCGTTCCGGTTATCGTGGCGGATGACCTGACAGAACAACAGATCAAGGCATTCAGGCTCGCGGATAATAAGGTCGCGGAAATCGCTGAGTGGGACGATGACGCGTTGCAGGAGGAGCTCGCGTCCCTAGACGCCGCGGCGCTGGGCATTGATATGTCCGATCTGGGCTTCTCGATTGATAATGACCCCACAGCGGATGACTTTTCGGAAGATTTTTCCCTGCCAGACGGTCAACGTCCGGAGATGTGCACCTGTACGTTCACGTTGCACTACCGGCAGAAGGAGCTTATCGATTACGTTCTCGCGAAAGTTCCGGATAAAAGTATTCGCGAAAAATATACAAACCAGAACCGGGACGGCAACGCGCTATATGAGGTGGTGAAAGAGTGGGCAGAGCAAAAGAAATTGAGGTGAAGGTCATCCCGAGCAAGATCGCGATTCCCTTCGTTAAAAAGCATCATTATTCCGGCAAGGTGGTGCAGAACTCTAACCTGCACTTCGGAGTTTTTCTGGATAAAGCGCTCCACGGCGTTCTGAGTTTTGGCCCCAGCCTGGACAAATCGAAAACAATCTGCCTCGTTCGCGGGACAGGGTGGAATAATTTCCTCGAGCTCAACCGCATGGCGTTTGATGAGGTACTGCCCCGCAATTCGGAAAGCCGCGCGATCTCCATGTGCATTAAGCTAATCAAAAAGCACGCCCCGCAAATAAAATGGATCATATCCTTTGCGGATGGATGCAGCTGCGGCGATGGCACGATCTACCGGGCCTCAAATTTTGTCCTGACGGATATCAAAAAAAACGCGAATCTGGCCCTTCTTCCGAATGGCGACAAAATCCATAAAATGACACTTGCTAGCAACCCTACAACCCCCCGCCCGGAGCTTGGCGGCCGCACTTTCTATGACGTAACCGGCGGGAAATCGGATTTTCCCGCATACGTTAAAGCCGCCGGAGCGACAATTCTTGAAGGGTTTCAATTGAGGTATATATACTTTGTGGATAAGCGCTGGCGGGAAAGGTTAACCGTTCCGGAGATACCTTTTTCGGAGATCGATAAGGCCGGCGCCGGGATGTATAAGGGCGAAAAAATCGCGATAAAAGCGCGGCATGTTGACGAATACTGCCTGCATGACGAGGTGAACGATGACTGAAACTGACGCGCAGAAAGCTCTCGATGATGCCCTTTTCCGGTTAGCCGTTGGCGCGACCGTGGAGGAAATCGGGAAGGACGAAAACGGAACGACGAAGGTTTTTAAAAGGAAGCTCGCCCCGAATCTTGACGCGATAAAGTATATCGAACAGCGGCGGAAACCGGGTAAAAGCCGCCCGGCCAGATGGCAGCCGGCATTGCCAAAACCGGAAAATGAGAGTTCCGGCGGATAATGCCGCCGCAAAACGTGATAAGATAAGGGCAATCGTGCTCGGTTCCCTGCCCGGATGAGGTCATCAGGAGCATAGCCGGGCCATCACTAGAGGATCCTACCATGGCAACGGTTAAGCCCCGCCGCCCTTGCGCACATCCCGGATGCCGGGAATGGGCCGTCAAGGGCTCCTATTGCGCCAGGCACGCGGCCGAATGGGAAGCAAAGCTGGCAGAACGGCGGGCAGCGTTTGCGGCCCGGGCAGATAATGCCCGGCCTTCAGCGGACGCCAGAGGCTACACCTCAGCATGGAGGAAGGCCCGGAAGGCTTACATCATCCGGCACCCGTTATGCGCTATATGCGGCGCCCCCGCCACGGACGTGGATCACATCATCCCGCACCGCGGCGACAGGAAATTATTCTGGGACACGAACAACTGGCAAAGCCTCTGCCACGAATGCCACGGCCGGAAATCATACAGCGAGCGGCACCGAAAAGGCAGGAAACAACCGGAGGCAGATCCGGAAATGGGGATCGTGATAATCACTTAAAAAATATCATTAGACATGATATAATTTAACACATTAAATAACATCATGCACCTTGACGAAATTTAACCACCACACGGGCACCCCCTAGGGGGGAGTTTTCAAAAAAGGGCATGCACAAAGCAAC
>Ga0326514_10000838_pt1 | contig 20241 bp, 19 predicted proteins | sample 3_2548_0518_D_FD_203653 | JGI IMG/M metagenome (GOLD analysis project Ga0326514, IMG submission 203653) | Bovine rumen microbial communities from UC Davis, California, United States - 3_2548_0518 | ecosystem: Host-associated > Mammals > Digestive system > Stomach > Rumen | place: USA... | reverse complement strand
TGACCATGGCGGCAGTGCTGGCAGGATATGCATTCATCTGGATCGTGTGGCACTGAGACAGGTGCCGGCTATATGGCGCAAACCAGTGCAGAACGATATGGTACAAACCGGTGTATAACTTGACATGGTCTGCAGATTGATATAGATTGAGCCGGATGGGCTTTGTATAGAACCTTTCTTTGGACCGTTTTTATAAAGGAGCACACAGACAGGCATGACAAAATATATGTCGAGGCAGGAGATGCGTGAGGTGAATCAGCGGATCGCCGCGGATATCGGGAGATACGGTACCGATATCATTCATTCGGACCTGTTTCAGAGCGGTTTCGGGCAGAAGCATCACACCAATACGACGGTTGCCGAGCATACGCTGAATGTGACAGCTTCCGCACTGAGAATGAGCTACCGGCTGGAAAAGATGGGGCTGAAGCTGGATCTTCGTGCTGTGACAGTCGGGGCGCTCTGCCATGATCTTGGCATCATCGGGCGCTACGAGAAGTTCGCAAACAACCGGGAGTCCCTGAAACTTCATCCGATCGATTCGGTCCTGGTTTCAAGGAGACTGGTTCCGGATATGGACCACAAGACGGAAGAGATCATCCGGTGCCATATGTGGCCGCTGAACGGATGGATGCCATCTTCGGCAGAGGGTTATATCATCACTCTGGCAGACAAGTACAGTTCGGTCCGTGAGCTGCTGTACCGGCCGTCGCTTCCGCTTCTGAGGAGAGAGACCATGGGCATGATCATGACAGCTATGATCGCCTGAGGCAGCCAGTCTGGGGAATAAAGAAAGAGGTTTCATATCGGGAGGGGATGCAGTCTTCGACGCGTACTCGCTGGTCGTGATGATGCTTGCGTCGCGATCCCGGCTGCTCTGCCGGGAGCCTTTGTCTTCCACTGGCCGGTACTTGCAGTGTACGCTTGCACCTGCATAGATGAGGTAGGCAAAATTCCATGGGTCATGGTGCGGTTCCGCAAATACAAGTGGCTGAAAAACCTCACCCGTGATTAGGAAAATGTCACATGCCGGGTGGTTCCTCCAAAGCTGTTTAAACAAATATCTGTACCGCCCGACTGCAAAGCTCGAAAGTATTTCCGGATAATTACGAAAAATCGATAATAATTCGGTTTACTTTCTCCATTCCGGGTGGTATCATTCGTGTCAAACAAAAAAAACATTTTTGTAAATGCTTTGACCAGAACATACTCACGGATGGAACGTCACAGAGAGCTGCGGGAGCTGAGATGCAGCATGAAGAAGTCCGGAAGAGCCTCATCTGCGAGCAGCGAGCTGAACACGGACCGATTGTCCGATAAGTAGGTGCAGCCGGTGATCACCGTGATATGATAATCGAGGGGCTGCCTTCGGCAGCAAGCAAAGTGGTACCACGAAGATGTGATTTCTCCGCCTTTGCGCGCAGCATGCGTGCAGGGGCGTTTTTTATGCCTTAAGGAAGGAACCGATCTATGGCAGACAGGAAGATGGCTGTGGAGAACATTGAAGGAGTGACAGAGAAACTTCCGGACTCCGCCCGCGGCAGATATGTGAAGCGCCTTCTGGCTGCCTATCGTGGCTTTTACAACATCACTCCTGCGGAAGATCTGCCGGGAGCAGGGAGGCCGGAAGGTCTTCTCTGCAGATGCGACCTCGATATGAAGAATGCCCAGTATGTTCTTTCCAGAAAGAATGAGCTCTGGAGCGCGGAAAGCCATGAATATGCTTATGTATTTACTTTTCCGCGGCTATACGAGGATCTCTACAGGGAGCTGGAGAGCTATGTGTATGAGGAAGGGATGAAGCTCATCCATCCGGGAAAAGGACATATGTGCTCCACACTTACTTTGCTGGTCGTCTGTGATGAATGCACACCGGAAGCTGAGAAGCTTCTGAAAAAGTGCAGGATCCACAAGAACTTCCGGATGAGCCTGGACGGCTGGATGGATTTTCATACAGCCCTGGCGGTCGTAAAAGAGAAAGCAGCGCCGGACAAAGCAGTGCCAGGTACCCGCCATGGGCTTTTCGGAAGAAAGGCTTCCGGAAGAGTGGTGACCAACTCCAGCGGTCATGAGAACGCGAAGCTGATGAAACAATTGCTTCCGAAGGCCGGTTAATTTGTTCATCCTGCGCAATCAGCGCTGATGAAAATACAGAAATTCATAGTTTCAAGAGGAGGAAGTATTATGAATGCAGCATTAATCCTTCTGGTTGGCATCGTGATCCTTGCCTGCGGTTATCTTTTTTATGGAAGATGGCTGGCCAGGACATGGGGCGTGGATCCGGCCAGAAAGACACCGGCTTATGAATATGAGGACGGTGTCGACTACGTACCTTCAAAGGCACCTGTCCTGATGGGACATCATTTCTCATCGATCGCAGGCGCAGGTCCTATCACCGGACCGGTCCAGGCAGCTGTTTTCGGATGGGTACCGGTTGCACTCTGGATTCTGGTCGGAGGAATCTTCTTCGGCGGAGTTCATGATTTCGGAGCTCTCTTTGCATCTGTCCGCCACAAGGGACAGTCGATCGGCGAGATCGTCGGCGACACCATGGGATCCGGGATGAAGAAACTTTTCCTGATCTTCACCTACCTGACCCTGCTTCTGGTCATTGCCGCATTCTCATCCATGGTTGCAGGAACCTTCGCGGCAACCTACACCGATGGCGTTCTTGACAAGGCAGCATCAGCAACCAATGCTTCCACTGCGATGATCTCACTTCTGTTCATCGTCCTGGCTATTGCATTCGGTTTCCTGATCTACCGCAGAAATGCGCCGCTGCTTGCCACCACCCTCGCTGGTATTGTCGGAATCGTTGCAATCATCGCAATCGGCCTTCACTGGCATCCGATCTATCTGAATAATACCGCATGGATGATCGGAATCGGAATCTACATCACGGTTGCGTCTGTCGTTCCGGTCTGGATCCTGCTTCAGCCGAGAGATTACCTCAGCTCATTTTTGCTTTACTTCATGCTGATCCTGGCTGTGATCGGTATCTTCGGATCTCATCCGAACATGGCTGCTATGCCGGCATTCACCGGATTCTACAATCAGACTCAGGGATATCTGTTCCCGGCTCTGTTTGTTACCATTGCATGCGGCGCGATCTCCGGATTCCATTCCCTGGTTTCTTCCGGCACAACGTCCAAGCAGCTTGACAATGAGAAGCACGCACTTCCGGTTGCTTACGGTTCCATGCTGATCGAGTGTGTCCTTGGACTCTGCACCATCTGCGCAGTTGGTTTTCTGTGGAAGGATTTCTCATCAGGAACCATCACCAACCCGATGCAGGTATTCTCGATCGGTATCGCAGGTATGGTCTCAAAGCTTCCGGGACTTGCCGGCGCCGAGAATGTCATCCGTTCTCTTCTGATTCTGGCGATCTCCGTATTCTGCCTGACTTCTCTGGATACATCCACCAGACTGGCAAGATACACGTTCCAGGAACTCTGGCTTGCACCGGGCGAGACGGTTGAGGATGCGAAGGGATTCAAGAAGGTTCTTGTCGATCCGTACTTCTCATCGATCCTTACCGTCGTCCTTGGCATCGGCCTTGGAATGACCGGATACATCAACATCTGGCCGCTGTTCGGCGCATCCAACCAGCTGCTTGCTGCGGTCGGACTCCTTGCAGTTGCTACCTGGCTTGGAAAAGTCGGCAAGAAGAATAAGATGTTCTACATCCCGATGGTATTCATGATGGTTGTCACGGTTACTTCTCTGGTCCAGACTATCATCAAGAATGTCAGGCTTTATGCTTCGGGAGCTTCCACTGATCCGGTATGGGATATCGTCCGTATCGTCATTGCATTCCTTCTGGTCGTGCTTGCTCTGATCCTGGCTGTGGATTCCATCCGCACCATGAAGAAGCAGTCAGACGCGAAGAAGGCAGGAACTGCTTCTGCGGCTGCTCAGGAAGCTTAAGACTGAAAGATTAGGATAACCCCGTCAATATAGCAGAAAAGGGCGTCACCTTCGCAGGAAGGCGGCGCCCTTTTTGAAATGACTGTATTCTGCCCCTTTTTGATATGGCAGTCTGCAGGTATATAGAAGACTTAGTCAGGGCAGTTTGCAGGTAGATAGAAGACTTAGTCAGCTACGGACATCAGCTCGATGTGGAAGTTAAGCTCCTTGCCGGCCATCTCATGGTTGGCGTCAAGCGTGATGTTCTCCTCATCTTTGGCGGTTACGAGAACCGGGAAGTGGCGTCCCATGTCATCCTGCAGGAAGACTTTCTGGCCGACGGTCAGATCCTCGGAGCCGGGAAGCTCGGCAATCTTCAGGGCAAGGACATTGCGCTCATCACGCGGTCCGTAAGCATCTTCCGGCATCAGGTGGAGATCGACAGCCTGACCCTCTTTCATATCAACGACCGCCTTGTCGAAGCCCGGGATCATCATGCCGACGCCGGAGACAAACTCAAGCGGTTCGTTTCGACTATAAGAAGAGTCGAACTCGGTTCCATCGTTGAAGGTTCCTCTGTAGTGGACCTTGACGGTCTTTCCCGCATTCTTTCCTGGATAGATGATCTCTCTCGGACCATGGCATCCGCCGCATCCGCCGCCGCAGCCCTCGCCGCATCCTTCTTCGCCGCATCCGCCGCCGCAGCCTTCGCCCTCAGCATGCTCCTCGTGATCATGATGGTCACAGTTGGCATCTCCGACTGTCAGCTCGCCTCTGAGGAAAGCAGCCACTGCATCATCGGCGCTTCCCTTGCTGCCAGGGTAAATGGTTATCCCGGCAGCGTCCAGAGCAGCCTGGACGCCTCCCCCGATACCGCCGCAGATCACCGCCGCGACATTCTTTTCCTTCAGAAGGCCAGCCAGCGCTTCGTGGGCGATGGTTCCGGTGGAGATGACCTCGCTGTCTTTGATCTCACCGTTCTCTATCGTATAGATCTTGAAATTCTGACTCTTTCCGAAGTGCTGGAAGACATCTCCGTTATCGTATGTAACTGCAATACGCATACGTCTTTTCTCCTTTTTGATTTCGCTATAAGCAAAATTTAATTTTGTGCTATCTGTTACAGTATAACCAATAAGGTGAGTCCGGGTCAACTGAAATTGCGGAAAGCGGATAGAAGAGATGGAAGAATTTCAGAAAAGGTTCCGGGGCAAACCCTCAATGACATATTTATGCAGTTGACATGAGTTAGGATAAGTTCAGATCAAGAAAGCCCTGAATGTGGGGCGGGAATCCGGAAGATATACTCAAAAAAAGGAGGAGTTACCGTATGGTCGATCTCGCTACAATCAATCACTACAGAAACATGGAACTGAACGGCAGACAGACCGGAGCCAGGCTGAAACAACTGATGAAGGAAGCCCACGTGACGACGCAGGATATGGCGGATCTCTGCGGAGTCAGCAGAGTGGCTGTATCCAAGTGGCTTTCCGGCAAGAGCGAGCCGGAGCTTTTCCGGCTGTACATCATTGCAGATTATCTCCAGGTCGACATCGAAGATTTTCTGGTCGTGAGCAGATGCAGGCATCAGAAGACGGAAGGTCCCGCTGCGCGCAAGGTAGCCTGAAGATTCCGCTGCACGTAAGGAAGCCTGTCGATCCCGCTGAACGCAAGGCAGCCTGAAGAGGCATATGGCCCCTGGCGTGGAACGAAAAAATTACGGAATTTTCTATATACTATGGAAGATAAGCTGATTCTATCCGCGGATGTGCTACAATAGCCGGGAATACGCCGCATTAAGACAGAAGGCTGACTTTGGGCGGCAGGGGAGGAATCAGACCATGGAATTCAGCAGAGTTGTAAACCGCTTCGGAGATGAGATCTTCGCAGCCCTGAACGAGAAGAAGATCGCTCTTGAGAAGCAGGGAAAGACCATCTATAACCTGAGCGTAGGCACTCCGGATTTTGAGACACCGGAGCACATCAAGAAGGCGCTCATCAAAGCAGCAGAAAATCAGGACAACTGGAAATATGCCCTGAGAGACTGCGACCGTCTGGTTGAGGCTGTTATTCAATATTATAAGAAGAGATTCGGCGTAACGCTCAGGCCGGACCAGATCCAGAGCTGCAACGGTACCCAGGAAGGCATGGGCCATATCGGAATGGTACTCTGCAATGAAGGGGATACCGTTCTTCTTCCGACACCCTGCTACCCGGTCTTCATCACCGGGGCCAGGATGGCAGGAGCAGATGTCTATTATTATCCGATGACGGCGGAGAATGGCTGGCTGCCGAAGGTAAGCGAGATTCCGGAGGATGTTGCGAAGAAGGCAAAGTATATGGTTGTCTCCCTTCCCTCCAATCCGATGGGATCGGTCGGGACTCCGGAACTGTATGAAGAGATCATCGCATTTGCAAAGAAGTATGATATCCTGATCGTTCATGATAATGCCTATTCCGACATCATCTTTGACGGCTGTGAGGGAAAGAGCTTCCTTTCCTATCCGGGAGCTGTGGACGTCGGAGTAGAGTTTTTCTCCCTGTCCAAGAGTTTCAACCTGACCGGAGCGAGGATCAGTTTTCTGGTCGGCAGATCAGATGTGGTGCAGGCTTATAAGAAGCTTCATACCCAGATCGATTTTGGTATGTTTCTTCCGGTCCAGGAAGCTGCGATCGCGGCTCTGACCGGACCGCTTGATTCAGTGAAGGAGCAGTGCAGGAAGTACCAGGAGAGAAGGGATGCTCTCTGCGGAGGCTTCCGCTCCATCGGATGGGATATGGTCAACAGCCATGGGAGTATGTTTGTCTGGGCCCCGGTCCCGAAGAAGTACAAGTCTTCCATGGACTTCTGCCTGGACCTGATCGAAAGGAGCGGAGTCATCTGTACGCCGGGTTCCAGTTTCGGGCCTCTGGGAGAAGGCTACGTCAGATTTGCCCTTGTTCTGCCGCCTGAGAAGATTCAGGAAGCAGTGAATGCGGTCAAAGAGTCCGGAATTCTGGATGACTGAAAAAGCCTTGGAATAGATGAAAAAGTCCGGAACATGCCGGGGCAGATCCGAAGAAGTTTCGGAATATGACACAGTACCGTTAATATTTTACTTGACGCAATAAGGCGTGAGTGCTAATATTTCCATAAATTAACAGACGGAAAAGAAGGTCTCGTAAGGCTCTGCAAGGATGCAGGGTTTTACGGGATTTTTTGCGCTCAGGAAAGGTGCCAGGTACCTTCTGAGAGGCGCTTCCGCCGGGGTTTTTGCCTTTTGAGGCAGAAAAGGAGGAGATTATGAAAAATAAGATGATGGCAGCTCTTCTTTGCGGAGCGATGGTACTGTCCCTCGGGACCGGCTTTGTGTTCGCGGATGAGACAGAAGGGGGAACAGAGGCTGCGGAGACGACATTTACGGAAAGCCCGGATGGCCCGGGTCTGCTCGAGGATGGCGTATTCTCGATTGCAAATGAATGCGGCTATGCTCCTTACAACTGGTCCCAGCCGGATGATTCCAATGATTCCGTACCGATCGAAGATACCAGTGAGTTTTCGAATGGCTACGATGTCATGATCGCAAAGAAAATCTGCGATGCGTATGGCTGGAAGCTGAAGATCAACCGTCTTGACTGGGATTCCCTGATCCCGGCTGTCCAGTCCGGCCAGGTGGATGCGATCATTGCCGGCCAGTCCATGACCGCTGAGCGCGCGGAGCAGGTTGATTTTGCAGGACCTTATCTGTACGCAAGTATCGTCGTCCTGACCAGGAAAGATTCTGACTTTGCAAAAGCAAAGGGAATCTCCGACCTGTCCGGCGGAAAGTGCACCTCCCAGATGGGCACCATCTGGTATGACAAGTGCCTGCCGCAGATCGACGGAGCGGAAATTCAGGAAGCTGCGGAGTCGGCTCCGGCTATGCTGATGGCTCTGGAGACCGGTGCCGTCGACTACGTCTGCACCGATATGCCGACCGCCCAGGGCGCAGTTCTCGCTTATCCGGATATGCAGATCCTTGATTTCACGGACTCTGACGACAACTTCGAGGTATCGGATGAGGACATCAATATCGGTATCTCCGTCAAGAAGGGCAACACAGCTCTGAAAGATGAGATCGACGCGGTTCTTGCCACCATGGACAAGGATGATTTCGACGAGATCATGGGTGACGCGGTCAAGATCCAGCCGATCACGAATGGCTGAGAGCCTGGCAGCATGGCCGCGGGCTGAGGAACGTCTACCGGAATGAAGGAAAAAGGAAGGTATCATGGGGCAGTTTGCAAAACTTGGAAGTGACATGGTCTCCCTCTGGTCCAAGTATGGGGGAACCTATATGGGAGGGATCTACCGGACGCTGGTCCTGGCGACGATAGGTACGGTGATCGGATGCCTGATCGGGTTTGTCTGCGGTATCGTGCAGACGATCCCGGTCTACAAGAACGACTCCCCGGTCAAGAAAGTGATCCTGAAGGTCGTCCAGATCATTCTCAGGATCTATGTGGAGGTTTTCCGCGGGACTCCGATGATCCTGCAGGCAGTCTTCATCTATTATGGCCTTCCGTATTTTTCCAACAATACGATCCAGTTTGATGGAAAATGGCTCGTCTCTATCATCGTTGTCTCGATCAACACGGGTGCTTACATGACCGAGTCGATGCGCGGGGGAATCATATCCGTGGACACAGGCCAGACCGAGGGAGCTATGGCGATCGGCATGACACATTTCCAGACGATGACGAGTGTTGTGCTGCCGCAGGCGATCCGGAATATCATGCCGCAGATCGGCAACAACTTCATCATCAACGTGAAGGATACTTCCGTCATGTTCATCATCGGGTTCACGGATTTCTTTGCGGTGCATAAGTCGGTCGTGGGAGCGACATTTACCTACTTCCCATCTGCTGCGATCGAGATGATCGGCTATCTGACGATGACGCTGCTTGCTTCCTGGCTGCTGAGGCTGCTCGAGAAGAAGATGGACGGCAAGAGCGACTATGAGCTTGTCGCGGTCGACCAGCTGACCCTGCCTGCCGGCGTCTACCATGTGGACAGTCAGAAGGCGGAGAAGGACCTGAATCCGGATGAGCGGGCGGCCCTTCTCAAAGAGCGTGAGAAGGCAGCGGAAGGCGGAAAGGAGGTACGCTGAGATGAGTGACCTTAAGCAGACAGAAAGCGAAAAGAGCGAAGAGGCTATCATCGCCGTACGGCACCTTTCCAAGAAGTTCGGAAGCCACGAGGTCCTGAAGGATATCGACTTTGATGTCCGCAGGGGCGATGTGACGACGGTGATCGGGGCTTCCGGATCGGGCAAATCGACGCTTCTTCGCTGCATCAATCTTCTTGAGACTCCGACTTCCGGCCAGGTGCTTTATCATGGCCGGGACGTCTGCGGAAGAAAAGTGGATGTGCCGGGTTACCGCAGCCATGTGGGTATGGTCTTCCAGTCTTTCAATCTTTTCCTCAACAAAAATGTGCTCGATAACTGCATGGTCGGGCAGATGCGGGTCCTGAAAAGACCGAAGGAGCAGGCCTTTCAGGAGGCGGTCAAGTACCTGGGGAAGGTCGGTATGCTCCCTTATATCAAGGCGAAGCCGAGGCAGCTTTCGGGGGGCCAGAAGCAGCGTGTGGCGATTGCAAGGGCGCTTGCGATGAATCCGGAAGTCCTGCTTTTCGATGAGCCGACTTCGGCACTCGACCCTGAGATGGTCGGGGAGGTCCTGGATGTTATGTCAGACCTGGCGAAGGAAGGCATGACGATGATCGTCGTGACGCATGAGATGGCTTTCGCAAAGCAGGTAAGCACGCAGGTCGTCTATATGAATGATGGGGTGATCTGCGAGCAGGGAAGCCCGGAGCAGATCTTCGAACACCCGGAGAGCGAAAAGACGAAAGAATTCCTGGCAAGATTTCTGCGGTAAAACAGACCAGACAACTTACAATGAAGAGGCTGTGAAGATATGGAAAATATATCCGCACAGCCTCTTTGTTTTGTTGCTTTGGGAATTGTCTGGTGCCAGGCACCAGAAAACTTCAAGGTATTATCTGACAATTCGGTGAACTGCATGGTACATGACGTCAGAAAACTTGATATAAATATAGAATATGTCAGACAAATATGCAAATTATCAAGAATTGTCAGGCACCAGGCACCAAAAAAATCCAGAAAACTTGGACATAAATTGAGATATTATCTGATAAATCGGCGAATTTTCTGGTGCCTGGCACCGGAAAAATTGGACACAATTCAAGGAATTGTCTGACAATTCAAGGAGGGGATAGAGATGAGACTTGTATTAGCGTCGCAGTCGCCCAGGCGGCTGGAGCTGCTCACCAGGGTCGGGCTTGTGCCTGAGGTGCTTGTGAGCGGAGTGGAGGAGATCACAAGAGAGACGGAGCCTCAAAGGGTGGTCATGGATCTGTCGAGGCAGAAGGCGGAGGGTGCCTGTGCGCTGCTGAGGGAAAAGGAGGGCCGGGTAGAGGTGCCGGATACCTATATCATCGGTGCAGATACGGTCGTCTGTGTGGATGGCACCATCCTTGGCAAGCCGCATTCGCATGAGGAGGCGGAGGGAATGATCCGTCTGATCGCGGGAAGGACGCATCAGGTCTACTCAGGGGTCACGATCATCGCGCCTTTTGAGGGGAAGCAGGAGTCCTTCGCGGAGAAAACGGATGTCACGGTCTATCCGATGTCAGATCAGGAGATCCACGACTATGCGTTCAGCCGGGAACCGATGGACAAGGCTGGCTCTTATGGGATCCAGGGATTCTTTGGCAGATATATCGAGAAGATCGACGGAGATTATTCGAATGTGGTCGGACTTCCGGCCGGAGCTGTGTATCAGCATCTGAAGACTTTTCTGCACTGATTTCGCCAGGCTGCAGGTCAGTCAAATGAAAAACGCGTTCCGTCTGCTGACCCGCATTAAGGTATATGCGTACCCGGTCAACTTTCGGAAAGAAAAATACACGATATGGCGATAAAGTGCAACCTTAACAATTTAGATGTGGTCTCCTTTTTGCTAAAATTTATATGTTTGGCAGATGCGTGAATGGGGTTTTGTACCCTCATCGGCTGAGGAGACCATACGATTAGTGCTTGCCAAGACCGGAAAAGCGCTCCATAATGAAAGAAACTATTCTTTTCTGCAGAGGCAGGATCTTTTTTCATCAGGATTCTCCAAAGAGTGAATCCTTCATTGCTCAGCCGACCGGCTGCATCTAAAGCAGATACTTTATGCAGTAAAACATTCATCGTTTATCGCCTGGCTGAGAATTTTATCCCAATCTTTCTAAGGACTGTATATGTACAAGGTAATACTCATCGATCCGGATCCGTCTGTACTGGACTGGCTTTCCGGAAGCATCCCGTGGCAGGAGCTGGAATGCGGGCTCGCAGGCACGGCAAAAGATGAAGCGGAAGGAATGAATCTGGTAGCCGAGCTCCATCCGGATCTTATGATCACAGATATTGCTATGGAAAACCCGGACGGTCTTGGTATGGTTACTGGGATCAAGGCGGAGCACCCGGATATCCGGGTGACGATCCTGACTGTCCACCGTGACTTTGATTATGCACAGGAAGCGATCCGGATCGGAGTGGACCGTTTTCTGGTCAAGCCATCTTCCGGGGAAGAGATAAAGGAAGCCGTCCGGTTCATGGTACAGAAGCGGAAGGAGTATGATCAGGCCAAAGAGGCAGTCTTCCATCCGGTTGAAAGGGTCCTTCCGCCTGCGTCAAAAAGGGCGGCAAAGGCGGCCCTCAAGTATATCGAGGAGCATTATCAGGAAAAGATCCATCTGAAAGAGGTAGCCCAGTATGCCTATGTAAGTAGATGGTATATCAGCCGGCTTCTCAATGAGGAGACGGGGAAAAGCTTTCCGGACCTGGTGAATATGGTCCGGATCAGCAAGGCGAAAGAGCTGCTGATGGATTCTTCCTGCAAGATCGGTGATATCGCAGGCATGGTAGGATTCACTGATAAGGCGCACTTTGCAAGGGCATTCCGGAGAGAGACCGGGATGACACCGGGCGATTTTAGAAAGTTCGGCGGCTGAGAAACCGTCTGCCTTTAAAACTTCACGATGATCGTCGTCCCGACGCCCGGGGCGGAATCGAGAGCCAGGGTGGCACTATGGAGCAGCACGATGTGCTTGACCAGGGCCAGACCGAGTCCGGTGCCTCCGGTCTTCTTGGAACGGCTCTTGTCGACCCGGTAGAAGCGTTCGAATACGCGGTCCTGCTGTTCTTTCGGAATCCCGATTCCGTTGTCCTTGACAGTCAGGTAGACCTGGCCTCCTACCGTATGCACGCTGACCTTCACGTATCCATTCGGATAATTATAGCGGATCGCATTATCGACCAGATTCGTGACCAGCTCGGCGAGCATCTCCTCACGCCCAAGTACCATGGAGACTTCCCCCTCGTAAGAGAGGGAGACCTTGTTCTTTGAGGCAGGCATCTGCAGGTTGTCAACGCAGGTCCTTGCAATCTTGTCCAGGTCAACTTTGCTGAAAGGTTCCTTTTCCTCAAAGTTGTCCAGCTGCGAAAGCTTGATGATATCATTGATAAGGGAGAGCAGCCGCTTGCTGTTCTTTTCAATCTCAGCTGCGAAGCGCTTCACATCATCTGCGCTCCCCATCCCATTCTCAATCAGCTCAGCGTATCCGGAGATCGCTGTAAGCGGAGTCTTGAGCTCATGAGAGACATTTGCGGTAAAATCCTGCCTCATCTTGGCAGATTTCAGAATGTCCTCGTGCTGGACCCGGATCTTGTTGGCGAAAGGCACCAGCTCCGGGTAGGGCGGCATCATGGAGGAAGACCCCATGTTCTCCGCCATCGTCTCGATCGGCCGGATCAGGCTTCTTGTCAGAATATGCGCGACCACTATGCTGAGGAGGACGGTCAGAAGGCAGATCAGGACCAGACTGGGTACGGTGTGCTCCAGAATGGAGAAGAGATTGATTTTGACTCTGGCGACCCGTATGACCGTCTTATTCGGGAGCCTCAGTGCGTAGTAAAATGTACTTTTGTTCAGCGTATCAGAGCGCCGGACAGACTGGCCGGTACCGTTCGAAAGGGCATCCTTGATCTCCTCCCGGTCCTTGTGGTTTCCGAGGGAGGAGGGATCTGCCTGGTTGTCGTAGAGCACGGTCCCATCCTGGCCGATCCAGGTGATGCGGAACTGCTCTTTCTGAAAGTTCAGACGGCCGGCAGCCTCGGAAGAGGGTTCGTCGAAGAGCCCGCTGTCCCGCAGGACCTCGGCATCCGAAGCCAGATCGGAGAGTACCTGCCCCTCGAAGAAACGATAAGTGATATAGCTCCCGAGAAGCGCCATGAGCAGGATCCCCAGGATGGAGATAAAAAGCAGACTGGCATTAATCTTCTTTTTCATAACTGATCAGCCTTTCAGAATCTTTGCGCACAGGCTGCCGTGATCATATCGTCTTCGGCAGCGCGTAACGCTTTTCCATATCTTCCAGTGTCCTCTGGTATTCTACACTATCCCGCGATTTGATGATGTCCTGATATTCATGGAATCCGATTCCTTTTTCCTTCATGGAGAGGGTACAGACTGCGATATTGGAGCAGTGGTCCGCAATTCTTTCCATGTAGGTGGTGAGGTCTGCAAGGATGAAGCCAAGTTCGATCGTGCATCTCCCCTGGCGGAGCCTTTCGATATGACGCTGCTTCTCCTCCAGATTGAGAGCATCCATGACCTGCTCCAGAGGAAGGACATAGGAAGCCTTGTCCATGTTGAGACTGAAGAAGGAATCGACCGCCATATCAAGGATATCGGTGAGCGCCTGACGGACGACTTCCAGGTCCGCATGCGCCTCGTCCGAGAAGTTCAGTTTTTTCTCATCCATTTCCCTGAAAGCGTCAGAGATCCCGACCGCATGGTCGGAGATGCGTTCAAAGTTGCCGATATTCTGCTGGACCAGGTTGTAGAGCCGGCTATCTGTCTCATTCATGTCATGGCCGGGGATCCGGACCATATAGCTGCCGATCTTGTCCTCGTAGGTATCGACGGTATCCTCAAACTCGCGGACTTTGGTATCTATCTTTTCGTCAAAACCGGAATCGATCATGGTGAGGGCATCATAGACCGCTTCCCTTGCAAGATTGGCCATGCGGTCTGTCACGAACTTTGCCTGCTCCAGCGCCATGGCCGGGCGGTCAAGCAGATGGGAATCAAGCCGCCTCAGAACGATCGCGGTATCCTCGGGCGTCTCGGACTTCTTGTCCGGGACAGTCAGCACGGACAGCCTGACGAGCAGATTGCCGAACGGGAAGAGGACGATCGTTGTCACGATATTGAAGAGACTGTGGATCATTGCAATGCCTGCCGGAGCCGCCATCTCTTCCATAAATGAAAATTGCTGAAAGTGATTCAAGCTGTAGAAAACCAGCATGAACAGGACGGTCCCGATCAGGTTGAAGTACAGGTGGACCATAGCTGTGCGGCGCGCATTTTTCCGGGTCCCGATCGAAGAAATGAGAGCCGTCACACACGTACCGATATTCTGTCCCATGATGATCGGGATGACAGTCCGGTAAGGGACGACACCCGTGAGCGCCAGTGCCTGGAGGATTCCGACAGAAGCCGAGGAGGACTGGATGATCGCGGTGACGGCAAGCCCTGCGATCGTGCCGAGGACCGGGTTGCTGAACATCAGGAGAATATGGGTGAAGTTTGGATCGTCCGCCAGCGGGGCAACGGCTCCGGACATCGTCTCCATACCGAACATGAGGATCGCAAAGCCCATCAGGATCATTCCGATGTTATGCTTCTTCTCCTTTTTCGAGAACATGAGAAGGAGAATGCCGAGCAGTGCAAGCACGGGAGAAAAAGAAGATGGCTTCAGAAGATTTACCCAGATGGCAGATCCGCTGACACCGGTCAGCGAGAGCAACCAGGAAGTGACAGTGGTCCCGATGTTTGCCCCCATGATGACACCGACTGCCTGCTCAAGCTTCATGATGCCGGAGTTGACGAAACCGACGACCATGACAGTTGTGGCGGAAGAGGACTGGATCACGGCTGTGACAGCGAGCCCCAGCAGAACTCCGGAAAAGCGGGTCGATGTGAGCTTCTCAAGCAGCTGCTCCATACGGCCGCCCGACAGCATCGTGAGCCCGTCGCCCATCGCCTTCATTCCATATAGAAAGAGGGCTAGTCCGCCGATCAGCGTGAGAATCGGAAAAACATCCATAACGATAGCCTCCATGTGGCGTTTCAGGTTCTTTACAAACATAGCAGACATACGTAAACAACCTGCAGGCTATATGTAAAGCCAATGTAAAGCGGCACACTTATTTCCTAATATATGCAAAAACCTTCCGGACATGTTCCGGAAGGCACCGGAAGAGACTTTACAAAAATAATACAAACCCTTTGCGGAATCGGAACACACTTTACCGGACGATGGTAGAAGGAAGAATTTGCGGGTGTTAACCTTTTAGACGTAACGACGGAGCGGAAAGCCGGTTGCCTGACGCAAAGGCAGACAGCTCCGGATTACTGAAGAGGCTATAGGTTATAGCAAAGGAGAGAAAGATGAATTTCAAGAAGATTGCTGCACTTACACTGGTCGGGACCATGGCAATGAGCATGACCGCATTCGCAGAGGCAGATCTGTCCAAGCTGAGCGGAGATGTCAGCTGCACAGGTTCTTCCGCACTTCAGCCGCTTGTTCAGGCTGCTGCAGACAAGTTTGCTGAGGTAGCACCGGGTGTCAACATCACGGTTGATGCAGGCGGATCAGGACAGGGCCTTCAGAATGTATCTGACGGCACCTCTACGGTAGGTAATTCCGATGTATTCGCAGAAGAGAAGCTGGATCCGGACAAGGCAGCTGAGCTTGTAGACCATCAGGTCTGCGCGATCGGTATGGCAGTTGTTGTTTCCCAGGATGTCGCTGACGGCGGAGTCAAGAGCCTGACTTCTGATCAGCTGGTTTCCATCTTCACCGGTGAGACCACCAACTGGAAGGATGTCGGAGGCCCGGATGAGGAGATCACCCTTGTTCTTCGTCCTGAGGGATCCGGAACACGTGCAACCTTCGAGAAGTATGCACTTGGCGGAGCTGAAGAGGCAGGCGAGGCTATGGAGAACGATAACTCCGCAGAGCTTCAGAAGGCACTTCAGGATACCAACGGATCCGTCGGATACCTTGCTCTTTCCTACATCCTTCCGGATGAAGCACAGGATGCTATGCAGGGAATCGCTACCATTGCAATCGACGATGTAGAGCCGACCCTTGAGAACATCTACAACGGAACTTACAATGTATGGGCTTTCGAGCATATGTACACCAAGGGCGAAGCTGATGAGGCTACCCAGGCATTCATCGACTACATTACTGGCGACTTCTCCGATGATGTTGAGTCTCTTGGATATGCAGTATCTTCCAAGCTGACCAAGACGGACGGACATACCGGCGAGACCGAGGCTGCTGAGGACGCTACCGAAGCACAGTAATCGGAAATCCGGTCAGTACGAAATCTAAGGTTTAACAGATGCCCACCTGAAGGCACGAGCCCTGAGGGTGGGCATTTTTGGAGGATTCTATGTATAGCAAAGGAAAAGAAAAGACCTGGAGCTTTTTCGTTCTGCTGTGCGGTCTTCTGATGATAGCGCTTCCGATTGCGATCGGTATCTTCCTTGCCATCAAGGGAAATGCGCTTTTCTATCAGTATCATCACAGCCTGGGAGAGTTCCTGTTTACAACTACATGGAAACTGAAAGACGACCTGGTCGGAGGAGGAAAAGGCGGTGCCGCGGTCTTCATCGTAGGTTCGCTGATCGTTTGCGGTCTGGCACTGCTGATCGCAGTACCATTTTCCCTCGCTGCAGCCATCTTCATGACGGAAATCGCCCCGAAGTGGGGCACCAAAGTCCTCAGACCAGCGGTCGAGATCTTTGTCGGAATTCCGTCCGTCGTCTATGGCTGGATCGGTATGACGGTCCTGGTACCTTTCCTGCAGAATCTCTTTCACCTCAAGACCGGACGATCCGTCCTTGCCGGCGGAATCGTTCTGGCAGTCATGATCTTTCCTTCCATCACAACGGTTGCGGCTGACGCGATCCGTGCAGTACCGGTTCAGGCCAGAATGGCAGCATACGGACTCGGCGCAACAAGATGGCAGGTAACTCATCAGATCGTTATGCCGGCAGCACAGACATCTGTTCTGACCGGTGTCATCCTCGGACTTGCAAGAGCATTCGGCGAGGCACTGGCTGTCGCTATGGTTATCGGCAAGACCCCGGCATTCCCGAAGAGTATCTTCGGACAGACAGCGACCATGACGACCGTCATCGCATCCCGCATGGCGGAACTGATGGAAGGCAGTGAAGCAAAGGCAGGTCTCTGGACGATCGCATTTGTCCTCTATCTGATCTCCCTGTTCTTCATCCTGCTGATCCACATCATCGCGGCGAAGGGGGCGAAGAAGAACAAATGACGGAACTTAAGAATGAATCCAAGGTCAGAGTAGAGGTCGACCAGGGCAGAATCCAGCGCGCGAGAGCCGTGGATAACGTCTGGACCGTGATCTTCTACCTGGTAGCCCTGTTTTTCCTGCTCCTGCTGTTCGCATTCGCAGGCTATGTCATCATCAAGGGCTTTACCGGGGCGAAACCGGAAATGTTTAAATTTGACAGAAACGGTGTCGGAAACTATTTCTTCAATACCGTATATCTGGTATTCCTTTCCCTGCTGATCTCCGTACCGATCGGAGTCATGGGCGGCATCTATATGGCAGAGTATGCGAGGGACAATGCATTCACCAAGTTCCTCCGTATCGCAATCGAGACTCTGTCGTCCCTTCCGTCCATCGTAGTCGGCCTGTTCGGTTACCTGATCTTTCTTGTTGCAACGAATTCGCAGCCGAACCTGCTGGTAGGTGCGATCTGCGTGGCGATCCTTTCCCTGCCGCTGATGACGACGACAACGGAGGATGCGCTGAGAAGCCTGCCGCCATCCTACAAGCTTGGTTCCATGGGGATGGGCGCTACGCTCAGACAGACGATTCAGTCCGTACTGATTCCGGCGTGTGTTCCGAGAATCATCACCGGCGTCATCCTTGCCGCAGGGCGTGGATTCGGTGAAGCAGCTGCACTGCTGTATACCACCGGTTCCGACACGAATATCAAATGGAATCCGGCATCATGGGTCAACCCGTCTCTGAACCCGTTCAACCCGCTGAGAAGAGGCGGTACTCTTTCCCTGAAGATCTGGACTTCTTTCACTGCTTCTGTCGGAGCAGAGGATATTGCAAACCTGAGTTCTGCGATCCTGATGATCATGGTCCTTTCCTTCTCGATCCTGGCGCATTATCTTGAAGGCAGGGTGAAAAAGAAGATGGGCGAGACAAAGTGACTTTTACAGCTCCTGCGACAATAGATACAGGCAGTCGGCATCAGATGATGAGACGAAGAGGATAGAAAAAAGATGAGTGAGAATACTACAGCAAAGTTTGCAGTGCATGATCTGGATCTGTTTTACGGCAGCTTCCAGGCGCTGAAGAAGATCAATTTTGAAATTATGCCAAACAAGATCACAGCTCTGATCGGACCTTCCGGATGTGGGAAATCCACCTTCCTGAAGACTCTGAACCGTATGAATGATTTCGTTGAGGGCTGCAAGATCACCGGTGATGTCCAGCTTGACGGACAGGATATCTATAAGTCCGCCATGAGTGAAATCGAGCTTCGCCAGAGAGTCGGCATGGTCTTCCAGCAGCCGAACCCGTTCCCGAAGACCATCTATGATAACGTAGCTTATGGTCCGAGAATCAGAGGAATCCACAAGAAGTCTGATCTTGATGAGATCGTCGAGACATCCCTTCGGGAGGTTGGTATCTGGGATGAGTTCAAGGATCGTCTTCACAAGTCAGCGCTTGGACTTTCCGGCGGCCAGCAGCAGAGGCTTTGTATCGCGAGAACCGTCGCTGTCCATCCGGAAGTTGTCCTGATGGATGAGCCGACATCTGCTCTGGACCCGATCTCCACCATGAAGATCGAGGATCTGGCTGTTGAGATGAAAGAAAAGTATACCATCGTTATCGTTACCCATAACATGCAGCAGGCAAACCGTATCTCTGATACGACAGCATTCTTCCTGCTCGGCGAACTGCTTGAAGCCGGTCCGACTCAGGAGATCTTCCTTAACCCGAAGAATCCGAAGACAGAAGAGTATATTACCGGAAGGTTCGGCTGATTTTTTACGGAGATTATTCTGCTGCAGCCTGAGACATTTCTTGCTGACTTTGTACGAGCCGGAGCCTTCAGGCTCAGCAGGAAGATTGAAAAAAGATCCCGATAGGGAGACAGGAGGATATAATGCCAACCCGTAAAGTTTATGAAGAGGAACTCAAGGAGATCAATGACCTTGTCGAGTCCATGGGCCAGCAGGTACTGCTGGCGATCGACCGTACGAACGTTGCTCTCAGGAATCTTGATGTGATCTCTGCGAATGCGATCATGAAGAATGATGCTATGATCGATGCCATGGAGACGGAGATCGAGGAGCGCTGCATCAAGATCGTCGTCAAGCAGCAGCCGATCGCTTCTGACTGGAGAAAGCTTGCCAGCTATATGCGCATGATCGGCGACCTGGAAAGGATTGCTGACAACTGTTCCGATATCGCGATCTATATCAAGAAACTTGCACAGATGAAGAAGGTCGAGGCACCTTCTCATCTCGAAGAAGCTTTCACGAATATGAGACAGATGGTTGCAGACACCGTATCGGCTTTCCATAACGTCGACACGGAGCTTGCCGAGAAGGTAGTCAAGGCGGATGATGTCATTGATGAGCTCTTCACAAAGAATGCTGAGGATATCAGGGAAGGCATCAGGAAGGATATCGATGATCTGGATGCTTACCTGATCTACCTTGGAATCGACAAGTATGTCGAGCGCATGGCTGACCATACCACTGCTGTTGCATCATGGGTTTCCTTTATCGCAAAGGGTGAGCTGAACATCATGTTCACAGACCGTTACGCCAAGGAAAGCGAAGATCATCAGTAAGATTTTCATATTTTCTCTCTTTTTCAGGCTCCGGCGCGGGCATTGCCTGCGCCGGGGCTTTTTGTATTGTCAGAAAATTTCACCGAATTGTCTGGTGCCTGGCACCAGACAATTCCAGACAATTTCAGACAATTCAGACACAATTTACAATTGAGGGATTCCTGCTCCCAGTTTTTACGGAGACCTTACGACTTCATGCAGGCAGTGTATACATTCTTCCTTTAGAATCACTTCGAAGTCAAGGGAGACATCCGGCATGAGAGGAGAACGCGTCCGGGCCTTCCGAGACAGAGATCATTACTTTACCTATCT
>Ga0326514_10000837_pt1 | contig 20285 bp, 29 predicted proteins | sample 3_2548_0518_D_FD_203653 | JGI IMG/M metagenome (GOLD analysis project Ga0326514, IMG submission 203653) | Bovine rumen microbial communities from UC Davis, California, United States - 3_2548_0518 | ecosystem: Host-associated > Mammals > Digestive system > Stomach > Rumen | place: USA... | reverse complement strand
TTCTCAGATAGGTCTGATACAATGGTCGGTGTACCTGTGCAATTGCTTCACGGATTTGCGATTCGATTTCAGAAAGTTCCTGTTCAGCGTTCCGGATTTCGTCATTGATTTCCTGCACAGACAGCAGCTTGGATTCTGTGGCATTTCCGGAAGACTGACCGGAAAGCCTGTCATAAGCAATTCCCGCATATTCCGCACGGGAAACACGTTCCTGACGTTCGGCATACAAGCCGATGAGCTTCGTTCTTAAATTCCGCCCTCTGGATAACCAGAGGAGCTTCTGTTCACGGTCGTTCAAGTTTACCACTCCTTTTTCTGAATTATCAGCTCATAGCCGAGTGTATCGAGTACTTTGCAGATTGTCTCCAAGCTGGCAGCGTGTTCGATATGCATGTTATGCACTGCCGTTTCATGGACTTTGCTGAGATTGGCTAATTCCCTGATAGTCCGGATTTTTCGCTGATTTGTCCATTCGTCAATCAGCTGGGCTATCTGCTGGCGGAGCATGTAGGCGGTCATGATTTTTCTTCTCCTTCCTCATAGAATCCGTAACATATCTGGTCACAGATAGATTTGCAGTGTTCCGGACTGGGTGTATCATTTTGCAGAACACACCAGAATTCTTTACAATTCGTCATAGTTCATCTTTCCTTTCTGATTTTCGAGTTTTTCGAGTTCGGTTCTTGTAAAAACGGTATCGCCAGTCAGTGCACCGATGCACTCGACAGCAAGGCGGTATTTTTCGGCAAAATCAGAAGATTTTGAAATCTGACTTCTGAGCAGTTCGGATTTAATGATATTGCTGTTCCAGTCTCTGACGAACTGATGATATTTATCATAGTCTTGTTTTTCGTCCTGATACTGCCGGAACAGCCTGCTTTTCTGTTTTTCTGCATCTGGTCTGGATAAGCCCTCGAATTTGAACGCATAATAGATTTGCCGGAGTTCGCTGAAATACTTGTATTCCACAGGCGGAAAGTCACTGATTTCGATTGTTCCGGAATAGGCTTGCTTTTCGAGCTGGTGAAAAATTTCCGGATTGGAAAAGTCTGTTTTCATAAACGCTCCTTTCTGAGTGTGGAGGGTATGGAGGCTTATACCATACTCTTTTATATTTTTTTCATTTTCATTTTTTTGTGCGTAGGTATATAAAAGCCTCCACACCCTCCACAATGGCTATTTTGCGTTGGTGTACCCTCCACAAATTTATTGCTTTATCGTTACTGTAGCATAGTCGGCATTCAAGGTTATACCCTGATAATAATTCGCATCTCTTTTTTTAATTCTCTTGTAATCTTTATTTTCAAGTTCTTTGCCGAATTTCGTATTTGACATGAGATATTCGCTGTTGTTATGACACCACTGTGCATAGACGGCATAGAGTACAGAAGCCTTGACTTCGCCGTTTCCGGTGATACAGCAGGCATCCAGAAACTTGGAAACAACGTCCATTTCTTTCCGGTATTCGCTGACGGCATCGAGGACTTTTTTCGGCATCTGCAAGCCCTCTTTCTGCCACAGCAGACAGCCGTCAACCGCCCATTTCAGGATAGATTCGGATTCTTTGGCAAGCTTGTATTTCAGATTTCTGTCGACTCGATTCGCCGGAATATCAAGCTGAAACGGTATCAGATGAATTCTCCGCCAGATACCTTTGTCCGTTCCTCTGATAGCAGGCTTATGATTGGTCGCCATCCACAGCTTGAACTCCGGATGAAATTCAAATTCTTCGCAGTAGAGCTTCCGGACGGTCATTACATCGTCTCCGGTCATCTGCTTGATTAACGGCTCATTCAGACGGACACCCTCAGCGGATTCCGAACAGGTCACAAGCCGAGAACCCTGCAAGCGTGCAAGGTCAGAACTTGCCGAATTTCCGGCTTTATTCTGCATCATGACGGTATCCGCCTGCATATTGCTTGCATAATCACCGAAAATATGCCGGAGCATTTCCAGAAAGACCGATTTTCCGTTATTTCCCGAACCGTACAGGAAAAATGCACACTGTTCCGCATTCGAGCCTGAAAGCGAATAGCCGACAGCTTTCTGCATATATCGAATCAGTTCTTTATCACCGAGAAAGATTTCATCTAAGAATTTCAGCCATTTTTCGGGCTTTTCAGCATTCTGATGATAAGCAAACGGAATCTGTTTTGTGAGAAAATACTTGCTGTCATGGGGCATTAATTCGCCTGTTTTCAGGTCGAGAACACCGTTCTTCACACCGATGATTGTCCGGTCTCTGTCGAGCTGTTCCGGCAGAACGGGCATGAAATGCATCGCACCAGCAACCATATTTTTACGGGCATTCTGGCTTCTGGTTTTCTTGATATGCTTTTTGAAAGCCTTCTGCATGTCCTCATTTTCGGCATAAATTCCGGCAGAATCCTCTTTTTCCATCTGCTGAATCACGCAGTCAGCGAGCTTTTCAACATAACCGAAATTATCCCTGCACCACTTGCCGTTCTCGTAAAACAAGAACTTGTGTTCTGTATAGAAAAATTTCAGCATATGCCCGAACATATCCAGCATTCGCTCAGAATTGCCCAAATCATCGAACTTGTACATCTTTCCGGCAGGAATTGCCTTTGCTTTTTTTCCGATTTTCAGGGATTTATCCTGAATCTGATTTTTCGGCTGATAGAATTCATGGCAACTGGAAATTGCTTTCTGCATGGTCAACGTTCCGTAAGTCGAGCCGGATTGTTTTCTGTCCCATTTTTTACGCATCAGGCCGGAACTGCGATAGATTTCGTCCATTTTTCCGGCATCGCCTGCACACCAGAAAGCAAGCATGTTGCAGAATGCCATATCGGCTTCGGACTGTGAGGGATATTCTGAACAATCTCCGGAATACAGTGCTGCAAATTTATCGTTGTGCATTGCTTTTGATAAAATTTCCTGTACAGATAAGTCCGGATTTTCGGCAAAACAGAGCTGTTTTTGATTTTCCGTATCAGAACCGCCCAGATATTTTGCATGAAGCGGCTTGATTTTCTCCGTGCCGTCCCGTAAATCGACAAAATCATCAGAAACAATATTTCCGGTCATGACGAAAAAACGGCCCTTGTCGTACATCTCGAATTTGCCGTTTCTGCGTCTGCCTTCCGGAAGTTTCCCCTTACAGATGATGTGAATGCCATTGCCGGACTGACTGAGTTCCGCATAGCTTTGCAGACCTGTCAGAAATTCTCCGACCGGATTCGAGAAATCGCCCTCGGCACAGCTTGCCATATCTTCGGGCATATCGTCTAAATCCACACCGAAACAGCCGGAATTCTCGAACATGAAGCCGATTCCGGCATAGTCTCTGGAAACGATTTCCGCCGTTTCAAAATCCGTCCATGTTTCGGGATTATTGCTTTGTGCCTGACCGCCTGTTTTCGGATTTATCGGAATTTTGGAAACTCCGGAATGCGATTTCGGGTCGGGCTTTGCCTTCCAGACGACCCAGTTCGGAAGCTTTTTGAGTTCTTCGGGAATTAATTCATACATAAAAAAACACTCCTGATAAATTCAGATAATAAATCCGGACGGACGGAAAGCCGTCCGCCGGAATGTAATGCTTAAAACGGAATGTCATCATCAGAGATAATTTCCTGAAAATCGGCAATGCTTTCAGGGGCAGAGGGTGCAGGCGGTGCAGCATAAGCCGGATTCAGAGAAGATTCCGCAGTTTCGTATTCATCGGGGTCAGATTCGTGAACACCACGGAGCTGGTCAATCTTTTCGCTGAGCTTGCCGTTATAAGTTTCGTGATGCACGGTCACTCTCAGCTCCTTGCCGGCAAGCAGACGGCAGATATCGCTCATGCTTTCAAATTCCTTGCCAGAATGCAGAATTCCGGTCACATCAAGCAGGCGATACAGGTGAGAGTAATTATAATTTCCGACCTGACGGTCAGCATCTGTGAGCTTTTCGGGGGTTTTCTGGAAGATGTTCAGAAACAGGATTCTGCCCTGACAGGGCTGTTTCACGTCATCACGGATTTTCAGGCGGACAGAAAGCTGCGGTCTGCCTGATTTTGTGGGGCGTTCCTCTGCCTGTTCGATGAAAACTTCATATTCTCCGCAGGGGATAAGTTCAAAGCTTGCCTGTTCGGGTTTCTGATTAAAATTGAAATTCATAAAAAATTCCTCCTGAAATTATTTTTTGATAAGATTAAGTGCATCTTCGACACTTCTGCAAACTCCGGCGATTGCACCGGTTTTCTGCATCTGTTCGAGAAAGTGTTTCTGAGCCGGAGAGACTCTGCCGGAACTGGTCTTGATTTCGAGATAAACAGCACGTCCGTCAGATTTTCTGTGACCGTTGAGGTCAGAATAGCCTTTCGGCACTCCGGTCGAGAAATACCGTCCGTCCGGTGTAAATCCTCTGCCGACATTTGTCCGGAAAATCACGCAGTACGGCGATACTGCCGCCATGATTTCCAGCATGAGCCTGTGTTCGTTCGTCATCATAAAAACCCCCTTTCCTTCGCCTGATACCATGCCCAGCCTTTTTTATAGTGATGTGCTTCTGCATAAGCAAGAAGTTCCTGATAGCTTTTACAAGCCGATGCAGGCTTGATATTGAAATGAAATCCCTCAATCTTCTTGATTTCGGCAGATTCATCAATCTGGATTTCTCTGGACTTGACCGGAAACACATGGTGACAGTACGGACAAACGACAGGAGTCGTTTCCGGAACGAACACGCCGAAACAGTTCGGACATTGCGTTGTCTGCAAATCCTTTTCGGCTAAGAGCTTTTTCTGATGTTTTTTCGGATTGCCCTCTAAAGTCCATTCCCTGTCATCATCAGGCATTCCGTGCCGTCCGTAGTTTCCGACATGGTCGAGGATAATCGCTTTTTTATCCGGACGGTAACGCATACAACGCATCGCCTGCTGAATGTAGAGCGTTAAGCTCTGGGTTGGTCTGAGCATGATGACACAGCCACAATCCGGAACATCAAAGCCCTCGGAAATCAAATCGACATTGCAGAGAATCTGAATCTTTCCTTTCCGGAAATTCTCGATAATCTGACTGCGTTCCTGTTTCGGGGTTTCGCCATCAATGTGTTCCGCCGGAATGCCGGCTTTCCGGAACTCCTCAGCCATGCTCTGGGAATGCTTCACAGATGCACAGTAGCAGACGGCTTTCACACCCTTTGCGAACTGCTGATAGTACTTGATAACATCGCCGAAAATCTTCGGTTTTGACATTGCAGTTTCGATAGATTTGGAATCAAATTCGCCCCTTGAAATTTTCAGTCCGGATAAATCAGCGATATCCGGAGCATAATAATCATACGGAGCTAAACACTGATTCTGAATCAGCCATTTTGCCGAAACACCGATGATTAAATCATCATTGACATCGGCAAGCCCTGAGCCGTCCAGCCGGACGGGAGTCGCCGTGACTCCCACCCGATAGGATTTTTTAAAATAATCATAGATTTTACGATAAGAATTAGATTTGCTGTGATGGTTTTCGTCCGTGATGATTAAATCCGGAGTCCGCAGGCTTGCCAGCCGTCTGGATGCAGTCTGAATCATCATAATGTCACACATGCTCATGTCAACCCCCCACCAGTTGAACGTTCTGAAAATCTGCTCACAGAGTTCTTTTCTGTGAACCAGAAACAGCACCTGTTTCAGATTCAGTGTTGTTTTTTTGGCGATTTCAGCGACTATCACGGACTTACCGCCGCCACACGGAAGGACGATGCACGGGGCTTTATGCCCTGTTCTCCATGATTTCTGCGTTCTGAGAATTAATTCTTGCTGATAGTCACGCAGTTCCGGCATTCTGATTCATCTCCTTCGCCTTGACAGCACAGTCCCAGCAGAGCTTTCTGCCGTATTTCTTTTCTGTGATTGTAGCAATCTGTTCCGGAGCATGATTCTTTACTGTCTGAATTTCCTGACCGCAGTCGGCACAAATCAGATTTTCAGTCTCGAAAAGATGTGCAATCTGCTTGAAATCGAGTGGCATTGTTTCCGGCAGTCCGAAACGGTTCTTAGCGTCCCACCAAGCTGTTTTTGTGGCATACATGACACGTTTCTGACTGGTTGCACGGTGCTTTTTGCCCTCACTGTCAGTCGCCATAAGATTTGTCTGAAATGCGAGGAACAGCGTCATATCAGACCATTCTTTCAGCATGGGAGCGATTTTATTTGTGGTCTTGCTTCCTAATTTCATTTCCCAGTGGTCATATTCAGCAGTCTGTTCCGGAGCGGTGACTTTTTTCGTGACGGCATGGCAGAGAATCACGACATTGACCCCTGCCGAAATCAGCGGATTTGTCAAATCAAGAAACTTGCTGATTAATTCGCATTCATACTGCCAGCCCTTGCCATAGCCGAAATCCTCAATTCCCTTGATAACTTTCTGTTCAGTCGAGTTGTCACGGCAGATTTTTTCAATTGCCATGCGTTCCGCCCAGTCGAATGTGTCGATAATCACGGACTGATAGCCTTTCTGCTGATGATTTTCAGCGATAAATTTCATTTCATCGCAGAGCATCTCCCAGCATGTCGGAGACGGCAGACGGCGGACGTTCATGTGTGTGGTACTGCCTTCGCAGTCGATAAAGACCGGATTCGGGAACTGACTTGCAAGGCTGGACTTGCCGACACCTTCCTGACCGTAGAGGACGGTTTTCAGCCCTTTTCCGTGCTGAATGCCTGTTATTTCTTCATACTGATACTGACTCATAATGTTTCTCCTTTCTGTCTGCATGATTTGCAGATGTCCTGCCCTGTTTCAGGGTTATGATACAATTCGTAAGAATCTTCCCAGTCATCAATTTCCTGATGACAAATGTCACAGAACTCGATTCCCACCCTGTCGGCTTTATAGCAGAAACTGCATTTTCCCTGCACATAGCCGCCGCATCTCATAGGATTTGTAAATTTTTTACACATGAATACATCTTTTGTCATGCCTGCACCTGCTTTCTGATTTCGCTGAGGGAAGATTCTGCACTTTTGACAACAGTTTCTGATTTATCCAGAAAAGCCGAATCTGCATGTTCGCAGAGAAATTTCACAAGCTGTTCGATACTGTCGCACAATGTAGCAATCCGGATTTTGAACTGCTTCATTTCGGGAGCATCTTCTTTCTGTTCAGCAAGCTGTTTTTTCAGCTTTTCGACTTCGAGAAACGCATTGTCTCTCTGGAGATTTGCACGCTGGATTTCTTCCTGACTTTCTTTCTTGAGACGCTGTCTTTCCTCAACAAGCTGCTGATTCATATTAGAAGTGAATTCTGCAAAGCGTTTTTCCTCGGCATCGGAAACAGCCTGTTCCTGTGTTTCATAGTCCCAGATTTTGAGTTCCAGTTCTGTTTTCTGTTCTGCAAGAGTTTCATTCTGAGCTTTCAGCCGTTCGATTTCTTCGAGTGTTTCGGGGTCATTTTCAAAGACGGTATCACGGGGCTGATTTTCGAGTTCTGTAATCTGATTTTCAAGTTCCTGATTCTGGGCGGCTTTCTCTTTGAGCTTTGTCAGCAGTGTATCCTGACGGCGTTTTGCCCCTTCCCGGAACTCATCAAATTCGGCTTGTTTCTCCTGATTTTTCTTTGTCAGTTCTTTGATTTGCTTCTGCATTTCTTTGACAGAAACGGAATCAATATCAACTTTCTGCTGAATTTCCTCTCTCTGGGGTTCGTCCAGTTTGGCGAGAAGGGATAACTTTGTGACTCCAAAATGTTGAATTGATTCAACATTTTCAATTTCTGCAATCTCTGCATACTTGTAAGCCATGTGACGCTTAATGCCTACTTCCTTTTCGCAGTACTCCTCGAAATTCTGATAATTCAGCTCTTTGTAAAGCTTGTTATCCCGCATTTCTTTCAAGCCCTTGCAGACCTCGTAAAGCGATTCCTGTGCAATCTGAGCGTGTGCTTTGATGTGATTGTTCAGCTTTAAAGCCTTTGCATAATCAGCACTCATGATTTCTGTTTCCGGCAGTTCATCGAATTCTGTATCGTCCCAGTCAGATGCAATATCAGTACTTTCTGTTTTCAGATAGCCGTGTTCTTTCAGATGACGGCAGAATTCCTCACGATGTTCCGGCTTCCATAACGAATCCGGATTGGAAACGCTTTCAGCAAGTTCTTCCGCAGTGCTGATGCCGTTTCTTCTTGCACAGGCAGTCAGCACAGCAGAAAGACCGATTTCATCGAGTGACGTTCTCGGATAGATTGTCCGGTTCATAGCGTTCATGATTTCTGCATAGCAGGGTTCGCCAAGTGCCTTCCGGAGAGTTTCATGTTTTTCAGGGTCATCCAGTACAGCCGTCAAATCCACCTTGGACTTGATACCCTGACGGCAGAGCATATTGAACGTATGCACGGAAAGATTCAAATCTTCTAAATTCATACTTGACAAATTCCTCACTTTCTGATAAAATATAAAATGATTCTATTATAAAATGTCACGGCATACAATGACATTTGATTTTCTGCCCTTATCCGGATTTTTCCGGAGAGGGCTTTTTTTAATCGACTTCCGGCAGCTGATAAATTTCTTTCCCACAATGGGGACAGAACTTTGTCTTTGAAGGCGACCGTTTTCTGCATCGTGTACATTCAAATGTGCCGTCCTCCTGTTCTTTCCAGAAAGCTGCTATTCTGTCATCGTACACAAGTTTCATTCCGCAGTCGCTGGCGGCTTCTTCTGCAATATCTCCGAGAAAGTAAACAAAGAGTTCGTCTAAATCCAGATACCCTTCTGTACAGTCAAGCAGGACAGCAAATTTGTGTTCGGGATGATTGGAATAAAGCCAGTCATAGACTTTCTGGAAAGATTTTGCATTCTGGAAGCGGATGGGGTATCTGCCACACCAGTCCTTGAATTCACCGTCATCAATTACTTTCATAGAATCACTCCTTTTCTTTTTAGATGATGATTGCCGACTCGTAAACCTGAGAATTTGCATTCCAGCGGAGCATTACCAAATTGCATTCGCCATCAGTTTCAGTTTTCCAGAGTTCAGCAGCTTTGCAGGCTTCACCGTACTTGTCGAATTCGCCGATAATCCCATAATTTTCATACAGGTCAATGACACGATATTTTCTTGGCATCAGCTTCACCCCCTTTCAGTCTTCATAGGCGAGTAATTCGCCATTGATAAGCTCCCACTGATTGCCGGCACAGTCAAACCGGATATAGTTCCAGTCGGATGCGGCATAATACGGGTCACGCTGATAAGTCTCTTTCCGGCGGATTCTGTGATATTTATTGACTTCAAACGTTTCTGCATGATGATGAATCACAATCAAATCCTCAATAAATCCGAACAGGGAAGACAGCATATATTTCGCATGTTCTTCATCTTCCTGAGCGTAATTCTGGTTTGCGAGTTCTTCATAATCGGACTGTTTCATATTCGTTCCGGTATGTTCTGCCGGATGCCAGTCAAGTTCTTCATCAAGCCGTGTGCGGAGATGTGCAGAGGTTTTCTGTTCTCTTTCAAGAGACTTTTCCAGTTCCTCAATCCGGGAATTCAGTTCATAGAGACGGCTTGCAAAGTCCTTTTCTCCTTCCTGTTCGAGTTTGTTGACTTCTGTCTGAATGTGTTCTGCCAGACCGTCAGCATTAAACTTGTACTTCTCACAGAATTCGTGCTTGTCCTCTTTGGATTCGCTGTAGAATCTTTCAATCACGCTGTAGAGATTCGCTGACGGATAAATCCCCGTCAGATTTTCAAATTCACTGATTAACATTGGTAATTTCCTCGCTTTCTTTTTTACGTTTCTGTTCCCATTCCTCAAAGCCTTCGAGAATGTCAGGGTCTTCCTGACACCATTTTTTAATTTGCCGGAGCATCATATTGCCGACAAAACTGCTGATTTCTCCGGGCTGGTCAATGACGGTGATTTTCTGTTCTTTGGATAACGGCACAATAATTCCTCCTTTCAGTTTTTCGGTGTGTTCTGCTGTACAGTCAGCAGAAACATGTTTAACGTTGTCCGGAGCATCAGCAAAAAAGCCGCTTTACGCTCCGGTGTGAGCTGGTCATACAGCTTCTGGAATTTTTCCTGTTCTGTCATAAATTTCACCCCCTTGGAATCAGTTCCGGATATTCATACATCGAATAGTGCTTCACGAATTTGTGTACAGGATAAAATTTCGCCGGAAGGAAGCTTCACTTCTAATGCAACGGCATAAGTTTCACCGTCTTTGGAAGCGTAGAGAAAGCTGTCGTCTTCCTGAATAAATGCGAACTTGTATTCTGAATTCATTTCAGGGAGTTCAAAGCGTTCATCTTCCGGATTTTCAGCTTTGGTAATTTTCACTTCCGAAAACACGACCGCCCCTTCAATCCTGAAACTCAGACTTAATGGCTCTACTTTCATGTTGTTCACCTCACTTTCAGTTTTCAAGATTTTGCCGTTTCCGGCTGGGATGCGGCTGACAGGCTCAACCGCTCAGAAGCCGTTACATAAGAATGATTCTAATCAGTCCGACAGCGAACAGCACCACAAGGACAGATTTTGCAATCACTTTCAGCAGAAGTTTTTTATTTTCCATTGACAAACGCTCCTTTCTATGATATAATATCTATTGAACACTTCCGCCGGAGGGGTTTCCCCCTCGGCTTCTGTGTTTTTCTCTTACAGCTTTACGATAACGTCAATTATCGTTTTAATTGAAGCTGCGACCAGTGCAAGTTTGCCTAAAATGCTTAACACTGTGTCAAGATTACTGTCGATTTCTTTTAAGATTTCGGCAGTTTTCTTTTTTTCTTTCATCTTTCTCACCTCCTGTCCTTTAGCTTGATTATATTATATCACGTTCGTAATAATTTGTCAATAGCATTTCATATATTTGTGGTTTAAAATATCACTTTTGTAGGAATATACAAATAAAACACAACACGTTTGTAAAAAATAACGAATAATGACGGCTTGACAATATCACAAATGTATGATATAATACGAATATATGAATTAGAAAAGAGGTGATAATTTATGCAAACAAAAGATATTTTGAAAGAGTTAAGAAAATCAAAAGGCTTTTCCACAATGCAAGAATTTTGTAATGCTTCTAACATTAGTTTTAGCACATATCAAAATTACGAATCCGGCAAACGCTTGCCAACGGCTGAATTTTTAATGCAGATAGCCGATTTTTACGGAGTCACAACAGACTATTTGCTCGGCAGAGAGCCAGCCCAGCCAGAGCCGAACCCATTCGCCGACTTAGGTCTTGACAAGGAAAGCGAACAGGAAATGCTTGCACAGTATATGAGCTTTCCACCGGAAACAAGAGCGATTCTCATGGATGCCCTTGTGCAGCTTGCAAGCGTTGTCAAACCGAATGAACCGGAAACAATCCGCCAAAGCACAATGATTGACTGCGGTACTGTCGGCGAAGAACTCGAACGACGTGCCAGACAAAAAGACACCGCATAAGAATTTATCGGCACAAGTAAAAAAAATCCGCCCGGCATGTGAACCGGACGGATTAATTAAAATTAAAGGAGGAATTTATTTTGAAAAAAGTAGTTTTTTACGGACGGTACAGCTCCGTGAATCAGACCGAGCAGAGCATTGAAGGTCAGCTCCATGTCTGCGAAAAGTATGCCGAACAGAACGGGCTTGAAATCATAGCACAGTATGTTGACAGGGCACAGAGCGGAAAGACGGCAAACCGGAAAGAATTTCAGCGTATGATTACCGACAGCGAAAAAGGCATGTTTGAAGCTGTACTTGTCTACAAACTTGACCGCTTTGCAAGAAACCGTTTCGACAGTGCCATGTATAAAAGACAGCTCCGTGAAAACGGTGTGAAAGTCATTTCTGCCACGGAAAACATCAGCGACACTCCGGAAGGCATCATGATGGAAGCCGTTCTGGAAGGCATGGACGAATACTACAGTGCAGAGCTTGCAAGAAAACTGCACAGGGGCATGGCGGAATCATTCAGAAAAGGATACTTTATCAATCGTGCCGCACCGTTCGGCTATCGTGTGGAGAACCACAGACTTGTGATAGACGAACAGAAAGCACCGCTTGCCGCTGAGATGTTCCGGCGGTACGCTTCCGGAGAACGTTTCACGGATTTGATTCAATGGCTTGACGGCATGGGTATTCCGAACGGCAACGGCAGGAGCTGGCAGAACTGGAATTTGTCTGTCATTCTGAAAAACCGTGTGTATATCGGAGAATATACTCGTTCTGACATGGAAGGCTTTGCACCTTGTCCGGCAATCACAGACAAGGAAACATTCAACAAGGTACAGAATCGGCTTGCCGAATTCGCACACCGTGCGAGAGAAAATAAAACTAAAAATCATTTTGATTATTTTCTGAGTGGATTTCTGATTTGTGGCGAGTGCGGAAAACATATTGGCGGAAGCACTTCAAATTATCATCATTACTATCGCTGTTCCGGATGCAGAAAGAAGAACTACAATGCTGAAAAATTACATGAACGTGTTCTGACAACTCTTGCTGAGTATCTGGATTCTGATAAACTTGACCAGCTTGCAGAAGCTGCCTATGAAGCCTATCAGCAGGAACAGGAAACAAGCGAAGTTCCGGCACTGGAACAGGAATTGCAGGACGTTGAAAAACAGCTCCGGAATGCAGTGAATGCCATTCTGAAAGGCATTGACACTCCATTTCTGAAAGAGACAATGGACGAACTCGAAAAAAGAAGAACAGCATTGAAATCAGCAATTCTTGATGCACCGACACCGCTTCCGGAATTTACAGTGAATCAGTTCCGGTATATCCTTGAAAAGAAACTCTCAAATTCTGCAAGAGAAATGTTTTCCACCTTTGTGAACAGAATTATTCTCAAAGAAGATGAACTGGTTATCTGTATCAATCTGACTGATGAAAACAATACACCGCCACTTGAACAGTATTTGTGTAAGGTAGGGGATATGTCAGGAAGTCCACGCTTACACAAAGTCATTTATATGTCAGGCTGGTTATTTGTTGCCGCCTGAAAATTGAAAATCAACAGAAAAATCCGACAGAAGTCAAAGTTCTGCCGGATTTTTCATTGATATTCCGATAAAAATAACAGGGCTATTACCATGTTTGAATTCGCATTGTTCAGTATTTGCCCTGCCCCCGGTCACTTCCGAAAACAGTGACAGCGATTTTCAATCCCCCCGCATATTTTTATTCAATAATCTTCCAGTCTTCAGCGAGCATGTCCGCCTGAGAAGCGAGCCAGCCAAGCTGCACACCAGAAGTGCCAACAAAAGCGATAGCTTTATTTCCGATTGCATCGTGCTCCGCATTGATGATTTTGCCGTCAGTAGTTTTGTAACTGATACAAGTTGCAAGCTGTATATACTGACTTTTGCCGTTCCAGCCGTTTCGAGCAACACATTTTCCGTGCTTCAGGGCTTCGAGAGCGTGACCAAAATCCATAAAATCAATCCTTTCTTATAAAAAAATTTTAACTCAGTCCTGATAAACAGTACCAGAGTACTGTACACCATCGACAAACATTTGAATATCAATAGATTTCTTTGCAGAAATATCAGCAGATTTCTCCACAGATTCAACAGGCTTTTCAACTGTTTTCGGGAATCCGTTCAGACCGGCAGACTTGATAATATCAGGGAAGTTTTCTTTATAGCAGTAGTTCCTGTCGACATATCCCGAACCGCCTGTAATTCCGCTGACTTTGCCTTTGGCGGTATGCTGCCAGATATCATACTGACCTGTATAAGACGGCTGGGAAACACCGTAATGAGCACACCATACTGTATATCTGCCGTCAACGGTTTCCTTGAAGAAGCTGTTCAGGTAGGAAGAAGAGCAGTAGATTCCGGCATAGTATCCGGCTTTTTCGAGAATGTCGAGAAAAGCTTTTGCCATTTCGCAGCATTTTGCTTTTCCAAGATTAAACTGCGATTTCTCCTCGAAATCGAGATAGACAGGATATTCAAACTGTTTTCCCTTGATAGCTTCGAGAAATACTCTTGCTTCTGTCTGGATTTCTGATACAGATTTGGCATAGCTGTACCAGTAGCACCCGACCGGAATACCGTATTTTTTGCATTCGGAATAGTTCCTCTCGAACTGAACGTCTTTCTGTGAAAGCAGTTTTCCATAGCCGGCTCTTAAAATTGCAAAGTCGACTTCTCCGGAATTTTTCACTTTCTGCCAGTCGATGGTTTCGTTGTGCTTGCTTACGTCAACACCTTTTAGCATTAAAATCAGCCTCCTTTAAGATTTTACTAAAATATATATATTAGCTTGCCATTCTGATATCGGACTATCTGTGATGTTATAGACAGTGTAACTGACGTATGAACCTGTTCCAAGTGGGTCAGGACCCTTAAGACAAGAACCAGCAACAAGAACTCCAGAAGTGCGACTTATTGCTCCCACTGTTCCTATAACGTTTGAAAAAGGCACCTCGTTTCCCTTAATCCACATGTCAAACGTCTGCATTTGACCAGATGCTAAAGTAATACTCGGGGTTGCGATTTTTTCGATTACGGAAAAATTATCGCCGCCGGCACTCTGTAATGCAGTATAAACACCACCGCTTGTTATCAGATTGTTGGAGTTTTCTGTTGGAGTAGTGTCAATTTCAGGAATGCCAGCTAATTTCGTTTTTTCTGCCGTAGTATAATCGTTTGTACTCAAGCCTTTTCCGGAGATTTTATCGACTTTATTATTTAAGTCAACTCCCGTTGCAGAATTATTTTGATAAATTAATCCGTTCCAGTCGACTGCAAAGGCATTGGAACGATGCTCATCGTCAGTTCCGTTTCCGATAATAAAGGAATATTTACATGATGTATCGTGTTTATTACATTGTCCTTGAACATGCTGTCCTCCGCAAGCCCATGTTCCTAATCCTTCTGAGTGGGAACACTCTCCAGTAGCTGATGTTCCCATTCCCTCTGTGTGTGAGTATCGTCCAGAGGCTATTGTAGTGTATCCCTCAGCATGTGAACAAATCCCAGAGGCCGTTGTATTGCCGCCTTCTGCGTGTGTTCCAGGTGAAGAAGACGTTGTGCTGTTACCTTCCGCATGACTGGCAGGACCAGATGCGGTAGTACCGATACCTTCCGCATGCGAATAATCTCCAGAAGCAACATTATTTTTGTAATCATTGAAAATTTCTCCATGGTTTGAGTTTGGATATAATTGACCTACGTCAGATGCATTAGCTGAAATACTGGCCAGTTTCGTTTTTTCCTCAGTCGTATAATCGTTTGTACTTAAGCCTTTACCAGTTTCCTTGTCCACTTTTCCAGTGATGGCAGTAGTATTGGCTTGTATTGCAGAATTCATAGCAGCTGCTGAATCTTCGTGACTGGAAATCCAGTCAGAAATTTCCTTTAATGTGTCAAAATCTTCCGGAGCATCAGCAACGATTTCAGCGACTTTTTCCGTAATTCTGGCATCTGTCTGCGGCTTCGTGTAATAGCTGTCAGGGTCGAAATCGCCGCCGCTTCCGCCCCGATTATAAAAATTTACCTGTTTCCACTCGCCGGATATGGACAAAATATAGACCGTACCGGAATCGGCAAGCACATCACAGCGAGAACCTGCCGCCCATTTCGGCAGAGGTTCGGGAACTGATGCAGCTGTGTCACAGACGATATGCACAACTTTCAGCTGCAAAAAATCGCTGTTTGTGTCAACTTTTCTGCCGATAATTTTTTCATCGATAATCTGATACATGTGATTTCACTCCTCATCATCTAAATTCATAGCAGCAGCGAGTCCGGCAGATACCGCCGAAATGCCGATGCCAGTCAAAGTAGTTTTTAAAACGGCTCTGTCCGTGCTCCAGTCGACAGCCGGCACAGCCACGGCGATATAGCCGACAGCCGTCTGGAGAGCCGTTCTTAATGCCCGTCTTAACCAGTTTTTCATGATTCACCTCCGGAAGCAGGAAGATTTTTAAATTCTTCGTGAATCGAATCCATGACACCATTCGCACCGAGTTTATGATATTGTTCATAAAGATTTTCAAAATTTTCCTTGGCATAAATCGGGGCGAAGCCTTTGGACTTATATTTATCATACTGATAAATCAGCCTGTCACGCAGCAAAGCCTGCACACCCTGTTCCAGAGCCTGCTGTTTGCGTTCGGCATCTTTCAGACGGTTCAGCAAAAACTGCGTAAAAATCCCGATAATGCCGCTTGATGTCAGAATAGTAATCAAAATACTTTGCAGCATATTTTCACTCTCCTGTCCAGATGATTTCTGCATTTACCGCCCCCCATGGTGCTCCGGAAATGCTGTTTTCTGGCTTATTTATGATGATTCTTTGCAAACTGCTCATATAAAACGCACCTGAAAGCGGAGTGCCTTCGATAGTTTCGACTGTGGCCGGAATTGTGATTTCCGTCAGAGAAGGGGTAGTATGTAAAGCGTTTTCTCCGATTTCTCGGACATTTTCAGTGATGATGATTTCGCAAAGTGCATTACACTGTAAAAATTCGCTGCTATACATTTTAGTCACGCACAGCGGAATGGTAAAAGAAGTCAGCCGAGAGCAGCACTGTATCACACCTCTGCCGAACTGTGTGACTGTTGCAGGGATTTCAACAGATTCCACCGCAGTTTCTCGGAAAGCTCCGTCTCCGATGCTTAACAGTCCGGATGATAAATTTATTTTTTTCAGATTATGTGCATTTGCGAACGCACCAGCACCGATGCTGACAACGCTGCCCTGACTGAAAATGCCTATTTTCTGGCAGTTATAGAATGCAGCCTCAGGGATAGACAGCACACCTGATTTTTTTCCGATGTACAAACCGTATGCAGCAGCTGCCCCTGTAGTAATTGCACTGGCAGCCGCCGAAAATTCAGTAAAATACTGTATATCATCAGTAGGATAAAAATTTTCATCCAGTCGGACAACAGCGATTTTAGAAGCATCATAGATAGAAATATGCATTCTGAAACGCATGACGGATGGAGCAGGAAAATGAAAACGCATAAATTTCACACTCCCTGTTCTGTTTTGGATACGTGCAAAATTCCGGTTAATTTACGATATTGCAGGCCGTTTGCACCTGTCAGACAAAAATGCAGATGATACAGACCGACAAGCTCAGCAGTATCTGTGCTTGTGAGCTGCACACTAAAACTCTGTCCGGACAGTGTACAGGACTTTTGCTTCACCTGACCGTTCTCATTTTCGAGAATCAGCAGCATAGTTGCACCTGTCAGGTCAGTATCTTCGTCCATTTCGACAGTAAATTCATCCAGAGTGTCACCCTGGAGACATTCCATAGTTTCGATATTCTGATAAAATTTCATAAAATTCAGACCCCTCCCCCGGATATTTTTGAAAGCAGGCTTTCGTATCTTAATTTCGCATCTGTCAGGGCTTTATCGGCCTTGGAACGTCTGAGTGCATCTGCCATGCTTCTGGAGTCTTCTCCGGCACAGGCAAGCTCCCATCCGCCTCGAAATGTCCATTTTACGGAAGTGATTGTACTGAGAGCCATATTTTCAGCGCCTTCACCCAGGATGATTTTGATTCTCTGCCCGAGATGGAATCTCTCCTGTTTATGGACTTTGCAGTGAAACGGCCGGAAATAGCAGAAATTGTCCCGTAGTAGATTTCCGTTAGCATCTTTTCTGTGATGGAAATAGAAAAGGCCATCTTTGATGGGCTGGAGGCCATTTCCGGTATAGCCGGCCGATTTTGCAGATTCTGTGGTATACAATGAAAATTCTGTTTCTCTGAACCCGTCCAGAAACGGATTTGAGCTATTAATAATAATATCGAATGGCACAAGCAAATCATAGTCAAAATTTGCACCGGAAGAAGAGCTATCCACAGCCCCTTCTGACCGTATGCTGACAAGTCGAAGTTGCAGGAGAAATTCTGCGATTTCGCAGGAATCGGCTTCGATATCAGAAAGGCTGATTTCTGTCTGACCGAATTCGGCCTGTCCGAACTGCCCGAGCGTAAGAGCGCCGTTTTCTTTGGCATAGATGAAACCGCCGGCGAGTTCAGCTAGATAATGCAGCAAATCACGGGGAGAATTCGATTGACACGCCTCTGCATTCAGAGAACAAATAAAATCAATTTCTCGTTTGCCCTCTGCGGCGGGCAATGCGATAAAGTTCCAATCATTGGTATATCTGCCATTGATAGCAGTATTAAATTTTTCCCATCCGAACGGCTCAAAGCCCACAGTACGGAGTAAAATAGAGTTGATAAAAGAAGTGATTCTTTCACACCAGCCGCCGAATGCGCCGCCTTCAAGCGTTACCGGAGAAGCGTTAAAATGAGTTGCCACATATTTCTGAATATTTTCGAGCGGGCCTTTTTCTCTATCAGAATAATTTTCTAAAGAAGTATCAAGCCATCCGACAGCATCCTGAGCAGTGAAGGAATACAAATCGCCGGAAATGCGAGAAACTTGTGTAATCCAGAATATTCCCATCGGCTGGAGAGCGGCTTCATTGCCGTACTGATTTTTCAGGATAATTTTCGCGCCTCGGATGTTATACGAGTTCGTACCGGAAACGCTGGCCGTCATCGAGAGTGAAGCGGAATAGATGCCACCGATTTCAAAATTGCTGTCAGGACAGCACTGCCGCCGGACAGAAGCCGAAATAATATTTTTTTCTGTAAGTGTAATACTTGTTCCGTTCCGGAAAAAAATTTGAGCTGAAATTTTTTCCTGTATTAGCATGAAATCACCTCTTTTCAGGAAATGGCCGGATTTTTCCAGACAGAAAACCGGAAACCAAGCGATTTATAAGCAGGTGCATTCAGCAGCAATGTGAACTGATTCAGACCGACATCAAGAGAAACTGAACAGGAATTTTCAGCTTCTACAGGATTCCAGCTCTGCACAGTGACACCGGATTTTTTCAGAGAAGCCGAAAGATTATGCACATTGCCGGAATATGCGAAAGACATCGGCAGCATATTTGAATTCGTGCGGAGCACCTGATTTTTACAGAAATAACCGGATTTCTGATAGGAATAGCCGGAGAAATTTTCAGGATTTTCAAAAAATGCAATCGAATCAAGATGAATCACGGAGAGGTTCTGCATCTGGTAATTTCCGGCAGCAAGCAGCAGATTCATAGGAATCTGCACGCTGAACAGGTCAGCACATGCCTCTATTTCTCTGATTTTAATGCTGGAGTTCTCCGGAAATAGACCAACAAAAGCCGGATGTACAGCCGTTTCGAGATAATTTCTGTCTGTTGGAGTGTCTGACTTTTTGCCGCCGACATGCATACCAGCAAAAAGAAGTTGCCCCTGCCGGACAGCTGAAGAAATGGCTTCGACCTGAACGGATTTGCATTCAAGGCAGAGCGTAAATTCAGCCGAATCATTCTCCACTGGGTAGATACACAGCGAGCCGTCTGACATAGTATAGGATTTTGCATTGGATTTCCTTGAAACGTCAGTAGTATCTGTCTGAATGCAGTCTCCTGTCAGAAATACGGGATTCTGATTTGCATCAATATAGTAAATATCCACAATTCTCAAACAAAAGCACCTCCGCTCTGTAAATTTTCGTCGATAATAATTTTCTTGACAGCAGTTCCAAAAGTCTGATAATCAAGCTCGACATTAGTGTAAATAGTTGCCTGAACTGGCTGCATATTGGGATTCTGAACAGTTTGTTCTGTTGTATGATAAGAATACTGATTCTGCACGATTTCGGAAGTTCCGGAGAGATTTGCAAAGAAATCAGGCAGTTTTGCATTCTGGTTCTGGAATGCCTGCAAAGCAGCCGGAGAGAGTGCCGGAAGCTGGATTTCCGGTGTTTCGATTTGAATTTCAGGCACATCGAGCACAGGCATTTGAATTTCCGGAGAGGGGGGCGGGGGTATTTTTTCAGGAGACGGAAAAACGGGATAATCCGGAATATTCGGAATTTCTGGAGAAATAATTTCAAGTTCTGGAATTTCAGATAATGCAATTTCCTGATAAGGAATTTTGGGTTCAGCAAAATCTGGAGAATCAAGGATAATTTCAGGAAGTTCCGGCACATCGAAACGAATTTCGGAATTTTCAAATTCAGGAAGTTCGGGAACATCGAAACGAATTTCAGAGTTGTCGAATTCAGGAAGTTCGGGCACATCGAAATGAATTTCAGAATTGCCGAATTCAGGAAGTTCGGGAATATCGAAATGAATTTCAGAATTGCCGAATTCAGGAAGTTCGGGAATATCGAAATGAATTTCAGCTGTTTCATTTCTGAACATCTGATTTTCAGGCATGTCAAAGCGTTCCGGTTCGGTGAAATTCACACCGACAGAAACAGGACTGTCAAGAGCAGATTTCAGCTTTTCAGAGAGAGTTTCAGCCTGATTC
>Ga0326514_10000836_pt1 | contig 20291 bp, 12 predicted proteins | sample 3_2548_0518_D_FD_203653 | JGI IMG/M metagenome (GOLD analysis project Ga0326514, IMG submission 203653) | Bovine rumen microbial communities from UC Davis, California, United States - 3_2548_0518 | ecosystem: Host-associated > Mammals > Digestive system > Stomach > Rumen | place: USA... | reverse complement strand
TCCGAGGGAGAAACAACGGTGCTGAGTCAGGCAAATTACGATTCCGAGGGAGAAACGACGGTGCTGAGTCAGGCACGCTACGATTCCGAGGGAGAGACGACAGTATTAAGTAATAAGGACGCATACGGATATGAAGAACAGGTCAACACGGCTGATCCGAAGAGCGGCACCCGGTATTTAGATCACGAAGAGCTCAGCAGGATGGTAAAGCAGTCGTATGCGGAGGACAGCAGAGAAAAACAGCCAACGCTGTCCGGCAACGCTTTCCCCGAGTATTATAAAATCAACGAAGCGCCGCACACACACCGACAGACCGTACAGGTATTTCTGGTCAGTGCGGACAACAGAGGAAAATATGAGATTGCCGAAAGCGGCACCGATATCGGCACGCTTTCCGGCAGCGGCAGGATAACGCTGAGAAACAGCAGCATCAGCAGGCGGCACGCGGGAATCAGCATTGACCGAAATCGCGTGTTTGTCACAGATTATAGTTCCACCAACGGTACGTTTATGGATGGTGTGGAGATTACTCCCGGACAAAAGACAGAGGTATACAACGGTTCATTCCTTTCGTTTGGTAATGAAACATTTCAGATATTAATTAAGAGGGTGGAATAAAAATGAATTTTTTAACCTCCGCGCATACGGATGTGGGAATCCGAAAAAAGGTGAATCAGGATTCATTTTGCCTGAAGGTTGCCTCCACCAAGATCGGCCGTGTCGCGTTTGCGGTATTATGCGACGGAATGGGAGGACTGCGGATGGGCGAGCTGGCCAGCTCGTTTTTGGTCAACGCCTTTTCCGAGTGGTTCGATACGGTACTTCCCGATGAGATCAGACAGGGAATTCAGCCTCAGAGGATTCAGGAGCAGTGGAAGAATCTGATTTTACGTCAGAATGTGTTGGTTAAAGAGTACGGAGCGCAGCAGGGTGTCAGTCTTGGAACAACCCTTACGGCAATTCTGATATACGGCACACAGTTTATCGTTGCACATGTCGGAGACAGCCGACTGTATCTGATCAATTCAGCGCTGAAGCAGTTGACCAAGGATCATTCCGAGGTGGCGCACAAGGTGGAGCTGGGAGAGCTTGCGCCCGAGGAGGCTAAAACATACAAAAGACGCAATGTGCTGCTGCAGTGCGTCGGCGCTTCGGCGGTCGTTGTACCTCAGATTTTTGTCGGCAGGGCGGTGCCAAACGATGTTTTCGTGCTCTGCAGCGACGGATTCCGCCACGAGGTCAGTGAGGAGGAGATTTTCGGCGTGCTGGCGCCCAATCTTCTCGGAAATGAGATGGTCATGAAAAAGTCTCTGGTAGGTTTGGTTGAGCTCAACAAGTCCAGAGGCGAAACAGATAATATAACGGTTATAGCCGTGAAGTGTACCGAATAACCGGAGGGGAGTTCAATTTGGCTTATCTTGGAGATGTAATTGACGGAAAATACGAAATACTCCGCGAATTGGGCAGAGGTGGCATGTCTATTGTTTATCTGGCAATGGATAAGCGCCTGAACAAGCAGTGGGCAATCAAGGAATTCCGAAAAGACAAGGACGACGAGAACAGAAGGGTAGCGCTGGAATCTTTGCTCAAGGAAGCAAATATTATGAAGAAGCTGGATCATCCCACGCTTCCCCGCATCGTTGATATTATTGACCAGGACAGCACCATCTATATCGTTATGGACTATATCGAGGGTGAGTCCCTCAACAAGGTGCTCGACGCCTACGGCGCGCAGCCGCAGGATGCGGTCATTGAATGGGCAAAGCAGCTCAGCGAGGTGCTGGATTATCTTCACACTCGCAAGCCGCCCGTTATTTACAGAGATATGAAGCCCGCCAACATCATGCTCAAGCCGGACGGAACCATCCGCCTGATTGACTTCGGTATCGCGAGAGAGTACAAGGAGGGCAGCACGGGAGACACCGAAATCATCGGTACGAGAGGCTACGCCGCTCCCGAGCAATTCGGCGAAAAGGGACAGACGGACGCGAGAACGGATATTTACAGTCTCGGCGTTACGCTGTACCACCTGGTTACGGGAAAGAATCCCGCAGAGCCGCCGTATGAGATTTATCCGATCCGCCACTGGAATCCCAACCTTTCCAGCGGTTTGGAGTGGCTGATTCAGAAGTGTACGCAGCTCAACCCCAACGATCGTTTCCAATCCTGCGCAGAGGTCATCTATGTACTCAACAACCTCGATAAGTTCGTTTCGACCTACAAGCACAAGCTGCGTTCCAAGCTCAACTGGTTTATCGCTTCGGTCAGCGTGACGCTGGTTTGCGCGCTTGCAGGTACAACGATGGGCATTGTCAGCTACAACAATAAGGCGAACGAGCTGAACCGCTACAAATCGCAGGGAACTATCTCGGGCTACATTCAGGCGATCAACGTCGATGCGACGGACTACGACTCCTACAGCTCGCTTGTCGATCTGATCGATAAGAATATTGACATCATCCTTCCCGGAGAGCTTTCTTCCTCGGTGGACGCGGAAACGCTCCACGACAGCAGAGAGATGTATCTCGGAGAGCTGCAGAAGGCTGTCAGCGGCGAGACCTTGTCAAAGCTCCGTGAGAAGAGCGTCAAAAACTATGTGAAAACCAACTATGACATGGGTTTGCTGATCCTCAATAAATACGCCGAGAACAAGGAGTCCGAGGAGACAAATGCCATATCCTTTAAGAAGGCGGTTCCGTATTTCAGAAATGTTATCTCTGCCGTCGAGGACAACAATAACAACTACAATGGCTGCGGGCTGGATGAAAAGCAGTACTTTACGGCTGTCTATTACTACCTGATCGGCGATTTCAGAGAAAGCGAGAATCAGGTGAAAAACTCCCAGGTTGACGAGAAGGGCGAATTCACCGTTTCCGAGGTCGTCCGCAAACTGGATCTGGACTACCTCCAGATCGATGACAGCGGCGTTATCGCCGATTTCTACGGCGCGTACTGGGAGCTGCTTCAGAGAAGCACTGCCGACGTGGATAACAACAGCAGTTTGTCCACCAAGGCAAGACTGAATCTCGTTTACATGAACAGCAACACGGCGGTTCGTCTGAAGGATCAGTTTTTTGTCACCTCAAGCACCAAGGACAGCCAGACGTTACGTCCCGCCGAAGGCGTCGAAAGCTTTTATTCCCATCTGGTCAGCGCATATCTCAGCTCGGAAAAGGTAATCGACACCGATTTGGATAAGACCAGCGAAATCTACCGTATTCTGAAGGAACGTCTGGAGAATACCAGAAACGGTATCGACAACCTCAGAGAAGAACTCTCTAACCTTTATATAAAGAACGGAAAAACGATTAAGCTTGAGAAAATAAAGTAAGGAGATAGAGATGTCGGATATATATGTTGAACTGATTGAATATATCTGCTTTGCCCTTGCCGCAGTCTTTCTGATCGTTTCGGTCATACTCTTCTTCCGCCTGCGCATTCCCTCCGTCATCAAGGACCTCAGGGGTACCGTGGAGCAGAAGCAGATTGAGAAAATCAGAGACAGAAGCTCCGAAACTGCAAGGCATAACAGCGCGATGAACGTTTTTGAAGAACTGGAAAGAAAGGCAAAGCCGCGCATGAACAATACCAGGCGAATCAAGATGCCCGGCTCCACACAGGAGTTTACAACGGAACAGAAAACTCCACAGGGAACCTCGGTGCTGAAACGCAAAAACGAAAACAAGGACTTTGTGATAGAAAAGAACATGGTCTTTGTCAGTACCGGAGACGTTTTGAGATAGCGGCGTATGCGGGGTGTTATGAAACAAGAGTTCAAACAGCTTCGTTTTTGGCAGCTGCTTTCCGTGGCGGGTTTTTTCATCAATGCACTGTCTCTGATTTTTATGGTGCAGAGTCCGGGACAATTGGGACCTGACGTCCTGACGGTGGTTTCGGGGATTATGTTCTGGGCAGGACTTTTGCTCGGTATCGCAGGACAGGTGGTGCTGCTGCGCAAAACGAAGGGTCTGCCCGGAAAAGCGCATGTCGGATTGATCCGCTTATTTACCAACCGATACGGCTTCATTGCGGATGTGACGCTGGGCGTCAGTCTTATCGGTGTATTCATTACCCTTTTTGCCGGAAACGGAATGGGAATATTCATGCAGATTATCTGGTCGTTATTTATTTTTTCTTTCTCTATGCACTGTGTCCTGAACGGAAGAAAATTTAATTATATATACAGATTAAAAAATAAGAGGAGTGTTAGAAATGAAAGACGCGTCTAAAAGCGGTTTTTCCAGAGTACTTTCCGTACTGCTGTCCCTTGCGGTCGTGGTCGGGATGATCCCGGTGTCAATCGGATCGGCTGCCGCGGAGAGCAGCGAAGGAGCTTCCGGCGAAAATGATTTAAAGGCAACACTTTATATCTATGACGGAGAAGACCCTTTTTATTATCAGTCAACGGATTGGGTCGCAAAGGATATCTTCGCTGAGGTAGAGGGCGATGTCGGACAGGAGGTTACCGCCGCGTACTTTAAAAAGAGCGGAGACAGCAGCTGGAATGAAGCGGACTTTAAGTTAACGCCGAATATAACGCTGCGTCCTGTTGAGAACCCGGAGGAAACGCAGCCGGAAGAAACGCAGCCTGAGCCGACGATCAATGAGGAGCAAACGACAGCTCCTGCAGACGACAATCAGGTCGGTGACGGCGGTAATCCGCAGGAAGAAGGCACCGAGCCGAATACGGAGCCGCCGCAGGAGGAGCCTGAAATCCAGTATGAGGAAGTCATTACCTCCTATCACCTTCGTGCGACGTTCTGGGTTGAGGAGCCGGAGAGTACCTACGACGGAACATATGATTTTCAGTACAGCTTTTCCGACGGTTCCAATCATACCTATCAGAATTTCTTCTCTGTAAAGATCGATAACAAGCTTGATGTTTTTGAAGCTTCCGTCAAGGGCAACTCTCAGGAATGGAAAAACAAGTGCACCATCGAGGGCAGCGTCGAGGATAACGGTTCGGGCCTCAAAAGGGTGTATTACATCATGAACAGCAAGGAACAAACTATCACCGACAAAAACGGTGATTTCTCGTTTGACATTACCGAGGATTTTGATGGCAACATCAAACTGTATGCCGAAGATCAGGTGGGCAACAGCAGAATTCTGGATATCAAGGACGTCCGGATTGACAAGACCGCTCCTGAGGTCATCAATCTGAAAGCTTCCGAGGAGAGCTGGACGAATCACTCCGTCACCGTGACCGGTCAGGCTTCCGACAATCTGTCGGGCGTCAAGGAGGTTCGCTACATCCTTGTTGACAAGGATGCGGAGATTTCCGTTGAGAAATCCGAGACTGCCGAACTGAAAGAGGACAACTCGTTCTCCTTTGTTCTGGATGCGGAAGCGGAGAAGAACTTCTCCGGCTCTGCGGTCGTATACGCCGTCGACAAAGCGGGCAACAGTTCCTATACCGAAACCAATGTGCAGGCGGTTTCCGTTAATATCGATACGCAGGAGTGCGTGATCACTGAGCTGTCCGTTACGCCCGACACATGGACAAACGGAGAGGTTACTATAAAAGGAAAAATCACTGACAACGCTTCCGGCGTTGATAAAGACAGCGTAAAGTACAGACTGTACAGTGATGGCGGCGAAAAGGGCGAATTCCAAAAAGTCGGGAATGTTGAAGCAGGAGAGGACGGCGTTGCCACCTTTGAGATCTCGCTGAACGCGGACGGAAAAATGGAATCCGGCGTATACCGTGCAGAGCTGACCGCTCTGGATTTTGCGGGCAACAGCGCAACTGTCGACGAGGCGCATTCCCCTGCGGCATATCCTCTGACTGTCAGGATCCAGAACGATCCTCCAAAGGTGGAAGCGGCGTCGATCAAGGTCGACTACGGCGTTTCCGTTGAGGAAGACAAGAAATATACCAACAAAGAAGTGACGATTTCGGGCGAAGTCGTTGATACCCTGTCGGGTATCGGTGAAAAAAAAGGCGGCGTTTTCCTGAAAAAAGCCAGCGATAATGAGGAGCAATGGGAAAAGGCGGTCGTCAAGGAGCTGGAAAACGGCAAGTATGAGTTTTCGCTGAAGCTGGCTCCCCAGACCTATACGGGCACGTACCAGATCAAGACCGTCAACGAAGCGGGCGCCGAGTCTGACGGAACACTGAAAACTCCGATTGTCTATCAGGACAATGCAGCGCCCGTATTCGATAAGGACAGCATCAGTATTCCTACCGATTGGGCTGCCTCTGCTCTGATCACAGGCAAGGTTTCCGATCAGGGCGACGCGGGCATCAAGAGAGTCGCCTATCGTCTGGAGGGCACAGAGAACTGGACGGACATCGATGGTGTCAAGTTCTCCGAAGACAACAAGGACGCCGAATTCTCCTTTATACTCCAGAAAATAGAATATAACGGTACGATCGAGTTCCTGTGCGAGGATAAGGCAGGCGAGGTAACAGGAGAGAAAGGCAATCAGACCACGCTCCTTTCCGAGGAGAAGGTCGCGCTGGATATCGTCGCTCCCAAGCTGGAATCGGCGGAAACAGAGTACAAGGGCGGCTCATGGACAAATGCCGACATAATCATCACAGGCAAGGTGTCCGATAACGGCGGCAATGTCAATTCGGGCATCGAGGGTGTTTATTTCGCCTATACAGACACGGAAGGAAAGGAAGTTACTGTCAGGGCAGACGAGCTGAAAGATGACGGCTCCTACACCTTGACCGTAAAGGCTGCGGACTTCTCTGTCGCTCAGGAAAAAGAGGGCGGTTACTTCGGCGATATCCGCGTCTATACGGTCGACAATGCGAAAATTATTTCCGAGACGTCTGTTACCATTTCCGTTGCCCTTGATACGGAGAGCGGAAAAGCTACACTTGTCAGCAGCGTAGCGGATTGGACACAGGAGCTGACAGTAGAGGTTGAATTCATCGACGCAAACTCCGGCAAGCCCATATCCTCGGGCTTCGGAAGCGTTGAGTACACGGATGATGAAAACGTGACAAAGCCCCTCGGCGAGAACGAGAATGAGATCAAGACGGAAGGCAACAAGCTGATCCTTACAATGCCAAAGACGGACTACAAAGGCAAATATACCTTTGTTTTCAAGGACAAGGCGGGCAACCCTGCGACAGCTCCCGTTGTCATTACGGCATTGCAGGATATAACTCCCCCCGAAATGGGAGAAGTCAAGGCCGAGCCTGTAAACAAGTGGACAAACAAAACTGTCAGAGTCAGCGGAAAGTGCGCCGACAACAAGGCGGAGCGTGACGGACAAGAGAGACTGGATTACAACTCCGGTATCAAGGAGGTTCTGTATAAAAAGAGCGCCGATACCGAGTGGACAAGCGCGGAAGTGATTTCTAAACATGATTCGGGAACAACAGCGGATTTCTCGTTTGATATCAAGGTCGCCGAAAACGATTTTTACTCCGGCACCTATGATGTTAAGTGTGTGGACAATGCGCTCAATGAGTCCAAAGTCACAGTAACGGGCGAAATTAAGATAGACGAAAAAGCTCCCGTGTTTACCGAGATTCCCAAGTATTCCGACGGCTCCGCCGATTTCTCCGGAGAGAAGTGGGTCAGCGGCAAGATCACCGTAACGGGTGCCGTTGCGGACAGCGGTTCGGGAATCGACGCTGTTGAAATCAAAAAGACCGGTCTCAGCGCCCCCATAAGAATTCCTGTTAATGATATGAAGTACAACCCCGAAAAGAATCACTATGAGTTCACGTTCACAAGTGATGCGCAGGAGTTTGAGGGAGAGTATACCTTCTACTGTGTAGACATGGTCGGCAACGAATCAGAGAAATATACGCAGAAGGTTCGTCAGGATAACAAGGCTCCTTCCCTCAAGGTGAGCCATAACGACGGTGCGGTAAACTGGCTGGCAAAGGTCGCGGACGCCATCACCTTCCACGCGTTCAATTTCAGCGAGAAAGACAATGAGAATAACCTTGACTATACGCTGGAAATTGAGGACAAGTGGTCCGGTATTAAAATGGACTCGCTGACCATGATCTGCGAGGTCAGTGACAAAACCTATACCTTCCCTGTCAAGGAAGGCACCGAAGTGCTGAAAAACCTCAAAATCGACGACTCCGAGAATCCCGGCAAGAAGGTCAAGATTTCCTTCACCCTTGCCCAAAACCTCAAGGATGCTGTCGTAACCTTCACCGTTACCGACAACGCAAAGAATCCGGAAAATAACGGCAACGAGAAAATCGAGAAAAACGAGAAGGAAAGAATCATTGTCGATAATATCGCTCCCAACAGAACCGTGACCTATCCCGAGCCGATTTCGCGGATTAAAGACCGGGAGCATTTGACAAACCTCAACGACAGCAATGTATCAGCTGACGACAGGCTCTATTATGACGACAAGGTGAATCTCCTTTTGGATATCAAGGAAAAGAACTTCTATCCCGCGGATATCAACGCGAAGGGAGACGCAAAGAACCTGCCGGGCTGCACGCTGACCGTTACCAAAGACGGCGAGGAGTATACCGCTTATCAATTAAGCAACTGGTCAGACGAAGCGGACGATCATCACAAGGCGACCCTTACCCTCGAAAAGGAGGGCTGCTACGTTGTCAGGATGAACTACGAGGACCGCTCTCTCAATAAGATGCAGGAGTTTGTTTCTCCGAGCATTATCATTGACAAGACGCCTCCCGAGATGCAGGTTACCTACGACAACACCGTTGTCAGGACAAAGGATGGCGTAGAGTATTTCGGAAAGAAAGCCGAAAAGCAAAATGATACGGATCCGAATTTAACGGCGACCATCCGGATAAAGGAAGACAACTTTAATCCCTCTGCGTTGGATATCACGGTTGACGCGAAGAAGTATATACCGGGAAGCACAAACCCGGTGGAAGTGGAAGGCGCTTATTCCTTAGGCGAATGGGGAGTTGAAGGCGAGTATCATACCATTACCGTTTCCTTTGATCAGGACGCGATCGTAACATTTGATGCCGTCTACACCGACTACTGCAAAAAGAGCGCTCAGCACTTCAAGAGCTTTGTGCTGGATACCCAGGCTCCGTATTTGCTCAAGACCGAGTTCGACACGCCGATTTCTGAAATATTCAAGAACAATATTTCGTTTGGCTACTATGACAGCAAGGTGAATGTCACACTTACCCTCTTTGACGAAACGTCAGGCGTATATCACTTTGATTGTAAGGGCGTGGCTCCTCCGCAGAGTGAAGAACACAAAGTAAGCGCTATTAACAAGGTGCTTGAGGCTCAGAGTTTTGACATGACCTCTGAAAACGGAGTATCTGTCGCTCAGTTCACGATTCCAAAGACAACATTGGCTGAACTGACAGAGAATGATAACTATGACAGCCTCCTGGTGGTAACAGCGACAGACCTTTCCGAGAATCCCTTCGTGGAGAATGCCCTGAAGGATTTTAAAACCGGCAAAACAAACAATAATTATGAGTTTATTTTCGATAACAGAGATCCCGTTGCGTCGATCGTAGTCGATGAGCCCACACAGAAAGTAGACGGTGTTGCTTACTACAGCGGCGAATTCAAGGGTCACATCACCGTTGACGAGGCAAATTTTGTCGGGGATTTACTTTACAAGGATTTGAAGCTGGAAATCCAAGAGGATGATTTACAAGACACGAAATATGACTACGAGTTTGATTCGGAAACCGAGGCATGGGATAATAATGGTACGAACGATATCTGGACCAACAGCTTCACTCTCAAGAAGGAAGGAAGATACAGCTATATCTTCAATTACAGGGATCCCTCCCATAATGAGGCGACAGAGCTGAAAGCCGGAAATATGGTAATTGATACGACACCGCCTGAAGGAAGGATCACCAATAAAACATCCGAAAAGAGAATTCGTGACGGCGTCAAGTATTACGACGGAAGCATCCTGCTGGAGCTGGAAATCAAGGAGCATAACTTCAGAGCATCTGATGTTAAATTCTACGCCGACGGTCAGCTTAAAATTCTGAATTGGGTCAGTGAAGGCGATATTCATACAGCCAGCTACGTTTTTGAGGAGGAAGGCGTCCACAGCTATCATCTTACATACAATGACCTGGCACTAAATCCGATGGAGGAGAACGATACCAACAGAGACAGCGATCTCGTAATTGATCTCCATGATCCGATCTTAACCATCGATTACAGCTACGACAAGAATGAAGGCTACGACGAGGATGGCAGAAAGTATCTGAATCACACCTGCACGGCACTTGTTACGGTTGAGGAAGAGAATTTCTGCGAAGAGGATACCCACATCAATGTAAGCGCCCTGAACGCGGCAGGTGCAGACGTCGCCAACGGTGAAGTATTCGGCGAATGGAAGCATGACGGCAAATACCATACAAGGAGTATTTCGTTCAGCGGCGACGCAAACTATACCGTGGATGCGACCTGTCTGGATCTTGCCATGCGCAGTATCAAGACATATACACCGGATAAATTCACGGTCGACACCGTGAAGCCCGGAGAGATTCACTTCTCCTACAGCGATCCGGTCTCCACATCAACAATCGGAGGAACCGAATACCGGTTCTACAACGCGCAGGTCAAGGTTGATATTTCCTGCTACGACGAGACCTCGGGTATCAAGCATTTCGATTATCACGGAATCGTCGCACCTGACGCGAGCAGTGTGAACAAAGAAGTATACAAGACCGCGCTTGAGGGAACGGAAATCACACAGAACGGTACATCCTTCTCCGCAAGCTTCTACATTCCCCAGTCTGCGCTCGTTGACGCAAACCAGTTCAACGGAACGATTACGTCGGGTGCGGAGGACCGCTCCGGAAACACCAATGAGACGGCAGCAACAACAAGGCTGGTTTGCGATAATATCGCTCCGGTCGGAAAAATCACGCCGAGCAAGAAAGTCCAGACTGCCGAGAATATGGATTTCTACAACGACAGCATTACGCTGAGTATTGAAATAACAGAGGCAAACTTCTACAAAGAAGATGTAGAATTTAAGGTTGACGACGTTTCTCAGTCTTTGGACTGGAGCCAAAGCGGCGACCAGCACACGGCGACATATGTGATCTCCACCGAGGGCGAACACCGCTATTCCATGAATTACAAGGACCGCTCCAACAATACCATGACTCCCACGAATCCTATTACAAATGAAAGAGTACTTGTAATCGACAAAACCAAGCCTGCAATCACCATTGATAAGAGCATCACCAACGAGTCCGCGAACAGGGAGGAAACCATCAGCTTCATCCTCACCGTAACGGATAAGTACTTCACCTCCTCAGACATACAGCCCAAACTGGAGGGCAGCGTTGTTGTGAAGGATGAGGATGAGGATGAGGATGAGGACGTTGCTCCCAGTGCGATTACGGGAAAACTGGAAACCAAGCCGTTCAATCTCGGAACTCCCGACAGATCGGGTGAATCCTATGTCTATAAGATCAACAATCTTGACATCGACGGAGTCTATCATTTCACATGCAGTGCAAAAGACTACGCAGGCAATGAAAACAACAAATTCGATTGCTATGATGCAAACGGCAAACTGCTGGAGGATGTCGAGAACTTTAAGTTCTCCGTCAACAGAAACGGCTCCGCGTTCTGGGTTGTCCTCGAAAACGTGGATAATAACGGCTACACTAAGTCCAACGAGATTAAGGTAACGCTCAACGAAGTCAATGTCGACAAAACCGACGAGGAAACTGCGGCGCTCAAGATCACGGACGACAACGCAACCAAGACGGTCGAGCTTAACAGCACTACCTATGACGGCAATGTCTCCAAGGGTGAAGGCGGCTGGTATAAGTCCACCTATACGCTCGATAACTCCTACTTCACAAGGGATTCCCACTACGGCGTAGCGCTCACCACGCACGACAAGGCAGGAAATATCAACATCAGCTCTGACAGCGATACGGCTCTCGTTGACTTTACCGTTGACAGAACGGCGCCGATTATTTCCTCCAACGTCTCCGATAACCAGATCATCAAATCCAACGGCTACGAGATCGAGGCGAATATCGCGGAGGATAATCTGGATATCGATCAGCTGGGTGTATTTATCGATGAGCAGCCCGTTGAGTTCAACAGAGAAGGCTCTGTTGTGAAGTTCCACTTTGACAACGGCACGCATAACATCCGCATCAAAGCGGGTGACCTGGCGAATAACATCGCCGAGGATTATACGGTTTCCAACATCACGGTTTCCGATAATCCGATCGTGCTTTGGTTTGCCAACAAACCTCTCTTCTTTGCGACAACAGGCGGCGCGCTCGCGCTCATCGGCGTGATCGTATTCCTGCTTGTCAGAAAAAGCCGCAAATAAACCGCAAAAATAACCATTTGACAGACGTCATACACCTCACCTCTGCGGCGGGCATGTCCCGCCGCAGAGGGTGCTGACCGTTTTACAAAAGAGCCGCAGAGGGACTTTTTTGTAAGACGATCAGAGAATAACACCAAGGGGGTTCGGCATGATTGATTACGCGACAATCTCAATGATTGGTTCAAAAGAAAAAAACGAGGATGCGGTACGGGCGTATATTAACCAGCCCCTCGCAGCCTATGGTTTCCTTGTTGCCGATGGTCTGGGCGGACACGGAAACGGAGAAATCGCGTCCAATTTCGTCGCGGACTGCATCGGCGCCGCAATTGAGAACACATCCTCGATCGAGGGCAGTTTTATCGACGAATGCTTCGACACCTCGCAGAAGATGCTGATGGAAGAAAAGGAAATCAACGGAATGAGCTCCATCAAAACGACACTGGTGCTGCTGCTGATCTCCAACGGAATCGCGCAGTGGGGACACATCGGCGACTCGCGGCTGTATCTGTTCCATGACGCGAAGATGGTCAGCCGCACGTTTGACCACAGTGTTCCGCAGCTTCTTGCGCTCAGGAAAGAGATAAAAGAAAAGGAAATCAGACATCACCCGCAGCGAAGTATGCTTCTCAAAGCAATGGGCTCCGAATGGTATCAGCCTGAGTATGAGATTGACCAGCGTCGCAGGAAAATCCGCAACGGAGACGCATTCCTGCTTTGCTCGGACGGCTTTTGGGAATGGATAGAAGAAAAAGAAATGCAGCGCGTTATCAGAAAAAAACAGTCCGCATATGATACGCTGCGGGAAATGACGGATATCGTTTGCAAGAATGGCACGGGAAAAGATATGGACAATTTGTCTGCCGTCTATATCAGAATAAGCTAATCGGGTGATGAAATGTCAATAGTTCAGTGTATAAGGGGACACTATTATGATGATTCCCGCGACATTGCTTGTCCGTATTGCCGAAAGTATGAGTCCGAAGGTCTGTCAGAGGACGATTTCAGTGAGCGTCTGACCCAATACAAGGCGCTTGAGGACGATGACGCTGTCCGGACAGAGGCGTATGGCGAAAATGTTGAGGAGAATGAAAAAACAATCGGAATATTTGAAAAGAGCGAGAGAAACCGCTTGACGGCAGGCTGGCTGGTCTGCACGGAGGGTATGGAACGCGGTGCATCTTATCCGATTTACGCAGGAAGGAACTTTGTCGGCAGAGACGACAGCATGGATATTATTTTGCGCGGAGACAGAGACATCTGCAGAAAGCGTCATGGCGCGGTGGTATATGATCCGAGAAGCAGACGCTTCTTTGCCGTAGCAGGCGAAGGGGCGCTTTATGTCAACGGCGACCCGCTGTCAGACAGCAGAGAAATATTTGAGAACGATAGTATTCAGGCGGGTAAAAGTACATACCTGTTTGTTCCGTTTTGTAAAGGAGAGCGATTCTGGAAATGAAAAAGGCACTTGCTATCATATTATCCGCGTTGCTTGCGGCAATGTCTGTTTTCTGCGTTTCTGCCGAGGGAACCGGCGACAATTTCGGTCAGGTGAGTGTGAATTTGCCCGATATCACCGTGGAGCTTAAAGGTTCACCCTTCGGCGATGCCGATAAAGACGGGATAAAAGCGTATCTCGGCGATGATAAACTGGAACCGACGGAGCTTCACAAATATAACCAAAGCAAGGACAGCACGCGCGTCTATATGCTGGTCGATATTTCCCAGACTGTCAGCGCCTATCAGAATGCGATACGCAGTTACATCAAGGACTTTGTTTCCAAGATGGGAGAGAACGATGCGCTTGTGCTCGTGACCGTTGGCTCAGAGCACAAAACGGTGCTCGAGGAAACGAACGATAAGAATAAAATCAACGAAACGGTCGACGCGCTGACGTTTAATGACGACTACACCTATCTCTGTAATGCGCTCAATTCTGTTTACATCGAGGCGGCGAGCAGCATTGACAGCTACACGAGATCCTATATTCTCGCGTTTACGGACTGTGACGATGACACCAAGACAGGCGTAACGATTCAGGAGATTGAAAATAAATACAGCTCCCATCTCCTTCCCCTGTGCGTTGTCGCGACGGACAATATCAGCAAGGAAAACAACCAGCTTTTCAGCAGGATAGCCAGAGCATCGGGCGGCAGTCTGGATGTTTTCGGCTCGTCGGTGAACCTCGATCAGTTCAGTCAGTTCACCAACAATATTGATGATGTGACGATTCTCAAGCTCAAGGCGGACAACAACAACGCGACGGGCGACAAGAAGAACCTGCAGATTTCAGATGACAAGCAATCCTTTAACATCGACGTTTCCGTTTCAAAGTCTGTAGCGGACAAAGAAGCGCCCGTCATCAAGGAGCTGACATACGACGGACAGAATAACCGCCTGATCCTGACATTTTCCGAGAAGGTGACGGATGCCTCTGCGAGGGGCGCCTATTCCGTAGTGGACGCCGACGGAAAGAAATGGTCTGTCGCCGACGTGGAGGCGCAGACCGTATCGGACAAAGCGGAGCTTGTGATGAGCGAGCCCCTGCCCAACGGAGAATATACCGTGACGGCAGAGGGACTGACCGATGTTTCCAGGGAGAAGAATCCTTTGGCGGACAATCAAAAAAGGGTTACCGTCTCGGAATCGACGGTGGTACCGATCGAGCCTGAGAGCGGTTTTGAGATCCCGATCATACCCATCATCATTGTGGGCGTCCTGCTGACGGGAATTTTGGCGGCTGTGCTGATTATCGTGCTGACCACCAGAAACAAAGACAAGGACGCAGATCCCATCCCCGTGATTTCTTCCGGCGACCCCAATCGCTTTTCGCCACAGCCCGCCGTAATCAATGAATATTCTCCCGCACCGCCCAGCGTGAAGCATCATATCAAAAAAGAGGATGGAATAAAGCTGCAGCTGAAAATCAAAACGGGAAAATCCTCTGAGCAAATGATTACAACGGAGGTTGCCAGCAGTGTGATTGTCGGAAGATCTTCCGTGTGTGAGATTTTCATTGACGACGCAAAGCTTTCACGTCAGCATTTTGCTCTGGAGAATCTTAACCGGGAGCTGTATATATCTGATTTGAATTCAAAGAACGGTACCTTTGTAAATGGAGTCAGAGTTGACAGCAGACGAAAAGTAATGAATCATGACCGCATTCTTGCGGGTCTTTCGGAGATTACGGTAACGATAACGGAGTAGGTGAAAATATGTTACGCTTCGATAATTGCCCATCATGTTTTTCTCCCTTGAACGGAAGAGAGGCTTGTCCGAGCTGCGGATATATATATGCAAACGACAGAAAGCAGCCCAAAGGGGTGATAGAGCCGTTCTCCGTGTTAAACGACCGCTATATGGTCGGCAAGGTGCTGGGCAGGGGCGGCTTTGGAATTACATATATCGCCAAGGATATTATCAACAATTCTTTTTGCGCTATCAAGGAATATATGCCGACCGAATATGCCAAACGCGACAGCGGCTCGGACAGCATTTTTCCGTTGACGGATAAAAAGTCAAAGTATGTTTTTTCACACGGAAGAGAGAAATTTGTTGAAGAAGCAAAAACGCTTTACCATCTGAAAAACAATCCGATTGTCGTTGATATTACGGATTATTTTACGCAGAATAATACTGCCTATCTGGTGATGGAATATCTGGACGGCAGCGATCTGCGGAAGTACGCGCGTAATCACGGAGGGAGGATGGAGCCCAATTTTGCTAAGCAGATATTTGTCACTGTGGCAAGCGCGCTGATGGCGATTCACGACATGAACATTTTGCACCGCGACCTCAGCCCCGAGAATATCTTCCTGACAAATGACGGCGCCGTCAAGCTGATTGACTTCGGCGCCGCGAGGAACTACGTCAGCTCTCAGAACAAGGGACTGTCCATCCTGTTAAAGCCGGGCTTTGCGCCGCCGGAGCAGTACAGCGCTGACGGCGAGCAGGGACCGTGGTCGGACGTATACGGCTTATGCGCGACCTTCTATAATATTGTGTCGGGAAAAATGGTAACGGACGCGATCATGCGATACCGGGGAGAGAAGCTCAGTACGCTTGCGGAAATGGGAATCCATGTCAGCGCAAGAACCTCACAGGTAATTGACAAGGGTCTGCGGCTGGATTACAAGCAGAGATACAAGGATTTTGGCAGCCTTTTGTCAGAATTAGATATTGAAGCGGCGCCTGAAAAGAAGAAGGATAAACGGTTCACGCCGCCGGAATATTCCGGATCTAAATCCTCGGACGGCGGTTCATCCGGAGGTTTTTCCTCAGGTGGAGGTCCGTCGGGAAGTGCTTCCACGGGTGGAGGTCCGTCGGGAAGAGTTCCCTCGAGCGGCGGTTCGTCGGGAAGAGTTCCCTCGAGCGGCGGTTCGTCGGGGGTAATTCCCTCGGGTTATGGCCGGTCGGGAGGAATCCCATCGGGTTATTTGGGCAACGGTGAGATTCCATCCAGGTTTGGAAAACCGGATCCTATTACATCGGGCTCCGATAAAACTGTTAAAACGGCAGAGGGAAAATCCGGAAGTGAGATTACCGCTAAAAAGGAGCCTGTGCCCGAGAAGGTGTCGGGCGCGTTCTTGACAGTATTTTTAGGGGACAGACAGGTGAAACAGATCAAGCTGCCGCCTGACCGCGATTTCAAAATCGGACGCTCGGAGATGAGCGACTATGTCATCTCGGGCGACAGCAATATCAGCCGTACGCACTGCACCGTGCGGTACAGTACGGCAGATCAGCGCTTTGTCGTAAAGGATCAGTCGGCTAACGGCAGTTATTTTGAGGACGGATACCGGATGCAAAAGGGCGTCGACTACGCGGTACGCTCGGGATACGGCTTCTACCTTGTGAGCAATCAATATCGGTTTATCCTTACAAAAAAATAGAGATACAGGAGTCTTTGAATGAGTTATGATGAAAATAACCCTCCGTACGGCGATAATATTGCAACGGAGGCGATTGTCCCTGAGGAGGAACTGCAAGAGTCGTCCTCGGGGGAAATCTTCACAATGCAGCTTAACGATTTTCCTGTGGAGATAAAGAGCGGATTATCCTCGGTGATCGGTTCGCGTGCCGTACAGCAGGACGCGGCTCGGGTGGATAATGAGTATATGTTTTTTGACCGCGGCGTGTACCTCGCGGTGATGTGCGACGGCATGGGCGGTATGACAGGCGGAGAGGTTGCAAGCAATCTCTGCGTGACAAAGATGTTCGAGGCGTTCTACTGTGTTGACGTCAGGGGCAGGGTTCCCTCGTTTTTCAAGTTCATGATAGAGAACATCGACAAGATGATATATAACCTGACAGATGACAACGGAAAAACGATGCATTCCGGCTCGACGCTGACAAGCATCATTATCGAAGACGGCAGTCTGTACTGGGCGTCTGTAGGTGACAGTCACATCTATATCAAGCGCGGCAACGAGATGATGTGCGTGAACAAGGATCATAACTACGGCATGGTTCTTGACAGAAAGGTGAAGGACGGACAGATGAAGAAGGAGGAAGCGCAGGCTGCTCCCAACCGTGCCGCTCTGGTGAGCTATATCGGCATCGGCGGCGTTCCCTACATGGACATCAACCCGCATCCCTTCCCGCTGAGAAGCGGTGATACCGTTCTGCTTTGCAGCGACGGACTCTATCATTCGGTTTCCGAGCGTGAAATTATCGGGATCATCGACGCGTCCACGGATATGCAGCAGGCAGCGGAGGCGCTGACGGCAGCCGCGATCGCCAAAGGAAAGCGGCATCAGGACAACACCACAGCGGTGTTGGTGCAATACTGTGAAAAGGTTATGAATTCGGCACCCTTCAATATGCCGATGAAATAAGAAAACTTTATTAAAGGAGAGTTTTGTATGAATTTAGTAAGATGCATGAACGGACATTTTTATGACGCAGAGCGTTTCGATGATTGTCCGCACTGCAATCAGACCACGATCAGACCCGAGGATGGTGAGGATTTTATCACAAGACCGATTTCGCCTCCCGAGGATACCGGTTTGAGCGGTGAAATCAGGGGCGCCAACGGTCATGAAGATGAGGTTATTACAAGGGGTTATTTCGGCGAGATTTCCTCCGAGCCTGTAGTCGGCTGGCTCGTCTGCATCGAAGGCAACCACTTCGGCGAGGACTTCAAGCTGAAAACCGGCAAGAATTTCATCGGCAGATCGTCTGCGATGGATGTTGTTCTCAGCGGTGATGCCTCTGTTTCCAGAGACAGACACGCGATCGTTGTCTATGAGCCGAAGAGCAATATCTTCCTGGTTCAGCCCGGCGATTCCAAGGAACTGTTCTATGTCAACGACGAGGTGGTTCTTTCCGCTCAGAAAATCAAGGGCTACGATGTGCTTTCCGTAGGCGATTCCAAGCTGTTGTTCATTCCCTGCTGTTCTGACAGATTCAACTGGGATGCAGTGAAAAATGAAGAGAAATAACTAATGGCGAAAACAAGAAAGGATTGATGATCAGTGGAACCTATTAGAAACAGAAAAATGACGCTGTACATATTGTTTATGGCTCTCGGACTTGTGCTTATCGGATTGGGCGTTATCCTCTTTTTTATCCCGATACTGGGAGCGCTCCTGCTTTGGTCGGGACAGGCAATGTTGATTGTTAACACTGTCTACAGAATTCACTTTTTCTACAGTCTCTCGCTGGATGTAGACGCGGTTTGCATCGGCGACGGCAGAGAATCCGGCAGCTATGTGGCAGCCGCGGCGCTCAGCACACTCACATTTGGTCTCTATAACATTTACTGGACCTACAAAATCGGTCAGAGACTTCATGCCAACGCCCCCAGATACGGCTTCAAGATGGTAGAGAACGGCAAGGATATTGCGCTTCTTGACGCATTCAGCTTCGGCTTTATCTCGGCTTATGAGCTGCTCAAGAACATGAATAAAATTGCGAAGGTCTATAATCAGAACGGCGCTAACGGTATCAACGGCGTGAACGGAGGTGCAATGTAATGAACATCCAGAAGAGAAGTCTCCCTGTATTTATTCTTTTGAACTGCCTGACCCTGGGCATTTACGGCGCGATTCAGTGCAGCAGAATCGGCAATGAAGTCAACGCGCTCTGCAAACAGGACGGCGAACAGCCCGGTATGAGCTATTTCGGCGCCCTCTTTATCCGCGCGATCCCCGCGTTCTTCGGCGTGGTGATCGGTTTGATTACCGGAATCGTTTCCTCCAGCTTTGTATTCAATGCTCTTCCGTTCATGAACAACAGCATGGTCAGCGGCTACTACAATCAGCTCGGAAGCGTGAAAATCGGAATCATCTTTTTATGCATTCTGATTTATGTCGTTATTTTCTCCCTGATCGGCAATATCGCCAGCGGCCTTTATCTCAAGTACTGGTGGTTCAAGCAGACGACACGTCTGCAGCTGAATGCCAACAGATACAACATGGTTGTGAGAGAATCGGGTACCGATCACTTTGTGTTCCGCACAGCGACTGAGCTTCCCCTTCTTCCTGCCTCCATTGCACTGAAAACGGCTTCCCTGTTTATCCCGACCCTGATCTGCTTCCTGCTTGCCTTTGCGTCTCCTATTTTCGCAATTGTGCTTTACACGGTTTTCATCATTGCATTCTGCGTATTTGGCGCGGAGATTTCCGCGGGCGCAAGCTTCTCCATGTCCAGAGTCATCAAGACCATGAACCGCTATGCGTCTGTTTACAGAAACGGCGTCAAGCCCTTCAATCCGATGGCTTATGACTATTATCCCTGCGCGGACAGCCTCTATCCCGCTTCGCTTCCAAAGATTCTCGACTGCAGCTTTATGACACCTCCCGTTATCATTGAGAAGCCCGTCGGAAATGGCGATACGCGCGGAGACTCTGACTCCCGTAAAGACAGATTTGGTTTCGATCCGGACCCGAAAACAGATAAACTTGTCGGCAAGATCGTCGGTCTCAAGGGTTCCTGCGCGGGCTACAACTTTGACCTCAATCCCGGTGAGGAAATCGTCATCGGCAAGGACGCCAAGGTATCCAACGTGGTAATCGATCCCGTTT
>Ga0326514_10000834_pt1 | contig 20345 bp, 21 predicted proteins | sample 3_2548_0518_D_FD_203653 | JGI IMG/M metagenome (GOLD analysis project Ga0326514, IMG submission 203653) | Bovine rumen microbial communities from UC Davis, California, United States - 3_2548_0518 | ecosystem: Host-associated > Mammals > Digestive system > Stomach > Rumen | place: USA... | reverse complement strand
CTGGGTGGAATTTATCATCACCAAATAATCTTAATCTAGCTCTTCCTTTTGAAAATGGTGTAGTAGATCTGGTTATCGACCAGGTTCTCTCATCAGGATCTTTACCGTAATATGTATTTCCATCACCAGCTGCATGTTGATAATTAGCTTGGGTGATTCTCGGATCTGACCACTCAGCATTTTCAAATTGCATATTTAAGTTACCTATTTTATGCATCTTTGTATAACCAGGAAGTCTTACTTGATCTGGCATTTTAGCCTTAGCTCCTATTTTGAGATACATACGATAGCGGTCCTTGTGACCAAATGTTGTTGAAATAACAAATCTTTCAATAACAATGCTATTCTCTTTCAAAACAGGAATTAAAGAATGCTCATCAATAACGCTAAATGGAATGTCTCTTGTATTTCTTTGTAATTCAACATAAAGAGACCTCATCGCATCATATTCAGTAAATGTTTTTTGTCTAAAAACTGCCATAATATTTAAATTAACAAACTACTGATAAGTTATATTTTCTTCCTAAAATTTCTAGAATATCATAAATGATACCTTCGTGTTCACATTCTGCTGTTACAATTCTATTTTTGGTATCGATATTTAGTATTTTTAGACGAAATATATCTTTTAATAATTTTTGTGTGTATCTATATAATTCTTTATCCTGAACACTTATTTGATAATTCCCGTTCTCGTTGAGAATAAATGAAACAAGAACCATTGATTTTGAATTAACCTTCGATGCAGCGTCAGCTTGTTCAGGAGATATTTTATTCACTTTAATACCTTCGGAATCAAAAAACTCCAACGCTTTAGGTATCAAATCCACTATAATCGTTTTCTTTTGTCTAAATGAAATCATGATTCGTTGCTTTTTTGACTCATTAAGGTTGCAGAAATATCTTCCAAAAATTTATACTTCATATCAAATACTTCATAAAAGTACAACTCACATCTAAATTGACACTGATAAGAGAAATTAGAATTATCATCAGGTTGATACATGTGATTAAATTCCTCTGTAATTCCCCCATTCCATTTTATTGCAGCTGTCCATCTATTTCCATACTTATCTGTTGTTTTGAATTCACAAAAATTACTCAATAAATTAACATTATTAAATTTATTTTTGAAATCGAAAAACAAAACCATATCTGTCGTATGTAGTGTAAAGTCTACTGGAATTCTTTGACTGATAATATTCTCGTCAAATTCATCTACGTATGGATGGGTCAATTTTGAAGGAGTTTGAGAAAATTGATAAGTGATGTATGAGGTTTTTGTTAGTGTAGCTTCTTTATTAGCCCTAACTAACTCAACCCCATAATCATCTAATATTCTTCTTATCTCTAATATAAATTGATCTTGATAATCGATAGCCCTTATGACGTAATCATCATATCTTCTTCTGAGATAAAATATTTCAGTAGAATCTGACGTTAAATCTACATGACTATCTTTTATTAGAATTTTTGGAAAATTTCTAATACTCCAATTTGGCGGTTTCTTGCCAATTGGTGTTATATATTTTAAATTCCCAGAGAAAAATACATAATCCACAAACTTACTATCTAATGCATCATTCTTTGAAACAACAATAGTAGTCTGATAATAATCTTGTATTACCCTAGATTCACTATCATCAACAATAACAATATTTATTGTATGCGAGTCTGATGTGAGTTTCTTAAAGTTTAAAGAATTCAATGAAAATGTTACCTCCCCAAATCTTTTTGGAAGACTTGTTGGTATCATCTTCAAATCATTATCTGTCTTTTCTAATCCTAACAACTCACTGATCGCTCCAGATGTTACACCAGGTGTGTAAGTGAGTGTTAGTGTAGATGTTTTAGGATCTTCTATCAACCCTATAGAATCACTTTCCACAACCGAATAATACTTGCATCCTTTCTTGGATTCAAGTTTTAAACCTCTATATATTATTTGGTTGCTCATTAGTTGATTTATTTTGCTTTATAACCTTCTTAGTCTGATATTACGTAATCCTCTATAAGATAACGTTCTTCCCTCTTCTTGCCATGCATTCGCAGCTTGTTGTTGAGCTTTTATTTTAGGATCTATTGCATTATCCATAGTCTTTGGATCAAATAAACTTCCTTGAGTAGCTGTTTGTCCAGTTTTACTAATATTCTGTCCAATTTTATTAATATCATCTACATGTTGGTTCTGTTCTTGTGTCAAAGACTTACTGGTATTTACGACTTCCTGTCCAGTTGCTCCACTACCTTGTTGTGCAACCTCAGTCGTTGGTGTCTCTGGTTTAGTAGTAGGAGGAGTAGGTGTTGGGGTTTCGGGTTTTGCTGCTGCTGTTTTCTTATTCTGGATTTCTTCATAACCCTTCTTGAACTCCTCACCTTGTTTTCCATTGAGAGATGATAAACCTTCAGGAAGGTTATTATTTTTAGCTTTGTTTTGTAGACGATCTAGAGTTTTCTGTTGTCTTTCTTGAGCAAGCTTATTAACCATATTATCATTGGCTTGAACAACATCCTTGAATTCATATTTTTTTGTCTTACCGTCTCCTAAATTTTTTGTAAAGCTTGTCTCTCCATTTCTAGCCATTGCAATAGCTCTAGCTTGTTCTTGTTTCGATGCACCTAACCAACCTAATCTACCATATGCCATCTTAGCAGAAGCTGTGGCAGCTGCAGTTTGACCTGACTTGAACATACTCGTACTTCCGAATAAGTTACCTAACCTAGCATGGTTATTACCAGCCCATCTTTGTGCATGTCTACCTAACAAACCACCCTTTGCTGCAAAGTGACCACCTACAAGAGCACCACCGACAGCTAATGTATTCCGTAGTGTATGGGATTCATTATCCCCTTCATCAGCAAAATTTCTTTGTAAGTAAACTATCATAATTTTTATACATTACCATTATCATATTTCAATTGACCCTTAGCTTTAGCCTTGACATCTTCTCCTGTCATATTTACAGCACCTCTTACATAACGATCATCTCTGTGAGAAGAGAATCCAAATGGAGTATCTGTATTCTGGGCAAATTCTGTCACTTTATCACCTTCTTTATAATTTGAGTGGAATTTACCTAAAGTATCTGCTTTTCCAGTTTTTTTATCAATGCCGCCAACAGATACAGTACCATTCTGTACTAGTTCTTGGTTTCTCTTATTCAAAGCTTCTGCTTGTTCTTTTGTCAATGTAGTCTCTGTTCTGTTAACAGGATTTTTGAATGTACCCCTACCAGTCATCATAGAGCTAATTTCAGAATCAGCTTTTACATTATTTTGGAATCTTGACAAGAGAGGATTTTCTTTAAATGGATTAGCAGTAGCTCTATACTCAGCACTGGCTTGTTTAGCAGCAGCAGCTCTTTCGACTCTCAGCATCTTTTCATATGCTGCTTGATCATTCATGACTACATTCCTACCATTCATTGCATAAGTATCACCTATTTTATACTTCTCCTTGAATGCTTTTTCTGCATCAGTTCTTGCTTTTTCTGCAGCTGCTTTTCTAGCATTGTTTTCAAAAGCTCCACCATTACTGTTAAATAGATGATTTTTAGCAGCTTGAACTTGCTCTCTTGAAATATTTTCACCAGCTAATCTAGCATCTGCTATGGTTCTATCAAATAAGCCTGACTTAACCATACCAGCATTTCCTAGTTTCTTACCGGCTGATATATACCAATTATTGACAGTCTGTCTTACATTATTACCTAGCATACCTTTTCTTGCTCCGAAGAACAAACCACCAGCTGCAGCTATACCTCCGGTTCCTGCAAGAATCTTCTTACCAACTCCCCATTTCTGTGGTTCTTCTTGTTGTTGGCTTACTTCTCCCGCATAATTTCTTTGAGATAGATATACTATCATAATTTTATTTTTATTAAATGAATAAAAAAAGGATTTCTAGACATAAAATCTAGAAATCCTCATTGTTTATTTCGTCATCGATTAGATTCCGTATTTGAAGGTAACCTTCTGAACGAGCTCAGGAGCAAGGTATTTAACACCTTCCTGGTAGTAAATACCAGCAGCCATCTGAGTTGGGTTGTTATAGTTACCAACAGTAGGAGTATCTGTCAAAGGCATGTAGATACCACGTGCAAGAGGAGCCATCTGACCATCCTGTGTCTTGATAATAGCATAGAATGTAGCTCTGCTGTTTGTGGTGTCTTCTTGAATATCAACAGAACGGAGTACGGGGATACCGTTGTACCAACCTAGCAAGTCATTGATGTAGGTCATCTTTGTGTTGGGTTCCCACTTACCAATCATACCACCCTTAGCGAACTGGTTAGAAGCTTGGTTACCAGCAACGTAAGCAGTTACGAATACGCTCTTTGTAGCCTTAACAGCGAGGTTAGCCTCTACGTTGATTAGGTAAGAGTCAAACAAATCAACCCTTGAACGATAATCGTGGAACTGACCTTGCATAGCAAGCTGTGAAAGGTCGAGATCAGCCATCATATCATTACCAGTGTAACCCTCTTGGAGAGTGTTGATAAGTTTGTAGTTGATACACTTTGTGTAAAGCTCACGAAGCTTGGTGAATAGGAATGTAGCCATATCCGAACCAGTAGCTTTCTTCAAAGCACCAAGAGCAGCGATATTGTATTCAGCAACTAGCATATCCGGAACAGTGGATAGACCAATCTGTTGCATCTTAGCAATGAACCTCTTGTCGTTTGCGTGAGAGTTATTAGCACCATTGGTATTCGAAGGAGTACCAGTAACGTCTTCCTTACCAATTGCTTCGATCTTTGATTGAGTAGGATGAGCTGCAAGTGCAGTTGCAATAGCAGGATCAATAGAGAACGAAATTGTACCATTGATGTAGTTGATGTTAGAATCTACACTGCTTGTAACAGCGATAACACCGGGAACTGCCATGAACATACCCTGTCCATTATCGATCAACTCATACCTGTTTGTAATAACTGTACCATCACTAACTTCGATCTTAACTCTTACAGTACCAGGAACGATCTTCCTACCGGTAACAGTGCTATATGAATTAACACCAGCATCACCACTTACAGTAAATGTAGTAGAGAATGAACCAGTAGTGTTGATGTCCTGATAAGAGTCGGGACCTAAGTTCGGAACTACTGTACGAAGATCAGTAATACCTAGAACGTCGAACCAGTAGAACAAACCGTTAGGCTGTTCGAAGTCACGTTCAATTGACATATAACCAGCGAATGAAGATACATAAGATGCTACAGAAGCATTGAAGTATTGGTTGCTCAAAAGCGGAGTTTCAGCGTAACCAGAGAAGGTTTTCTGAAGCAAGCTATTGCCAGGACCCATACCAAAAATGTTGTTCATCATGTCCTCATTTCTGCTGAACATCTTTGCATATTCCTCAGAACGATGAATAGCATCGTCCATAGAAACTGAACCACCCCTTAGCGCCTCAAGCATCTGGGGAGTTTGCATAAAGTCTAAATATTGATTTCCCATTATATTAATATCCTTTTATTATCTAAAGTTTTGTGTACTGTTGTTGAGCCATGATACGAGTGTGTCTTCCGAATCATTAACTTCTACGTAGTCAACGTCTGTGAAATAACGTTCCTCAGCATCATCATAACCATAACCGTAATAATCAGAGAACTGTGCCTCTTGTAGATCTTGTTCCTGTTGCTGTACAGGAGCTGCTTTAGCATTCATAATAGTTGCTTCAGCTTCTGCTGCTGCAGCTTGAATTGACTGAACTGCTGCTACTGCTTTGTCCTCAATAGTCTCAAGACTAGGACCTTGGTCTACAGCGTTCATAGGATTACCGTTCTCGTCATACTCGATCGGATTACCTTGTTCATCAAATTCTACAGGATTACCATTAGCATCTACTTGAATCTGTCCACCGTTAGGTCCTTGAACCCACTGTGTTCCTTGCTGAGGTGCTACTTGTCCTCCTTGCTGAGCCATTTGCATCTGAGCTTGAGGATTTTGCATCATACCAGGCTGGGTAACTTCTGCGAAGAATCTATCCATGATAAAGTCTCCAGTTGAATGATATCCATAACCGAGTTCTGATCTGTACGGGAAGGATTCTACATAATTATCTCCTGAGAAATATTTGTCTTCATCCTCATCTTCTAGTACAGAATACATAGCTTGAATTAGTTCTAGATCATACTCATCAGCATCTCCTGAATAGAGTCTTTCTAGAGCATCCTCATACTCATCATATACAGAGAATTCTTTTTCCTCATCGTCATCGTCATCTTCAACAGCAAGACCATCAGTCAAGTCATCAGCTTCCGATTCAGAAATAGGAGTCAAGTCTAGTTTCTCTCCGTCAGTCACAGCTTTAGTAAATTCACCAGACTCTTTATCCTCAATAACAGCTGTCTCATCGTCTACTGGGGTAATGATCTCGTCATCTGTTTCAACCTGCTCACCACTTTCGATAGCATCTTGAACATCATTTTCATCACCATCAGCTTCTCCAGAGAATAGCCTAATCATGTAATCAGACATGATTTCATCTTCAGAGAAGAATCTATCACCAGACTCACTGAATACTAGAGAATCTACATATTCAGAGAATTGTCTTTGCTCTTCTTCCTCAATCATATCTTCAAGAGCAGCATTTTCAGCAAACTCCTTAACCTCTTCATCAGTAACAATATCCTCTTTCAAGTCTTCTGCTTCTGATTCAGAAATAGGTTTGAGGTCAAGAGTATCATCATCCATTACGGCCTTTGTGAATTCACCTGACTCTTTATCTTCAATTACGGCGGTTTCATCGTCTACGGGTGTGATAATTTCATCATCCGTCTCAACTTCTTCACCTTTTTCAATTGCAATTTCTACATCCCTCTGAGTGTCTAGATCACCACTAGCTGTATCAGAGTATAATTTTGTCATGAAGTCTGTATGATTTGACCAGAACTTGGTTAGATATACAGTATGATCAGAGAACTCAGCTTGTTCCGGTTCCTCTACATCATCCATACTCTCTGCTCCAAGATTTTCCATCAAATCCATTGCATAATCACGAGCATCATCTTCATCATCAAATATTTGAACATTAGCTACACCTCTTTCAGAGAGATCTTGTGCTAGTTCCTGTGCAGACTCTGGATCATATTCCGGAGCATCTACTAATACGTGATTATCTGGATCTACACCAACTACGTGAAGCTGATCAAACTGTTGGGAATCATCAATATCGTCATCATTGAAGTTGTTTCCTTCTTCATCACAACACTCATCTTCTCCCTCCTCACACATCTCTGAGTAATAACGGTAAAGATTCTCGAGGTCTGCATCATAATAACTCAATTCCTTCGTGTCTAATTCAGTAACTTCCATTTCATCGTCATCTAGAACAACCTTTGCTTGGTCTCCCGTAGATTCACTTGTAACAATCACAGCATTATCATCATCAGGATCTTTTTCAACTTTAAGATCACCTACTTTAGCTGTATCATCTGACTCAATTACTTCAGCGAACACACGCTCGCAGAATGCCTGATCAGAGAAAATCTTCTGAACTACAGTGTTATCTGTAGATACACTAAACTCTCTCTCATCAACTAGATCTTCTACAGATCTTTCATAACCAGCTTCAGGATTCAGTCCACCGTCTTGTAGATTAGGTGCTATAACAGATGTTCCATCTAAATGAGCATACGCATCTTCATCTACCCCTCCATACATTTGACCCGGAGTTACACCATCCATTTCCGGATGGATATACCCCTCTAATTCAGCAGTATTTGCAGGATAAAGATCGTAATTTCCATCTTCTCCCATTTCGGCTACTGTAACTTCCCCGTTGCCTTTATCTGTAATCGACACACGGCCATCGCCTTCGTCTTCATACCTTACTTCATCAGTGTCAACAACACCATTTTCCTTAGCATCTTCAATATCTTTTGCTACCTGGCCTGTTAACTCTTCGTCGCCCTCCTCTGTAGCAGAGAACATACGACTCATAAATCTAGTATTATACATTCTAAATTTTTCTTATTATATAATATTTACTCTATTGCCTCCAGTAACCGAGATTATTCCATGACTCTTAAGTAAATCTAAAATATTACTTGGTGCATCTGGATATCTCTCGTCTATAGTTTTCTTGAAGATTGGTAATTCTTGTGAAGATCCACCGAATTCTAGCTTCAAATCGTTTAAAATTCCTGAATCTTTACACCAATCATCGTTATTTTCTTTCATTATATCAGAATCTTGTTGCGAAATTGGCATGATTCCGTGAGCTTTCTTAATTATTATGATACCTTTAGGAGAAATGCTTCCATTATTTGCTAAAGATTCTATAATTTTTTCTTTAACATCTTGAGAAGGTCCACCTAAATCCTCAGCACAACATGTGATCTTTGGATCCAAGTCCATAATCTTTGTCACAGAAACAATTAATTTAGAAAATAGACGTGATTGTAAATAAGCATTCTTGGAAATAGCTAATTCATTACCCTCTACTTTACCAAATCCCTTTTCTTCCATTTCACTAGCAGGAATACCAAATAATTTTTCAGAAGAATTTACGTTTATCCTTTTACCAGAATATATACCTAAATTCTTTTCATATTCATTATCTGGTGTTGAGAATGATCTTTGAAATTCACCCTCAGCAGCTTTTCCATCTAGAAATAATGAGATCCTGTTTTTATCAAGAACATTTAATCTATCTTCAGATAGTGGATTAACTTCTTTTATTTTCTCTCTAACGTATGGTTCATGATTAGATCCCCATTTTACATTGAATCTAGTTCCACCACATTTAGGACAGAGAATACTAGAAGCTGATTGAGCAGTTTGTAACTCAAATCCACAGTCATTACATACAACTGTCTTTAGTACTTGTTCTGATTCTTCTTCTGAAAATAGTTTACGTTTACGAGAAGAAAATAATTTACGACGTACTGGATTTTTTGAAAATAATTTTAACCTAGCCATTATTTACCCTCCTCTTCTGCGTTTATTTCTACTTCACCTGATGTACCAAATACAAAATTCTGTAATGATTTTATGAAAGTTACATAAGCAGTTTGAATAGCCTGATATTTATTCTTACTTACATAGCCCAACTTTTCAGCTTCTGCTAATGCTTGTTTGTATGGAATAAACATAGCTTGACTTGCTTTTCTAACTTCTACACCTAAAGAACCTGCATTTAATAGAGTAACTAAATTCTTTCCCTCAAGAACCATTGGAGTTACAACCTGCATTATACTTAATACATCAGAAGCAAATAATGATTTCATAACCTTCAGAGTCTCCCCATCAATCTTACTTACACCACCACTAGCTTTTACTACTTGTTTGTAATCCAGAATCAATCTCCTAAAACGTTCTCTTGGAGATAATTTAGCTTCCTTAACTCTTTCTTTTACAGATGTAACAGAGAAAGTCTTTTCCTTTACACCTGATTTTGATTGTTTTACAGTAATATTATCCCCTTCTGAAATGATTTCAATAACACCAACAGAAGAGAATTCCTTTACTTTCAACTTGGTAAATACACCATTAACTTTTGAAGTTTTTGCTGCATCACCTAGACCAAATGAATTAAGGTCGGAAAATTCTTTAACCTTTAATTCACCGTTCTTCGGTTGAGTCTTAACAAATACATCATCCTTCTCAATTTCAGAGAACTCACGGACTAATTCATCATACTCATCATCAGAATAGTTAGAAGAATCAGGCTTATCATCATATACTTCAGTAATTCTAGCTAACGGGCCAAAAGATGGATTTACAGTCCAGTCAAGAGATTTAATATTCTTGATCTGACGACAGATGTCCACGCCACTTGATTGTGAATCCCAATAAGCAACAACTACTAATGAACATGTTAATTTAATACCTGATCTAATAAGTGCCTTTAATCTCTTTATATTATTCGCAGCTATCGGATCGAAACCATCCTCATCTAGAATATGAACAAGTGCACAAAGCCAGGGTCCTTCACCAGGCACATCCTCAATGTAAAATTCTTTTACATAATGAGTAAATGTTGGAACTCCGTCTGCTACACACAACCCAGCATCATCTCTACCAACTACCTTTTTTAATGTAGCTGTATTTCCAATTGTACTAGGCATAGTATCCATAGAACGACCCCTATGTGTTAAATAACCCATAGTCAATTTACCGTCTATAGAAAGTTTATATTCTTTGGATTCGAGATAATTTCTGACAACTGTTTCGCCAATTAAACTACCATCTGCTGCATTTTTCGTTAAGCTGCAGCATCTAACTCTAACATCCATGTTATTTTATAATAAAAAATATTAAAAATCTATTCTTTTTTAAGAATAATGTAGAAATTACAAAATAAATCAAGTAAATAAAGAAAAAAAAATGAAAACTCTAAACATAGAGAATGAATTTAAATAAAAAAAATAAGATGAATTATTTACAGAAAATATATTCAGATGCATTTGATGAAGGCGTCAACTTTTATACTCAGAGAATATTTAATGAAGATGAAAAAACCAGTTATGGAAAAAGTTCCTTAATTGGTGCAGGTATAGGAGGTACTGTCTTAGGTGGAATAGCTAGAAAAAATAATCATGATAAATTCAAGGAAAGAGATAGATTATACCAAAGAATAAAAGAACTAGACAAGAAATGGAGGGAGCATAGTCTCGATGTTGATGAAACAGAAATAGATAAACTAAGAAAAAAGTTAGAATTTGATAAAGAAAATCTACCGAAACCACAAACACATGAAGAAATACTCACCAGAAGACAGAAACTGAATAAATTAGAGGATGAGTATGATAAAATGATCTCGAAGCTTGAAAATGATAAACGAGAGGAACATGAGAAGCTTTATAAAGAACTAACAGAGACTGAAAAAAAGTTAACTAAATTCCACGCAGACACCCCTGAACTGGAAAAGAAAGCCTCCAAACACTTCCTAAAAATGGGAGGAATAGGGTTACTTGGTGGAGCTAGTCTGGGATTAGGATATGCGTATTATAAAAATAATAAAAAGCAAAAATAAAATGAATTATTTACAGAAAATATACTCCAATGCATTTGATGCTGGGTTTGATTTTTATGCTCAAAAAATGTTTAATGAGGATAAAGATAAAGAACGTAAAAAGAAAATAGCATTAGGTATTGGACTCGGTTTAGGTGCAGCAGGATTAACAGCTGCTGGGATTTGGGCTCACCGCACCAATAAACGATATAAAAAGTTAAAGGAAGATCTGAATAAAACTCCTGATGTAACAAACCTTAATGATAAATTAAGAGAAATTGAAGAACAGAAAGCAAAGATCCTGGCTGAACTTCAAGAAAAAGAAGGTTGGAAAGCTGTAAACGAAAGTCAAAGAAAAGTTGGGGAAGAACTAGGAAAGTTTCAGGAAACTAAAGACGATGCAATGGGTAGTATCGCTGATAGACATGAAGATTTTCATAGGAGGATGGAAGAATTACAGAAAAGGATTGATAGTTATTATAATAACTAAATGACACAATTATAAAAGAAAAATATTGTAAAAAAAAACAGTACTCTAATATAGAGTGATAATAAAAAAAATTGATAAAAAATGATAATAAGAACTACAAGACTTTTTTCGAGTGATAAAAAGAAAGATAGGGAATATCTTTCACCTGAAGACCAATGGAAGATGGCTGGTGCTGCTTTTGGTGGAATAGGTGCAGCTGCTGGTGGTGGATTTTTAGGTCATCATATAAATAAAAAACTGGAGGAACAGGGTGATGAATTAACAGAAAAGACTAAGAAAGAACTACTCAAGAAGTACGGGGGTTCAGTGATGAGTAAAGAAGATCTAGCTTTATTACAAAAACTTAGTGACAAAAGGTATGAAAATGGTAGATACGCAGGGAATTTAATCCCCGGTGAAATGACTGAGAATAAAATCTTTGATAATCTTTCCAAAGAAGATAGAAAGAAACTTAAAGATATTATTGCCGATAAAGGTAATGGCTATTCCGGTTATAATTTCCACCATACAGAGCTTCATGGACTTGGTGAAAATACTCTTGGACTTGGATTACACAAGATGGCTAATGATGGTAATTTTTATGATAGAAGATTAATTAAGAATCATGAATATTATAAAGATTTACTAGAAAGTAAAGAAGATGTCCACAGTCCTTCTAATTATTTCCTTAAATATGCTGCTCCTTTTGTATCAGGTGCTGCAGCATCTAGCATTGATGAGAATGGTAATGTAAAAACAAACCCATTAATTGCAGCTGCTGGTGTACTTCCTGCTGCCGCTGCTGCATTAAGAAATCCATTACTTCAAAGAAGAGCATTAAAGAAAGGATTGAAAGAGTTGGAAGCTAATGGTGCAACGAAGGAACAACTTGCACGTGCAAAGGATGAGCTAAAAGAACTCTTTAAACATACTGATAAGAAGGCAGCTGCTAGTATGATTCCTACATCTATATCGTCATTGGCAGGTACAGCTACTGGTAGAATAAGTGCAGAGATTTCAAAGGATAAGAAGGTAAAAGATCTAAATTATATGACTGATACCGAATTACCAGCTCACTACTATGATGAAAGCTATTACAAGTCAAAGAATCCTGATTATAAGAAGGATTATGATAAAGCTAGAAGAATGTGGTTAGGAGGTGGTGCTCTAGCATTGGCTTCTACAGTTCCAACATATCAGGGAGTAAATCATCTTGATATGAAGAGAGCAGAAGATTTACTACGAAGTGGTGAAAAGTCTAAAGAAGTAGAAGAACTCTTAAAGAAAGCAAGAAAGAATAGAAATATTAAATTAGGAGCCGGTATAGCCGGTATAGTTGGTGGATTAGGATTAGCTGTAGGCGGTAATCTTAAACTACATAAAATAGCAAGTGGTAAAAAAGAAGATTAAAAATGATAGTATTAAGGACTAAACATTTCGGATTTTATAATGATGCCGGTATTCTTCTAGATAGATACGCACAAGGCGGAAAACATCACAATAAATTTCTAAAGTGGAAAAATAATATATTAGAGCAATACAGGGATGCGTTAGGAAAAGCTGGTTTAAGTACTGATTTATCTGAGAAAGAAATACATAGAATCTTAAGAAGACAAAGTAGTGCAAGAGATGAAGCTGTTAACCTTGAAATTCAAAAGAGAAAAAGAAGCAGCAATATGATTGATCAAGCTCAGAATAAAATTGAAAATGCTGAAAACGAAATAAAAAGACTCGAGAATATAAAAAATCCAACTTGGTCGGAAGCTCAAGCTGATACGGAATACCATCAACAACTAGCAGAGGGACAGCGATCTAAAAAATACTGGACCAATGATAGATCAACACAACACCATGCACTTGTAAATTCAAACAGTTTTAATAATCCAAACCGAAAATTTGGTATTGGTACAGGACAATTAGAACATGAAGTAACGAATTCAACCGGACTTTATGACAAAAAATCACTTGATTATTTTGTAAGTGATAGAAAAGCTACTGTTCAAAAAGCTGAAGATGCAAGACAAGCAGCACAAGCAGCTATGGAAAGAAAACAGCAAGAAGAACTTGCAAAAGCAAAAGAATTAGAGCGGTACAAGGCTGAACAACAACAAAAGTTAGAGGAACAGCAACGTAGACACGAAGAAGAGCAGAGGAAAAGACAACAAGAAAGAGAACAGCAAGAAAAAGAACGAAAAGAGTACGAGGAAAGAAAACATCAAGAAGAGATAGATCGTGCTAAGGAAGAAGCTAGACAAGAAGCAGAAGAAAAAGCTAGGCGGGAACAACACCAAAGAGAGATAGATGCTCAGATAGAGGAACAAAACCGCCAAGTTCAAGAAAAGAAACGGAAAAGCGAGGAAGAAAGTAGGAAACGAAAAAATCTTTACACTGGATTAGGAATAGCTGGTGGTACTGCTGTCCTAGGTGGTGGTATTTATGCTTTGTCTAGAAATAATAACAACAACAATAATAATAATAACAGATGATAAATTTATATACAAAAGGATTTTCTGATGGTGTAGAGAAATTTTTTTGCAGTGGTATCAGGTAGCTTAGAGGACTATCTAACTTCAAGTGAGAAAGACAAAAATCTTGACGAAAGAATTAAAAAGGGAGATTTAAAAGACTCAAGCAACTGGTTTGTTCGAAAATGGAGATACGGATTTGGAAAAGACCAGGAAAAAGAATTACTGAAACATACACTCAAAGATTATTGGCTTGGAGAAAATCTAGCAGCCAATGGACATAATGATAATTATATTTATGAGAGACTGGGTGGAGATAAAGATATTTTCAGCAAATTAAAACTACCAGAAGAAGGGAAAGGACAGATTGATATAGATAAATTAAGGTCCGAATATAATTTAAAAGGTAGTAAGAAATGGGGATTTGCTAATGATGTAGATGTATCAGAGGAATTCAAGAAATATCTAGAAAAACGAAACAAGTTAATTAGAAATAGGAACATTGGTAGAGCTGGTATGATTGGTGCAGGAGCTGGACTAATAGGTGGATTAGGTTATGCCGGTTATAAAGCTACACATGATAACAAATAAAATAAAAAAAAATGAAAGTGGAAATTAAAACCACTTTCATTTTTTTTAATCTTTATTTTTCTTTCTGTTGTATAGATAAGCACCTAGACCTGCTACTCCTAAAGCTCCAGCACCGATACCGGCACCACGTTTCCAACGTTTAGCTGACTCTTTAGCTTTACCTAAATCCTCTTCTAGCCCTTTTATCTTTTTTTCGAAACCAGCAGCTTTACCTTCAGCTTCACTAGCAGCTAATTTGGCATCATTATATTCTCCGTAAAGAGAATTGTAATTTTCCTGTTTCTTACGAATTATATTCCTAGCTCTTTCTTCAAGTGATTCCTTTTCTTTTTCTGCCTTATTCTTTACATCCTCTAGATCTTTTTCTGTGACTATTCCAAGCGTTTTCTTTATCCAGCTTCCAAGACCAAACTCTTTTTGTGCAAAGAATTCAAACCCATCATCAAAAGCATTAGAATATAATCTTTGTATTTGTCTGTATGTCATCATATTTGATAATTTTAATAAAAAGAAAAAGAACTCATTTTTACATGAGTTCTTTTATAATTTAGTTCTTTTTCTTTTGGATTAGTCCTGAGAAAGTCTGTAAGCACCGTAACCAGCACCACCAGCGATACCAGCACCTGCGCCAATAAGACCGGCACGACCACCAAGACGGGCAAGACGAGCACGGTTAAGTTTAATACCATTCTCATTTGCGTATGCAGCTTCGAGAGCCTCACGCATTGACTTCTTATTATCACCCTTTCTAGCTTCTTCGTAAGCCTTATCGAACTTATCTAGGAGGGCTTTTCTCTCCTTCTGGGTCTCTTCCTTACCGATACCGTACTTCCAAATTCTCTTTATGAAGTTCTCTTTGTCTTCTTTCTTCTTATCTTCTCCATTCTCTGCAAAGTATTTTGCAGCATAAACGATGCCATCCATGAAGGCATCTGAATATAGTCTCTCTTCGAAATCGTACATTTTCTATTATTAATTAAATATTTATTCTGTTATTATCTATCTTTATTTCTGTTATACAAATAAGCACCAAGTCCACCAAGACCAGCTACACCAGCACCGATTCCAGCACCAACCTTCCATCTCTTGAGAGATTTTTCAAGACCTTCTTGCTTAGCTTTTGCTTGCTTAGCAGCTTCTTCTGCAGCTTCCTCGATAGCTTTCTTTTCTTTCAGAGTTTGCTCGTGGGCTCCGCGTTCATTAGCATACTTCTTACCGTACGCATCACCTATACGTCTTGCCTCATCTCTTTCTGAAATTGCTGAACCAAGATCTTCATTTAGTGAAGCAATTCTCTTGTTGAATGCATCTCTTTCCAGAGCATTCTGTCTATTAGTAGCATCTAGTACTCCCTCAGCTAAAGTAGCTCTATCTGTAAGTGAAGCTATTTTTCCTTCACTTTCCGATTTAGTATTTTGTAAAGTTTCCAATAACTGGTTTTTCATTGCATTATAACCATTCTTGTTGCGCTTTTCTTCTTGGAGCTTGAGAATAGAACCTGCCTGTTTTTCACCAAGTTTATCGTGGTGTTTTGTCTTATCATACTGTCTGATGATAGGAGTACTCTTTTGACTTATAATTGTTCTACTTCCCTTTCCTGTGGAGGGATCCGAGGGCACGAAAGTAAGTTTTTCCGTAGTTTTTGTACCAGTATTAAATTTGGTTTGTCTTTGTCCAACTTTCTTCTTCTGTTCCTGCATTAACTTAGAGGCCTGCATTCCTGCATCATATTTGGACACTCCTTGTGATCTTAGTTGTTTATAGTATTTATCATAAACAGCTTTCTCATTGAACTCTCCAAACATTTTCTGAGCATAGAAGTCAAATCCCTCATCAAAAGAATCAGAGTAGAAGCGCTCTATCTCATCATAAGTAGGATCAAAGTAATCATCTTCATAATCACTATAAAGTGCTTGGTAAAGATTGTAGTCATAATCAATATTACCCTCACCTAGTGAAAATACTTTTCTTCTTATATACATTTTTATTTTATTTTTTATTTGAAATAAAATTCAACTCTAAAATCATTATCAACACTGAGATTTTTGTTGAAATTTTATAGAAAATATTAGCACCTATTTCTATTTCTTTTCTTCCCTATCAATTACCCAGTGTTCTTTTTTATCTCTCTTACTAATATACTTCTTATCTTTCAAATCTTCAGCTCTCATGTGTCCTAGAACGAGACCGATACCAGTACCTGCAGCATTCATAGCCACATTTGCTAATGCGGCTGATTTATACGTACTTAAAGCGGATTTGTGTCCTACTAGATTTTCCCTATACCTCTTCAATGCTTCCTCACTAGCACCTGCCTCTTTCAACATTCTTAAACCACGATGACTAGCACTTGATTCATACATAGGTTGTGATAAAGATAGTGCAGATGATACAGTAGGAAGAATTAAGGATTTCTTTTGGAATTTGAGTTTATCGTCATCATCCTCATCTACTTTCCAACCATGCATACCAGCTATATAACCTGAAGGTAATGCAGTTCTACCTAATATGCCTCTGGCAATAGTTGCTGGTCTCGATTGAGCGGCATGATCTAGGAATGAACGAATCTTTCCATGCTTGGCATTTTCAAGACCCCTCTCAATTTCCATATGACCTAACTCATGACCTAATGTACCAGCATCAGCAACTCCCAAATTAACAACATCACCTAAAGCATGTAGTTTACCTAATATTCGTTTCTGTTCTTCTACATTTTCTGTTCCCTTTGGGTATTTTTTCTTTATTTCATCGAATACTTTTTTAGCTTCTTCATCACTGGCATGTGATTTGTCAGAGCTTAAATAAAACGAATTATTAAGATTGCCACTAATAGGCATAATGGGGTGATCAATTATATGAACCCTATCCTTATATTTCTCATGTAACTTCTTTAATAATTCTTTGTCTTCCTTGGAGAGCTCTTCATAACTCTTTACACTACTCTCCATATTTTCATGAGATTTTTTAATATGGTTGTTAGCTATGAGCATAGCAGGGACCATAGCTCCAACAGTTAACAAGGATCCTCGTCTTCCGTAATAATTATTTTCCGCCTCTAACTCCGCTTCTGATAGTTTATCTTTATCTCCCTTTTTATTTTTTGATGAGAAGTACCTTATCCTTCTTAATATCATAATTAATCATCCTTTCTACTTAGCGCAGAGTGTACACCAATACCAGTACCGGCGGCACCTCCGGCAATAGCGGTTGTTTTACCCCACTTATTCCACCAATTCTTCTTTTCTCCATCACCAGAATTTACTTCTGATTCTGGTTTCTTACCGTATTCATTGGTGAAATCAGTTAATTCCTGCTGAGCTTTATCACGTTCTCCAGTCAATCTCTCAGTTTCTTTCTGTACTGCTCCTTCAAAATTCTCTTTGGCTTGTTGAGATTTCTGTTCAGCCCTTTGCATCTTATTTTTAGCTCTTCTGAACTTCCTGCTTTTAAACCACTTTTTTGCATTGGAAATTAGTCCAAATTCTCTCTGTAAATATACTATCATTTCCTGTTATCCTCCTTATCAAATCTTCCTTTATACCTATCGAACTTATTATAATTAAAGTCTCGATTTGTATTACTGCTCTGTTCTTCCGATTTCATTAACTTATACAATCCAATACCAGAAGCTATTAAACCAGCTCCAATTAAACTAGCTTTACCTGGATTCTTTTTAATCCAATCCCCTAATCCTTTTTTACCAGCTTCTTCTATAACTCCTTCTGATCCGGATAGTGGTAGTCCTTTAAATTCACGACGACAATCATCAAACCAGTCTCTTTTTCTTCGTGAATATCCAAACTCATCTTCTAGTACCTTTTTCCAGTTTGGGTTTGTATGAATAGAGTCTGCTCCATATTTAGCTATGTACTCGTTGGTAATCTTCAAATCAAGACGACCTGCTCCAATTTTAAATAGTTCATGGTCTAATCTATCTGATGGTACAATAGATTCAATATCTCTATTATTCTTTATTACAAAATCTCTAAAAAGATCAGCTGTTTTTCGATCAGGTGCAATGACTTGAACATATTCATCTACTGGAATTTCTGCAAACCCGAAATGACCACCTGTATTTTTATGCTTACCAAAAAAGTCTGGATTTTTATCATTCCTTAATATCTCGGTAACTTTAAAAAAAAGGTCAGAATTTCTAGTCTCCAATAAGTCTAGTATGTTTATATTTCTATCTAATATACTTCTTCTTACTGGATCTGCATAATATTTTGTTATATATACTATCATAATAGTCAAATAATTATTCTAACTTTATACTATAATTAAGTATTCTGTTGATAAAACACATAAAAACCCGAAAAAAAAAAAAAAACAGATACCTTAAATGTGTTATAATAAAATTTTTTTAAATAGAAAATAAAATGAATTACTTACAAAGAATATATTCAGATGCATTTGATGAGGGATTTGATTTCTACTCTCAAAGAATGTTCGGTGCTATGGCTGATGCAGTATCTAGAGAAATTGTCAGAGAGGGAATTAGAAAAGGAGAATCTGATGATGAGATTCGTGACAAAGCTACTAAAGGTGCTTGGTTAACTTCAGTCCTTGGAGCAGGTGGAATAGTAGGAGCTGGTGCATATGCAAATCACAGAATAAATAAAAAGACTGATAAAGCTGTTGATAAAGTAACTGACGTACTCAAGAAACACTCAGGATCAGCATCCAATATGATTGCTCACGGTGTAGATCTTGTACATGATCTAAGTCCAGAGCTCGCAGAACAATTAGCAGGAGGTAAAGAAAAACTTGCTGAAATTGCAAAAGAATACGAAAAGGGAGGAAATCCTGTTAAAAAACGTTTAGACGCACACATTGAGGAATTATCAAAGAAAGGTAAAGAGTTCATGAGAGAAAGAACCAAGAAATTAAGACGTGGTATTATGGGTGGTGCTATAGGACTTGGTGCACTCAACATTATGGGTTCTTCTATACGTGGAAGTCAAAATGCAGAAGATGCTATACAAAACAGAAAATTGTATAAAAGGAATGGATAAAAAAAATAAAAAAGAATAGAGACTAAATATCTCTATTCTTTTATTCTTTTTTTAATATATCAATGCTTCGTATGATTTATTTGACTTATTTGTAAAATCTGAAAATCTTTCTAATTGTTCTGGTGTAGCTCCATTTAACCAAGCCTGTTTTATTGCTTCAGCATTAGCATGTTGTTCTTTCTCCAAAACATTTCTCTTATAATCTAATATATTTTCTGCTTTTTTATAAAAATCTGGATTTGCTAATCCTGTTCTCTTATCAATAACACCATTTTTTCCACCAGCAAGATCCCACCAACCTAATCTCTTAAATTTTGATTTTATGTATTTACGTGAATTAAGTTTAATATCTTTCTCTTTTCCCTTAGTCAACGCATCTACGGCACCCTTTTCTTTATAGTGAGCATCTAACAAATGCTGTAATTCATGTAGGAGTACTTCAGGGTGTTCATATGCATTCTTGTTAAGGAACAAGTTATCTTTTCCAATCGGACTAGCTGCAGAAGCAACCGGAGACCCTGCAAGTTGACCTTCTATTATTTTTTTATAGATCGGGTTTAGTTTTTCTACATCATATATTTTAACCTTGCCCTCTTTCTTGACCTTTTCTATTATTTTTTTAGCTAATTCAATATCTTCTTCGGTACCAGGTCTGTTTAAAGATTCTATCCACTCGGATCCAAAACCCATAGACCTATTTTTTGCTTATTGTGCTGATACTTTATAAAATTGATCAGGATGCTGAGAACCTTTGTAATAAATATTCCCAAATGTATAATCACCTAGTTGACGATCATAAGAACCAATCACATCATTCGCATTATTTCCCCTATAATCTATCA
>Ga0326514_10000833_pt1 | contig 20395 bp, 24 predicted proteins | sample 3_2548_0518_D_FD_203653 | JGI IMG/M metagenome (GOLD analysis project Ga0326514, IMG submission 203653) | Bovine rumen microbial communities from UC Davis, California, United States - 3_2548_0518 | ecosystem: Host-associated > Mammals > Digestive system > Stomach > Rumen | place: USA... | reverse complement strand
TATCCCAAATAAGAAAAATGTTTGAAGCAACAAAACCAGGTGCAATTAACCTGGGAATTGGAGAACCTGATTTTGATGTGCCTCAAAACATAAAGGATGCAATGAAAAGATCAATTGATGAAAACGAAACACATTACACTCCAAACAAGGGATATGTTGAATTAAGAGAGGAAATCGTTAAAAAGTTCAAGAAGGACAACGGAATCACAACCGATCCGGAAAATGTCATAGTAACAGTTGGTGCCAGTGAAGCGTTATATGCAAGTACACAGGCATTTATAGAACCCGGCGATGAAGTGATATTGCCGAATCCTAGTTTCCTTTTATATGAAGCCGTGCTTAATTTGGCCGGAGGAAAAATAATACCTGTCGACTGCAATATGGAAAATGAATTCAAACTAAAAGCTGAAGACGTATATGAAAAGATCACTCCAAAAACAAAAGCAATCATATTAAATACACCTTCAAACCCAACAGGGGCAGTTATGGAAAAAGAAGACATAAAAGCAATTGCAGATTTATCAATGGACAAGGACTTTTTAATAATTTCAGATGAAATCTATGAAAAAATAATTTATGATAAAAAACATTATTCACCGGCAAAATACAGTGACAATGTAATAACAATAAACGGATTTTCAAAAACCTATGCAATGACCGGATTAAGGGTAGGTTATTTAACCGCAAATGAAAACCATACCGAAGAAATTTTTAAAATTCACCAAAACAGTATCGCATGTGCCAATTCAACCGCTCAAAAAGGAGCATACGAAGCGTTGACCGGCCCACAGGATGAAGTTAATAAAATGGTTGATGAATTTAAAAGAAGAAGAAACCTGATTGTTTCAAGATTGAATGAAATGGGATATGAAACAGTGAAAGCCGAAGGGGCATTTTACGTATTTCCTAAAATTGAAGATAAGGATTTCGTCAGCAAAGCTGCTGATGCCGGAGTCATTACCGTTAACGGAGCGGCATTTGGAACAAATGGTGAAAACCATATAAGAATGTCTTATGCAAATTCATATGAAAACATTGAAAAAGCCATGAACATCCTGGAAGAGCGTGTAGTAAATGGATGAATTTAGAAATAAAGCTGGAAATAAAGCGGCAATTGTGGCAATAATTGCAAACTCAATACTGACAGTTTTAAATATAACTGTCGGATTGCTATCTGGAAGTTATGCATTAGTGTCTGAAGGGGCACATACTCTTTCAGATATAGCGACATCAGTGATTGCATTCATTGGATTTAAAATAGGGCAAAAACCTGCAGATGAGGACCATCCAATTGGCCATGGGCGTGCTGAAGCGATTAGCGGATTGGTCATTGTTTTATTTCTGGCAATGGTAGCTTATGAAATAATCACCGGAGCATTTAATAAGATACTTAATCCGGAATTAATCACTGTGCCAGACATCTATGCCGCATTAATGGCTTTTTTTGGAATAATTATCAATTTTACAATAAGCGAATATATCATCAGAATAGGAAAGAAGATTAAAAGTCCGGCAATTGTTGCCGATGGAGAACATCAAAAAACAGACATATTCTCATCAATTGCAATTTTAATTGGAGTTGTTGTTTCCAATATGGGATATCCAATCCTAGACCCAATTATTGGATTGGTAATTGGACTTTTGATCATTAGAACCGCATTTAAAATTGGTCGTGAAAATATTGACAACATCATGGGAAGGGTTCCATCAACCGAACTGGAAAATAGAGTGCGAAGAGTGGCCAATAAAACACCTAATGCGCAAGAAGCGCATAATATTCGAGTGGATTACTTTGGATCTTATGCGACCGTTTATCTGCATATAAAATTAGATGGAAATATGACTTTGGAAGAATCCCATAAAATAGCCCATGAAGTTGAAAATAATATCCTTAACAATATCCCGGAAGTAAAATACGTCATGGTTCATGCATGCCCAATTGGAGTAGAGTATAATCATGAACAAAAAATAGATAAATAATACGCCGGGACCGGGATTTGAACCCGGGTGGTCATAAGACCATCGGATTAGCAGTCCGACGCCGTACCAGGCTGGGCCATCCCGACATATGAAAAACAGTATAATAAATTATATGTTAAAACTCATTAATAAACTTTTTTATAATTATATTAATGGCATGTTCAAAAGTGGACTAATCTCAAAAATATAAGTGATCTAAAAAACCCAACTCCACCCCGGGATTCTACAAGCATTGAATGTTAACAGTAGAGCTGCTCCCTTCCGGGCCTGACCCGTTCCCATATTAGAGATGACTAGTGTTTACCCTCCAGTAAAAACTTCATCACCACCAATCCTGCAGGACGAGGTTTCTATGTCGTTTTTTCTAGGCTTATATTCTCTTAAAAAGCCGCCTTTTGAACTTCAACTGCACCCAAGGGGATGTGTGCTTACAGAGGACCCCTAACCCTCCAGTCTAGCCAACATTATATATGATATTAATATTATATAAATGTTGGCAAAAAACGGGCATTTTGAAAAAAAATACATGAAAAAAATTATTCTAGAAAAAAAATATTTTTACAGTAACTAAGTTAAAATAGGTTAAATTTAAAAAAAATAAAAATATAAGTGAGATATTAGAATATCTCTTGAATGATATCTCCATCAGATATAATACCCAATAAGTTATCTCCATCAACTACAGGAAGCTGATTCAAAATTCCGGATGAAGTGCTTTCCTTCATAATCTTAATTGCAGTTTCAATTGTATCTTCAGGAGAAATTGTAACCACAGAAGTGATCATAATTTCCTCAACACTTGTACCCAATTCATATTTGTCCAAAATCAAATTATGTCCAACATCAGTTGCAGTTATAATCCCAATTAATTTGCCATCTTCGACAACTGGAAGTGAACTAATTTTGTATTCCATTAATTTCTCAAATGCATATACAACATCGACATCTGAAGTAGTTGTAATAACATCAGTAGTCATGATGTCCTTAACTTTCTTGTTCAACATTATTTACACCACCAAATTTTTGTAGAATGTCCTCCACCATAATATCAATTGTTTCATTTATATCCACATTGTTAATTATAGGAGTATCATGAATTTTAGCCTGTTCAACTAAAAACCTTTGAGTCTTTCTAATTGTTCCAAAATTTTCCATATATCTTTCAAGTGATCGTTTTACCCATGGCTGCCTACATCTTGAATAAAATCTTTGTTTATGAGCCTCTTCATCATCAACAGTTAATGTAAACATGACAATGTTATTGTTTTCAATTAAATCTCGTCTGATAAATCCGGGAACAACATGAACTCCCTCAATAATGGTACTTATTCCCTCTTTAACAGAACGTTCAATGATAGCCTCAATACCTACATTAACAACATCAACATGGCTGATAAATCCTTCGATAACCGAATCAATTCTGATGGAAGGAGTTCTGACAGCCTCATATGCATCAAAACTGGATTTGTGAATTACCGGACTCAACTCTTTAGAAACAATTTTACGCATTACTTCACGAATCATATCTGTGCTGATAAGATTTTTTAATCTCAACCTATTAGCCAATTCAAATGCCATTGAAGAAGTTCCAACACCAGATGCACCACCAATCAATATAATCAGAGGTTTTTTTGATGTTCTAAGAGATCTCCAATGTTCATACTTTACAGCAATGCTTTCATCAATATCCTTCAAAAAAGACAAAACAACATCTGCCAAGTCCGCACTGGGAATTTCAGAAATATTATTCTTGATTAAATAGGCTTCAATATCACTTGCAATTTCATGCGCCCTTTCAATTCCAATATCTGCTACATTAAGTGAACGGGACATGATTCCTTTAGAAAAGGGCTCTTTATAAAGCTTACCTTCTACATCTCCAGTAACCCAAATCATGATAATCACTTTAAAAAATTTCTAAATAATTATCTAAACTTAATATTAAATAAAAGTTTTTATTTGAGTTTAGTGTAGTTTAAAACAAAAAAAAGAAAAAGAGATAATTATTCATCTAATGAAATAATATCTATATCATAATTTGAGCCATCTTTTACATCAATTAAAACAGCCCCGTTATCCCTAAGCATTCCTGGATTAGCCACATCAGTAGTTTTTCCAATTTTACTGAGAGATTTAGCTTCGTGAATATGACCACATAAGTTAATTTGCGGTTCAAACTCATGTATTGATTTTAAAATTCCCGGACTGCCCACATGTTCACCGTTTTCAACTCTGTCGGCTTCGGTGTTGAAAGGTGGTGCATGAGTAACTAAAATTTTCACTTTAGGAACTTCTGCGTTGTAAACATAATCATAATTAGCTAATAAATCATAAACCTGCCTGTAAATTTTATCGTCATCCATTTCGCCAGGAGTGTCAAATGGAGTTGGATTGGACCCGCCAAAACCGAATAGTATTGCATCTCCATAAGCAATGATATTATTGTGAAGACAGAATGAAACATCATTAATGGCATTGCAGATTCCATTTGGATCACAATTGCCCGGAATTGCTATTACATCCACACCACAGTCAGCGACTTTATTTATGAATGTTTCAACAAAATCCAATGGTCCAAAATCAGTGATATCTCCTAAAATTAAAACCAATTCAATATCTTCATTATTTTTTAAATAAGTGTATAAATTTTCATTTTCTTGTCCGTGAACATCACTTATTGCTAATATTTTAGTCATTTTATCACCATATTATTGTTCTAAAAAGAAAGATCCCATTTCTTTTATGCCTGCCTGAAGGTCTTCTTTATCCCCATGCAATTGGACAGTTACATCATCATCAAATTCAATGATGAGTCCATTCCATTCTGCAATTTCTTGAACTCTCTCTTCAGCCAGAGGAACTTTTAAATTTACTCTACCAGTTGTTAACCCCGGAGGCGCATTAACCAAAAATCTTGATTTTGATTTGTGGAATTGGAATACCTCTTTACCTTGCATGACCTGCTTTAATAAATCAAGCCAATGGTCAACATATTCCTCACCTTCTTCTTCAGCAATTGATATGAGAGTTGCCTGGATATTATTTAAAGACATCTCAGCATTTGCCAAAGCATTAATCAAATCAGGATGGGACGGATCTCTTTTATATGAACTGATTGAAGATCTTATCAATCCCATCTCAGGGTTAATTCCTCTTGGAATTTCATATCCTTTTTTACTTAAATCTGTTATTAGATGTTGAAGAACTAACCAATTTTGTTCAGATGGTAAGTTCATAAATGTCCACCTATAATTTTTAAAGTAGTGTGGTTAATCTTAGCGTCTGCATCTTTCAGTTCAGCTTCAATTTCACTAATGCTGCTATATGAATCTAAAAATAATACATGATGAGTGGAAGTACCTGCAATGTTTAAAATTGCAATTTCATCAGTTTCACTGAGTTCTCTTTTGTCGATAGTTGCTTTGAATTGAACATAAGGTTCGTATTCTTCTGGAAGGTCAGAATATTTAAATATACCATCTAATGTTGCTACAAACATAATTTTCACCTTAATTTTTTTTAATTTATTTTATTTAATTACTAGTATATAAACATGATTACGAATTATTCGTATCTATTGAAACAAAAAAAATAACTATAAAAAAAATAGTTATCAAAAAGATAACTATGTCCGAAATGTGTTTTCAGTGCCTAAAAAAATAAAAAAGATAAGGATTAAAATCCTTAAACTTATTTAGCGTTTTCACCTAAAGCTTTTTTAATAGCAGGAGTTGCGTCAATTTTTTGAGCATCGAAAGTTAATTCTTCAGCAGATAATCCCATAGCTAATCCGTATAATTGAGCTAAGTGGAATACTGGTAATGCGAAGTCAGTTCCGTATCTTTCGTTTACTTCAGTTTGACCTTGGTCAAATTGCATGTGACAGAAAGGACATACGTTAACAATTGCATCTACGCCTGCTTCAGTCATGTGGTCGAGTTTTTCTTTAGTGAAACTGGTAGTTACATCTAAATCTCTTGCTCTTAAACCTCCACCTGCACCACAGCACATCATTTTGTCTTTGTAGTCTACAGATTTAGCACCGGTAATTTCTACAAGGTCATCTAAGATGGATGGGTTTTCAGCTTGATCTTCGATACCGATTTCATCAGTAGGTTTTAAGAAGTGGCAACCGTAGTGTACAGCTACATTTAAGTCTAAAGGTTTTTCGATTAAGGAAGCTAATTTTTCAAATCCTACATCGTCTCTTAAGATTTGAGCAAAGTGTTTTACGTTAGTAGTTCCTTTGAATTCTCTACCGATTTCTGCTAAGTTAGCATTGATTTTTTCTCTTTTTTCATCGTTTTCTTTTAACATGTGGTTACATTCGAATAATGAACCGAAACATCCGTTACATTCGGTCATGATGTCTGCGCCCATGTCTTCAGCAATAGTTAAGTTACGTGCTGCGATAGTAGCCCAAGTTTCTTCGTCGAAAGATCCGAATACACCAGGTGCAGGACAACAAGATGCTCCTTCCATGTCAGTTAATTTAATATCTAATGCTTCGAATAATTTTCTGGTAGCTTTTTCTACACCAGGATAACGGTTGTTCATGATACAACCTAAGAAGTATGCGATTTCCATATTATAACTCTCCTCAATTCATTTATTCTTTTAATCCGCCGGTTGCTTCATCGTAACCGATTAATTCATCAAATGCGGTAAGTTTACATAATTTTTGAACTTCTTCTAATGCTTCCGGATAACTGTGAGTTGTTGGTGGCAATTCAGAAAGTCCAATTTTAGCTCTTAAAGCTTTTGCAGCATCGTTAATAGGTACAGCGTGACCGGTATTGATTACGTATACACCAGTCATTTTGTGAGGTTTTGCCATGTATCCAGCGTGAGCTGCGATGTTACGTGCTTTTTTGATAATTTCTACGATTTTAACACTTCTAAGACATCTTTCTTGGCAAGTGTAACAAGTAGTACACATCCATAAAGCATCATCAGTGATAACTTCTTCTTTTAAACCGAGTAAACATTTTCTGACGATTTGTCTTACTTTGTAAGGAGTTCTTCTACCAGATGGGCAACTACCACTACAGGTACCACATTGGAAACAGTGTTTTACAGTTTCAATTCCTGCGTCAATAAATTCAGCAGTGAAATCTGGGTCACGATTACTATCATTTAATAATTCTTTATCAGTCAATAAAGTCATTTTATCTCTCTCTGTATCTTTATTTTTTGAATCTTTTTCAACTTCCACGACATCTTGTTCAGTTTCTTCAGCTTCCTCTTCTACAGGAGCTTCTTCAACTTGAACTTCTTCCACAATTTCTTCAGATGCATCCTCAATAGTTTCAGGAACTTCTTCAGGAGTTTCTTCAACTGGATCTTCTAAAGGTTTGATGTCTTTTTTGAAAGTTAAATCATGAGCACTATCTTTTGAGACTGAGATTGTCTCTTTAGAGACAGTAACTTCTACTTTTTTTGAAGATGTAACTCTGACATCATCAGATGTGTTTGATACATCATTATTGATGCCATTTTCTTCTTTGTCACCCTTAAATAAGGTTTTAAGACGATTTATTATAGACATTGAAAACACACCTCGGATTTTCATAGGATTATTTCCTCAAATCCTTAATTATATTCTTTAAAAAAACATATATAAAGCTTACTAAATTTTTAGTTGGTGTAACCAAAAAGATTACACATAATGAAAAATTTATATAAATCTAAAAATTCAATAATTTAATAAGAACAAAAAAGGAAGAGGCAAATGATTAAAAAATTTGAAATAAAATCCCATGACGGACCTGGCAGAATTGGGAAAATCGAAGATGAATTAACCCCAAAGTTATTTTCCAAAAATGAATTGAACATTGCTCCAAGCCAAGGCTCAGCACACAATGTCGACCGTGAAATTGCTGAATTCAATGTCAAAGAGACATTGCGACTGGCTAAGGAAAATGTTGATGAATGCGACATAGCAGTCATTCAAGGATCAAAATATCTCGATTTAAGAATCGAATGCCTGAAAAAATTAGAGGAAATTGGCTACAATGGTTTCATCATAGCAAATGGCGATGCCCTTTTAACAAATCCGAAGGAGCTTGTTGAGTTGACAGTGTCCCTAAAACAAGAAGCTAAAAAAAGCAGTTATTTTATCTTTTCATTTACAGAAGTATCATTCATGCCGATATTGACCTATATGGGAATTGATGGATTTTTAACAGATTCTGCAAATTACTACAGTTATTTAAATGTATTGCAAACACCAACAAAAGCATATGACTTAAACTCATATCCCATTTATGAAAATATTGCTCAAAAAGAATTGGAAAAGAAAAATATTGAGAACATGGAATTTGTAATTCGGGAAATCCATGCACATATGAAAAACAGGTCTTTAAGAAATCTTGTGGAGGAACGTTCTGGAACCACACCTCAAAACATCTCCACTTTAAAGATTCTTGACAGGAATCATATGGATTACCTGCTTGAGTACACACAATTATTTTAAGATTTCAAAAGTGGAAATCATATTTTTGAATTCCCTTTCGGATTCTCCTGAAACATCAAGAGTCCTCATTTCAAAGATGAAGATTTCACCGTTTTCAATGAATACATATGTGTGAATGTCAAAATTGATTTCAGGAGTATCCATATTGGCATGAAGTTTAATTGCATCCTTATCTGCAATCTGAACAAAATCGGAAGCCAATATAACTCCACCATCATCACTCAATGCATTTTCCATGAATATCTTGTAATCATCCAGATTAGTGGCTGTTGGAAACATTACCGCATTTATCAAATTGTCCTGGCCCTTGGACAGTGTTGCAATACAATCAGGATTTGAAAGTATGTCCGCCTTTTCAACTTCCCAGGAGGAGGGATATTCAAAGGTTACTTTGCCGGTATTATATGTCTTCATCGTCATCATCATCTTTTGTTGAGATTTCTATTGTTTCGGGTGCATCTTCCATTGTGTCAATATATTTGGAAAACGGTTCTGGAAGCTTTGGCATTACCTCTTTTAATATTTCTGCTGCATCAAGCTCCAGTGCCTGACCTGACAGCAGCTGGTCAACATCAAAGTCAAAGTCAAAAGGCTTAAGCAAATCATCAGTAGGGACCCTTAAATTAATCTTATTTTTGTTTAATATCATTTTAAGAGTGCTGGTGTTTCTAATTTGCTCATTCATATCCTCAACAGTACTTCTTATATCATATGCAATAGCCTTATTCTTCTCGTTCACGTCATGCTTTGCCTTTTCAACAGATTTTTTCAAATCGGATACAAGCAATGCATTGCGCCTGTTGATGTTATCCCTTGCCTCATCAATAACCACATTGATTGCATTCAAAATAGATTTATTCAGCTCCACGTTATAAGCCAAAATCATCTTGTTTTTATAATCCAACTCTTTAAAAATTGCAACCCTCTCATCGTTGATGAGTTTATTCTCCTTGTTTAGCTCATGAATCTCATCTTTTGCCTTCATGAGTTCATCTTTGTAACTTAACTCATCCTTAAGAGAATCGACATCATCAAAAAATGAGGATTTAAGTGTTTGCATCTGGCTTTTTAATTCTTCAATTTCAGCATCCTTGGCCTCGATAGTATGATAAAATTCATCAAGCTTTTCATCGGAAAACTGATTATCCACCAATTTTTGATAATCCTCCTGTGACAATACCTTTACCAAATCATCATCTTCAAAAGGATCTTCTTTTTTGAGGCTAACCTGTTTCTGTTTAGATTCCTTTTCAACAGAGTTACCATCTTTATCTTTACTGGTATACTTTTTGGTATACACCCGTACAGTTCTAAATTCATCACTTTCCATATTGACACCCACTTATATTTATAAATTTAATTAGTTTTTAGTTAAATAGTTAATGTAAAAAAAAGAAAAAAAGAAGAAAAAAATTTACTTGTCTTCTTTTTCCATCCATAATAACATCGCCTCTTCAATTGCTTTTGAGTACCATCCTGTTTTAAATAACATCTTATTGGAAGCAATTTTGCGAAAATTCAAGTCAATGTCATTATTGATGCTAATTGTAACACGCCTGTTTTGAGTCATACAAATAGATTGTACAAACTAGTTAATAAATGTTTTAGTCTTCTCTCAGGTCATTTTGACGAGTTATACTGAATATTGTGCTTCCATCGAAATTTAAAAATTTATATGAAGTTATTGTGAAGAATTTAACCCAATAATTTAAAGAAATCGATGCTTAAAATTTGAGATCATGATTTTAAAAAAAAGTTAAATTGCAATATGAAGATCACATTAAAATTCAAGGGGAATTTTCAAAATAGATTATTCCTTTTGCAAATGCCCAATCAAAAATCATTTTAAACTCAGAAACTTAATTTAATCGGTTTTTATCAAGCCAAAAACTTTCTAAAAAAAAATCTCAAATTACTCTATAGGAAGATTTTGATTTTTTACTTTCTGCTTTAAGGTATCTAACTCATTAGATATGATAAATATCTTTTCACCACCAACATATGTTTTATAACTCCATCCGTCACCATATTGTGAAATTATATAATCATTTGGAAACTCCTCAACATTTATTTTTTCTTGTTTTAATTTCACTTCCCCCACGACATCATCAGATTTTAAATTTTTATTAATATCTTCTATGACCAGGTAAAACGCCCTGAATTGAGGAATGCCTCTTTGACCTCCCACATACCAACTCATAACAACATCAAAATCTATTCCTATCCTCTCTGAAGCTTTAAAAAGAGATTTGGATTGTTTATATTCCTCTATGATAAGCAAAGAATATTTTTTAAAAAATTTCAAAGGAATTTGTCCGGATTTAAACTGCTGATGAATCAATTTTGAGTTTAAAAGAGTGCATCTTTTTTCCAAACTGTTTAAACTATGTTGTTTCATTGATTATAGTTTATTAAATCCAATATTTAAAGTATTGTTTTGGAAATTTACACAAAATCAAATAAAAAGTTTTATATAATATTAAAACATAATTAATAAACGATGTGAATTAAAATTCATGTCTTATATTAATATCAATCATTTTATAATCTCCAAAATGATTAGATCATTCTTCATAACTGGAAGTAAATTCAAAATTACTTCCAAATCTCCCCCTTTTTTCTTTTTAACGAATTTAAACAAAAAATTTACATGAATAAATAAAAATTGTTTAATAAAGTTTATTATAAAAATACCAATCTAAATAAAATTTACCATTTATGCACAACAATTAATTTTTTTTAAAAAAGAATACTAAACAAAATAATAATAAATTGAAAAAAATATTGAAAAATAAAATAAAAAGATTTATATATTATCAAAATATAACTAATAAACGATGTGAATTAAATTTCATATCTTGGCGAACATCAGTCAAAAAAGATGTTATAATCTCCAAAATTATAGAATATATTCTAGGAAGTAGAAAACACCTCTACTTCCACTCCCCCTTTTAATTTTTAAATCAAACATCATCCAATATCTGAGAATCCGCTCCTGCGATTTCCACCAGATATTCAGCCTCAACTATGTGAAGCTTAGACGGAACAACTATACAATGGAGAGGACCTCCAAAATCAAAGTCAATCAAGTCACTTATTTTTCCCGCTTTAACAACAACATCGCCAGATCCGACACGGGCAATGCCCATAGCCAAAGTGTCTGGAGTGACCAGACCTTCACGGTCCAAATCATTATAGATGCTCATCAGATACTCCAAACCCTGATTGACAGTCATGTACCTGTCCTTATGGGCCTGAATGTCCAACAACACCAAGGTATGCAGGTCCATTTTAAGATTTTCCTCAATGGCCTCATAAGGAGATTTCGGATAGAAGTTATAGTCCGGAAACGGAATTGTAGTCACCTTTCCGAACTTATAACCCTGAAGGCCGGAAATTGCAGGTGCCGAAGAGAGGATTGAAGAGCCATGGATAACTTCAAAATCAATTCCCCTTTTTGAGCACTGGACCAAAAATTCACTATGGGTTGTTGCAATCAAAGGGTCGCCTCCTGTGATTAAGGCAACATCATGTGTTTTAGCCTCATCAATGAATTTGTGTTCCTCTTCGACTTCTCCTCTAACCAGCACTTCAATTTTTTGACCGATCAATTCCTCAATTGCCTCAAAACTTGAACCGAATAATCTTGATGTGAAAAATTCAGCATAAATTTTATCAACTTTTTTTAGACATTCCAAACCTTTAAGAGAAATATCCTTCTCATCAAATAATCCTAAACCCACTAAATAAAACATATACATTATATAATAATTTAAACATAATAAATGTTATGAAATGTGTAAAAGTTCCATTAAAACAATTGAATGACACCCGTATAAAATTGATGGAAAACGGATTAATGAACATGGAATATAGAATAAAAGCATGTGACGATTATGGATACATTCCCATAAATGAGGATGTTGATGATTTTGAGATTGTGGATATGGAACTGGAACCCATGAAAAAAGTTCCGCACAATTTTTCCGAACTGCTTGAAAAGGATTTAACCCATGATGAAATCGAAAATTTAAGAACCTCATTTGATACGATAGGAGACATTGTCATCTTGGAAATCCCCGAAGACCTGCAGGATAAAAAATTCTTGATTGGGGATGCTGCGCTTAAGTTTACAAAAAGAAGATCAATTTATATGAAAAATAGCGCAGTGAAAGGAACTACACGAGTACGTGATTTGGAATTTTTAGCCGGAGAGGATGATTCAGTGACAATCCATAAGGAACATGGCGCCCGGTTGAAACTGGATGTTCGCGAAGTTTATTTTTCACCAAGGCTTGCAACCGAGAGAAAACGTGTTATGGAAAGTGTTGAAGATGGAGAAAAAATCCTGGACATGTTCTGCGGAATCGGACCGTTTCCAATCGTTATTGCAAAAAACAGAAATGTGGACATTACTGCCGTTGACATAAACGAGGCTGCAATAAAGTATTTGAATGAAAATATCAAGCTAAATAAATTGAAGGGAAATGTGCAAACATATTGCGGAGATGTGAGGGAAGTCAGCAATATGTTTAAAACAAAATTTGACCGAATTATTATGAACCTTCCAGGGCTTGCATACACGTTCCTTGATGTTAGCGTTGATTTAATTGAAGATGGTGGCATAATCAATTACTATGAGTTTTCAGATTCATATGAAACTGGAAAAAAACGTCTAGAGGATGCATGTGAAAAGGCAGGAAAAAAAGTTGAAATCATCAACTGCAGGAAAGTCAAATCAACTTCCCCCGGAGAATGGCACATGGCCATTGACGGAAAGATAGTCTAAAAAAAAGATACGCCATAGCGAAAATAAGTAAAAGAAGCACATTTTAAAATATTTAAAAAAATAAAAGGATTAGAACTGGATTCTGTTTCCAGTCCAATCATCATCATCGTTGAAAGCATTGAATTTCTTTTCATCTTCGAGATATTGTTCCATGTCCCTGTATAATTTAACCCTGAAGATATCAGGATAAGGTATGTAAAGCATATCCCCGTTAGCACTGGTTTCTTTTACATAAGTTTCTTCAAATTCGATGATTGAATCATCTTCCTTGTTGAAATGATGCACTTCACTAGCACATAATATTTTAAAATGAACGAAATCGTCTTTTAATAATTCTTTAACCAAATCTTTAATTAAAAGTGGATATTCTGCACTTTTATTACTTTTTATTTCCATATTATCTCCTCATAAACATATAACACTACAGAATTTGAATTGCTATGTTTTACTATTTTCAGCTATGCCGATTGAAATTTTAAATTCTATAAATTCTAATAAATGCTTAAGTATATTTTAGATTTACATTCTTTAAATAATTTTGTGAAACTATCCAATTAATTGTTAATTTTAAATATTAATATAATGTTTTTTCATCAATTAAATTAAATCGGGTCAATAATTCCCTTTTCAGTAATGATTCCGGTTATCAATTCCTTAGGAGTAATATCGAATGCAGGATTTATAACTTCTGTTCCTTCAGGACAAATTCTTGCCCCTCCATAATATCTAACTTCATCACCGTCCCTTTCCTCAATGACAGTATCATAAATTGATATTTCATTGTCAAATGTGGAATACGGTGCAGCCACATAAAAAGGAATGTCATGATGCTTTGCAGCCAATGCCACCATGAATGATCCCACCTTATTTACAACTCCTCCTTTTGCAATCCTATCCGCTCCAATTACAACCTTGTCAATTTTACCCTGAGACATCAAATAGCCTGATGCAACATCGGGAATTAGTTTGACCGGAATGTTTTCCTGCAGCATTTCCCATACGCTTAAGCTTGCACCCTGACCTCTGGGACGGGTTTCATCACAAATCACATTAATGCTTTTACCCGCATCACGTGCGGCCCTAAATACTCCAAGAGCAGTACCATAGTCCACACAGGCCAATGCTCCCGCATTACAATGGGTCAAAACAGTGTCTCCATCATCAATTATTTCAGCACCATATTTTCCAATAGCCCTATTGGTAGCCATATCCTCTTCATACATTTTTAAAGCTTCACCAAGTGCATCATCACTGTTCAGTACCCTATCCACTGCCCAGAATAAATTAACTGCAGTTGGCCTTGCCGCTTTAATTTCCTGTGCAGCCTTCTTTAAATCAATGCCCTGAATATCTGCCAGCGCCATTCCAAAAGCTGCAGACACTCCAATGGCCGGAGCTCCACGTACAGTCATATTTTTAATTGCAACAATAACATCCTGATAATTATCACAGTAAACGTAAGTCAATTCATCAGGAAGCTTTCTTTGATCAATAAGTTTTAATTTATTATCTTCCCATTCAAGTGTTTTCATTTTAACACCCTAAATTTTAAAAAAAGTATAAAAAATGAAAAGCATAATTAAATGTTAGTTTCTAATTAGTGTTATGCAAAAATGCATAGAGTATTTATAATTATGCTTCCCTCAATTAATAATATCCAAAAATGGATTGATTAGAGATGTATTTAAAATACACCTATGTATTACTTTTTCAATTATCATTTATAAATTTTTATGAAAAACATGAAAAATACCTGTTTTTAGGTAGGCATAAAAAAAACTATGCACTATCAGTCATGATAGGAACAACTTGTTTTTTACGTGAAACTACGCCTTCCAATAAAACGGTATTGTCTTCAAGTTTAACATTGTAAGCCTTTTCAACTAAACCTGCATCTTTTCCCAATGCAATAACTTGAGAATTGCTATTTACAATGTCAGTGATTAAAAGCATGAACAAATCAAGGCCTTCCGCTTCAATGATTTTGTTAATTCCTGCTTCCAGGTCGTCTTTCATAGCCATCACATCTGAAATATCTGCAGTGTTGACCTGATTAACGATTGATCTTACATCCTTAAAATCAATTTGCTTTGCATCAAGAGCCAATATTTCGTCAATTGTGAAACTGCTTAAATCAGTGCCTGCCTTAAGCATTTCCAAACCATATTCTTCAGCATCCACTTCAGCGATGTCGGCAAGTTTTTCAACTGCTGCAACATCATCCTGTGTTGTTGTCGGAGATTTTAACAGCAAAGTGTCTGAAATTATTGCGGATAACATTAATGTAGCAATCTCTTTAGTAATTTCAATGCCATTTTCTTCATATAATTTGCATAAGATAGTTTCAGTACAACCTACCGGTTCAAATCTTAAAAATAAAGGATATGAAGTTTCCAATACTAATTTATGGTGGTCGACAACTTTTAGAATATTTGCATTTTCCAAGTTTTCAACTGATTCTGCCGGAGAATTATGATCAACCAAAATCACATCTGCATCATCTTCCACACTTTCCAAAAGTTCTGGCGCATCCATATTCAGATAATTTAAAATAAATTCAGTTTCCTTATTAATATTTCCTAATCTGTAAGCTTTCGCATCAGCATTTCCCAATTCATTTTCCAAGTTAGCCATTACAATACTTGAAGTTATTGTATCGCTATCAGGACTTTTATGTCCAAAAACATATGTAACCATATTATATCTCCTATTTTATAATTCAATTAAATTAACTTTAACATTATTAACCACATCTTCATCCCTGTCAATATCCAATATTGCTATAGAAGCTACTGAGTCGATTGGCCTGTTGAAACTTCCAGGATTTATGAAACACATATTATCCTTAAAATTAAAATGCGGTTTGTGGGTGTGACCAGTTATTACAATGTCTGCAGAGTATTTCTCCCCAAATTCCATTAATTTATCGAAATCATCAGAAAGATTAACTCCATGATTCAAAACAATTTTAAACTTATTTACCTTAATAATTTCAGTTTCATTTAAATTCAAATTATCTGCATTACCTTTTACTGAAATTACAGGAGCAATAGTACTTAATTCATCAATTACATTTTGTTGAGTTATATCTCCCGCATGACATATTAAATCAACCCCTTCAAAATGATTGGCCAATTTTTCAAGGATTGAGTCGTCACCGCCAACGTGAGTGTCTGAAATAATACCTATTTTTGTCATGAAAAATCTCCTTTTCAAAAAAAATTAAATAACGAAATTATTTATGTAAACAATATATTAAAAAGTTTAGTGAAACTAAAAAAAAAAATAAGTATTTAGTAATGACTTTGTGGAGTCATTCCTAAATGATGATCTTCGCTTTTCTTACCCGGTATTCCATATGCATCCGCTCTGCATTGAGTGCATGCCCTAAATACCGGAATGATTTCTTCAACCTGCTCTCTGACGCTTTCCATCATTGAACAGTCAGGACGTGAGTAATGTTTCATTTTTGCCAATGGAATCAATGGCAAAACATTCATTAAAGCCGCACCACGTTTTTTAACTTCACGTGCTATTTCAACAATGTGTTCATCATTCAATCCAGGAATCAAAACTGAATTTACCTTAACGACCATGCCGTTTGCAGCTGCCTTTTCAACACCGTCAAGCTGATTCTTAATCAATATTTTAACGGCATCATAACCTTTGTATATCTTTCCTTCATATTTGATGAAAGAATAAATATCCACTGCAATATCCGGATCAATTGCATTGATTGTAACAGTGACGGAATTCACTCCAAGTTCTGCCAGTCTATCTGCATATTTTGGGAGTAAAAGTCCATTTGTACTCATACATTTGATTAAATCTGGCTGTTCACTGGCCAATTTTTCAAAAAACTCAAATGTTTCTTCATTTGCAAGTGAATCACCTGGACCTGCCACACCGACAACTGAAATTGGACCTTCAGAGGTGACGTCATTAACATGGTTGATTGCATCATCAGGTTTCATAATGCATCCTGCAACACCTGGCCTGTCCTCTTCATTGTTAATGTCTCTTGTACAGAAGTTACAAAAGATATTGCATTTTGGTGCAACTGGTACATGTGCTCTTCCGACTTTATCATGCATTTTTTCATTAAAGCATGGATGTGCTTTTGTTATATGTGCAAATCTTGAACCGTTATGTTCGTTCATATACTACTCCTCCTCAAATATAACTCTGTTAATTTGTATTATTACGAACAAATATATAAACCTTTCTACATGCCCTTGTTTAATTCATCCATAAACTCATGACATTTTTCAATCCATGCATCCTTAATTAGCTCATCGGTGGCAACGACTGCTACAATATCATCAGAAGATAAATCCTTAATGTTTTTAAAGCCTTCAGGCAATATCCTAAATACTGCATCATAAATACGCCTTTGCAGATTAGAATGAGGATCATCCACAACAATAGATTTTAACTCTGTGAAATCCCCACTGATTTCAAGCTGATATCTATTAGGCTGATATATTTCATCCCTTGAAAATTGCTTCCACAACTGCTTGAGGATGTTTGGAAGATAATTCTCATTGTCAATTAAAATCATTGTCACGTCACGCTGTTTGTCATAAGTCAAATTGGCAACATCTTCAAACAATACCACTTTTGAAGTTTTCCTCATTTTAATAGCTAAGACAAATACAGGATCATCAGGATTGACATAAGCCTTTAAATCATCAACAGAAGCTCCTAAAACCAAATCCTGAAAGACCTGTTTGATGATGATGTCATAAACTTCCGCACCACGTTCATCATAGCATTCAACTAACATCGAATCAATCCTTTAATTATTATTTGTTATCTTGTCTGCGTCCCATTCCAGATACTAAAAGAGCTGCCCCTACAGCACCGATATGCTGTGAGTATTCAGGAACTATCACTTCAATTCCACCTAAAGTTTCACTAACCGCTTCTACAAGACCTGAAATTAAACTGGTTCCGCCCACCTGGATTAGAGGTTCGCGGATATCAATTTCCTGAAGCTGCTGTTCGTAAACCTGCTCTGATACTGAGTGACATGCAGCTGCCGCAACATCAGCTTTTGAACCTCCGGCCGCAAGGGTTGTAACAAGGTCCTGAATACCGAATACAATACAATATGAGTTTAACATTGCTTTTCTCCAGTCACCCTGCACAGCTAAAGGACCGAGTTCAGTAATATCCACATCCAACCTACGTGAGGTCATGTCCAGGAATCTTCCGGATGCTCCTGCACAGATACCACCCATAGTGAAGTTATCAGGAATACCGTTGTTTACGGTGATTACCTTGTTGTCCATACCCCCAATATCGAGTACGGTAGCTTCACCTTTTTGACAGTCTGCAAGATATACCGCACCTTTTGCGTTAACGGACAATTCTTCCTGAATGAGCTCTGCACCGAATTCCTGACCCATTGTGAACCTACCATAACCGGTAGTTCCAATACCGTCAAGGTCATCCCAATCATAATCTGTCTCACCGAATGCCTCTGCAGCTGCGGTTTTTGCGGATTCAATGATATCCTTGGTGGATGTCCAGCCGGTTCCGATAACCTTATTGTTTTCCATCAATACAGCTTTTGTAGTGGTTGAACCTGAGTCCAAACCGAGAGTGAGTCCTTCTTGTTTTTCACGTGCGAGAATACTTCTTCTAGTTACTGTAGTGGCTAACGCTTCCATACGGATGAACAATTCGTCAGCTTTTGTTCTTTCAGTAAATGAATAGGTAACTACAGGAATGCGAGTATTATTTTGTATAAATCTCCTTACTTCATTTCTCACCAATGCAGCTTCGGCACATCTGAAACATGTTGCAATGAATACCGCATCAGGACGGCATCTGCCTTCAACAATGGCCATAGCTCTTGCAATCATTAATTTTAAACTTGAACTTTGAGCTGAAAATCCAAATTTCTCATAAGATTCATCAATATAATCCAAATCAATTTCAGGAAGAATTATTTCAGCACCAAACTTGTTAGCTGCCTTTTCAATTTCTTTTTGAATTCCACTGTATTCTGTTCCACATGAAACTAATGCAATTTTTACCATTATTCTTCCTCCCCGGTTTCTTCAAGTGAGTCTATAAAATCATTAATATCATTCACCATAACATAGGTTTCATCCTGGTTTGTAGGATATGTCACTTCCAAAACAGGAATGTCCTTGTTTCTAAGCAAAAATATTGACAGTTCATTTGTCCTTGCACATCCAATACAACCAAATCCATATGGAGCGCCATCAACAACAATTGCAGCTTCCGCCTCATCTATAAGTGGTCCGATAATTGCCATTCTTCCACGAACACCTGATGGAACTTCAATTGCCGCATATTTAAGACCTTTAATTGGGTCTTCTTCTGTAATGTTCATCGGCGGAGAGTCAATCTCCGGATCTTTAATTTTTTGTCTAATTTGTTTTTGTAAAACTAAAGGAGTATGACCTTTTCTTTCAATTAAATCTGCTAAGATTAATGAGTTTGGAGGATAAATAGCTACTTTCACCATATTTTCACCTATTCTTTTTTATCTAAACATTCATTCATGATTTTTTCAAATTCATCAACATCAACTGGTTTTTTAGGCTCGACTTTAACATCTTTACGTTCTTCCAATGCATTAGCAACAAAACCAAGTATTCTGTACTCTTTTTCCATTTGATGGAAACCTTCCCTAGGACCGAATCTGTGACCTCTGCAACGTCTAGGGTCACCTGGAGCAAATCCCCTTTCTTTTGTGAAAATGTGATTTGGATCAAGTTTTCTAATCTCTTCGACTGCTTTGTAAACATCTTCACTTTTTCCACTTATCATGGACCCGTAACAAGTGTTTTTTATAGTAAGCGGCAAATCAAGCATGTGAAATGCAGTTACAATTTCCTGTTCACTTACATGAGCTCCAGGCCCAATGAAAATCATACGAGTAATTACATCCGGATCCCAATCTTCTGTACCCAAATCAGGACTCATGGTTAGATTCTGTGACATAAACTACAACTCCCTCTTTTAATTTTTCAAGATAATCATAATCAGAAGTAATATCTCCAATTATATTAGTAGATTCAAAATTTTCTGCTGTTGGTCCAAATTCATAATTATCCTCAAATCGGATACCAATCAATCCAGCACTCTTTGAAGCCATGTTTGTAATACCAATT
>Ga0326514_10000832_pt1 | contig 20400 bp, 23 predicted proteins | sample 3_2548_0518_D_FD_203653 | JGI IMG/M metagenome (GOLD analysis project Ga0326514, IMG submission 203653) | Bovine rumen microbial communities from UC Davis, California, United States - 3_2548_0518 | ecosystem: Host-associated > Mammals > Digestive system > Stomach > Rumen | place: USA... | reverse complement strand
TGCTATTACACTTTGTGCTGTTACAATTACAAAAGCAAAAGAAATTTATGAAGAGCCAATACGTCAGCTCATAGAAAGTGCCGACTTCTGGAAACAATGCCGTACGCACTCAGAAATGATGGAAGAGGAAAAACATTTACAAGAATGTGATGAAGTTGAATACATTCCTTGGAAAAACGGAAATCAAGTATCTGTATTCAATACTGGAAACAACCTTCAATGGAAAGTAATTTCAAGTGCCAACTCTTTGTTAGGTGTTAACATTTTGTTTGGTTGTATGACTGAGATTACATTCTTCTTGGAAGCTGGTAAAGGTTGGACTGAACAAAAAATCTTCAATTTCTTCTCAAAATTAAAGGAACGTATTTCAAACCGTTTCCAGAACGCATATCTTGCACGTATGATTCTTGACTCTTCTCCATCAACACTTGAAGACCCAATTCAGAATTATATGACATATGATGCTCCAAAATTGGAAGAGTCATTTATTTGGAAAGGTGCTCGTTGGGAATTATACCCAGAAGAATTCCCAGACTATTGTGACATTGAAAATAAAGGAACACTTGAGCAGAAAGTCGTAAAAGTCAGAAATAATTATGATGTTGCATTCCAGTTGTATAAAGGTGGTAATGGTAAGCCTCCTGTTGCATGTGAAAACCCAGCAGAAGCTTCACAATATAACCCAGCAGATTTGATTTGGTGTCCTAAAAAGCAATATACTAAGAACGGTACTGCCAACTTCTTGCAGAAAGCAAAAGACAACCCAATTGAGTTTATGAAAGACTGGGCAGGTTTACCAGCTGGTACGCCAGACCGTTTGTTCTATCGTGATGACTGGATTGAAGAATGCTTTAATAATGGCTTAAAAAATCAATATGGAGCAATTGTTGCTCTTGCAAATGAAGAGCCAGAACATTTGATATGGAATCAGATTTGGCCGCGTTTCTTCCAAAAATTGATTAACAAATACAAATTTTATTATGAGCCCGACTTGCCACGAACAGTTTCTGTCGACTTATCGAAAGCAAAAGACTGTACTGGTATTGCAATGTCACACGTTGAGTTAGACCCACAAAGAATAGACGAACATACTGGAAGACCGCTTCCAGTTTATGTAACAGACTTCACAATTGTGCTTGTTCCAAAAGGTGGACACATCAACATGGACGCTGTCAAATATTTTATTCATGACTTGAAATATCTTGGAAATATCAATTTGCGACATGTTTCATTCGATGGTTGGCAGTCTGACGCTGCCCGGCAATATTTGAAACGTGATGGAATTGCAGTTGACTATGTTTCAGTTGATACGAATAATGAGCCTTACTACAATTTCTATGACTTGGTTACACATGGACGCTATAATTGTGGAAAAAATATTTTCGTAAAGAATAACATGAAGTCTTTGCATGAAATACGACGCGTGCGTACAGGCTCTGTAAAAATTGACCACTTTGAAGGACCATTAAATTATGATTGGGAAGATGGAACTTGGGAAAGCTGCACAGCAGGTATAAACGCAAAAGATGCCACAGATGCTATTGTTGGCTCATTGTATTTGACTTCATTATATCCGTCTGAATTTATTGCAACTAAAAAGTTCTATAAAGAAGATAACTTAGATAAATCACCAGAAGATATAATGAGATTGACAAAACAATTCACAATGTCAGGAAAATTAGATGGTGGCATCTGGCAATAATGGGCAACTAAATTATCATATATTGGAGAAACTATAGCATGAAACATATTCTAAAACACGGAAAAAATGACCCAAAAATAACAGATTTGGACAATCACCAAATGGGAATCTCAGACGATAATAGAAAGCTCTTTATCCGTATTGATGACAAACTCGTGCTTTTAAATGACTATTCTCAGCAACCTCTTGGAGAAGAGGAGGTTCGTAAATATGCTTTTACAGGCGATGAAACAGGCGAAACTATTCTTGAAGAAATTGCGCTTTTCGATGACAAAAAATTGGTATTGCGAAGAGACGGATATAAAGTTTCATATGTAGATATTCCATATTCTGCAGGTGAAATAGTCTCAGTAATGGCAATCAAAGGTTCATTTACTCGTGATACAGAAAATAAAGTTGTGTCTTTGAAAACAGCGAATACATATAACGAATTTGTTATTCATTTTTCAAACACATACGCAATTAAACTTGGACTTTATAAGTCTACTGGTGACAAAAATACAGTTGTTGTAGTAGAGAATCTCGTATTCTCATCAGAAGAGGAGATGAGCTTGTAAGATGGAAAAACTTGTAAAAAAATTAAACGAGTTTGTAGTTGAAGAACATGAGCTTTTTATTGGAAAAAACCATAGAGGTTATTTTGTAACAGACCAATCTATTGCTCCAATCTCAGGAAGACGTGCAACTCATAGCCCAAAAAAATATAATGAAATTACAATTCGTCCTCACGTTGATGCGTATACATCACAATCATACAAAGAAGGCGTTCGTAAACTTGTGTCTTTGACTGATGTGCTTGAAGGAATATCTTCAGTTAAAGCTGTTGCATACGGACAGCAAAAGATAGACTTTTTCCCATGGATTGGACCAACACTTGGACAGTTCAGAATTATAGCTAAACAAGATGGAGACAACGCATATATCATTTTGAGAGCAGTTTATGCTGAAGGAAAAATGTCGCCAGTACGCGATATTAAATTTGTTCTTAAAAATGCTATAATTGATAGAAGCCCACGATGGCTGCTAGAGACTATTGAGTTTTATCCAGATGAAGAAATTGGACGCAACACATGGTACCCAATCAGTATTCTTGCTAGTAATGGTTCAACAACTGTCCGTACGACACGTGATGGTGAAATGGCATATGTAAATTATGCTAATAAATCTGATAAAGAACGTGCAATGGTTGTTACGCACAAAGGCTATGTTGGAATGCTTCAAACTCATGACCAAAACGATGCTGTTGGGCAATTCATGGATGTAGTTACTCAAAGAATAAATGCAGTCACACTGCCAATTGGAGTTAATCTATTCGACCATGATGACCCAGCAGATACTTCTTTTGTAGAACTTCACTGGTGTAGAATGTTCAAAAATGGAACAACTATTCAAAATGACTCTTGGGTAAATAGCATCGTAAATGTTTTCTTTACAAAAACAGTAAATGTGAATGGAGTTGACCAGTATCAATTTCATGACTGGTATACTCAAAAAACCAATTTCTTACAAAATGGTGATGCAAACTCTTCAAAAGCATATGTTGACTACTTGATTAACAACATTTTGAATACAGTTGCGCTTGAAGGTTCAGATAGTTTTATTTTCAAATGTGAAGACTTACAAATGGCTATAACACCGTTGAAAACAAAAACAGGATTGACATATCTAAAGAGAACTTGTAATATGGTTCCAATAAACAATGGTGAAACAAGTTTCGAAGTCTTTGGAGATGAAAATACTGCTGCAGGTGACTCTTTCTACTATGTTGAATATTATATGCTGCCTTCTAATAGGATTGTAAAATTGCATATTGATGGACAACATGATGGAGCTGGCTCATATCTTATAAGATGTTTTGCAGAAGCCTAACTAAAAAATAAAAAAAGGGAACTCGAAAGAGTTCCCAAAGGGAGGCACAAATATGAAGGTCAGTCCTTCACAATTATTTTAGATTTATTGTAGCGGCGCCAAGCTTTCATCCAAGCAGGATTGAAATTGTCATCACCTTCTTTTGTAAAGTTTTCTGTTTTTTCAAATGTTTCTTTTATTTCATGCTCAGCGAAATATTCTTTCAGCTTTTCAGTTTCTTCAGGCTCCAAATATGTTGTTTCAAAACCGTCAAAAGCAGTGTCATTTTCACGCATAACAAAAAGTGCTCTGTTGCTTTCACCATCTTTGCTGTCATAAACAAACTCTTTCAAATATGACTTTGCCATATATAAAACCTCTTTTATTGAACTAATTTATTTTATAGATTAATATTTTTATAGGAGAATTTACAATATGGGAAAACTTTTTGAAGCTATTGTTAGCGGAAACTTGAAAGAAGACATAGAAGCTGACTATCAGGCAGCACAGTTTAGAGCTGAAAGCGTAGTCAAATCTTTTATGAAAGACTACTCACCTAAAATGACACGTATGGCTTTTGAGAAAGCTTTTAACAAACTTTGTGAGTCTACAAATTTGAAAGAAGCAACCGATGATAGTTATGGCTTCCATACAAGAGATGGCGATAACGAAACTGTTTACGATAAATTTGGAAATTATTACCAGCTTGATATGTGGTTTATAGGTGAGGCTACACCTTATAAGTCGTATCAAGAAGCAGTTGATGACTTCAGAAGTGGTTGTTTAGTTGACAGCGGAATTGATGATGACTTAAGAAAAGAAGGCGTTACCGACATCGATGACTATGCTGAAAGTTTTACAGACTTTGCAATTAGCATTTGTCCGAATTATGTTGAGTAAAACAACGGGGAGCAAACGCTCCCCGTATTTTTTTACAGCATATCTTTGATAAACTTTTTGATTAAAGTATCTGCATCTGTGCAGTTTTTGTCAATCTGCATCTCGAAAGCATGGTCAATCGCTTTCTTAAACTTCGGGCCAGGCTTGAAACCTTTTTCAATCAAAACTTTACCATTGATGACTGGAGTTGGTAATGGAGTTTCGTGCAATTTCCAGATGTCTGGTTTACGAACAGCAGCCATAATACCTTCCCACTCATCTGTAAAAGTCTTGACACAAGCTTCTTCGTCAGCCTGAGCCAAAAGACACAGCTCATCAAAATGTTTCCACTGAACAAACTTCCAAATACGTGCTTTGCTCTTCATTTCTGAAATGCGATGCGCACGCATGTGTTTCAATGTCATCTGTGAAATGAAATCACAATCTTTGTTAGTCATTCCCAACTGTTTGCAGAACTCGAATGCAGGAATTTCACCATCAATATCATGTGTAACAACTCGAGGAATATCCTCAACAATTGTAACACCATTGAACTCCAAAGTATTGTGTTTAACTTCACCTTTCTTCGCAGCAATTGGTTTACCAATGTCATGGCAGAAAGCAGCCATCATCATCAAGAAGCGTTTATGAGTATCTTCAACTCCAGCCTCATTCAGGATGTCAAACATTCTCATCATAACGAAGTATGTATGGTCCCAAGCGTTTCCATGTGAAACCAGCTTTGCAAAGTCTTTCAAGTCTTCAGGTTTTGTAACACTAATTCCAGTTCCGTCTTTTCGCTCAATCCATGCACCCTCAGCATGCCATTTGAATGACTGCTCACATGTCATCAAGCTGTCGATAATTGGACGCATACCAATTAAAGTATCAATCTGTGATGCCCAGAAAAACTCTTCGAAAACGAAATCGAAATGTTTTCCACCAAAAATGCCTTCAACTTCTTTCAGCATACGCTCTTTTGAAACTTCTTCAAAGCGGTTAGCGTCTAACAAACGGCAAGCAGCAATGTCTAAGTCCATTGCGCTGAATGAAGGCATAAAACCAGTCTTAGACATAAAGCGAATTGCTCTGAACAAACGCAGTGGGTCTTCATCCAAACGTTCATTCATATCACCAACAAAACGCAGAGTTTTGTTATTGATGTCTTCGACACCGCCAACTGGGTCGATAATGTTTCCATCAACATCTTCAAAAATTGCGTTTATTGTGAAGTCACGGCGTGAAGCATCTTCTGCAACGCTTTTTGTAAACTCAATTTTTGGGTGGCGGCCTTTAGTGATGTCTTTTCGCAGAGTTGCGATTTCAATCTCTTCAAGATGGCCATCGTTCATTTCAATCAATGGCATTGTAACACCAAATGGCTCGCTGTTGTCAGAAACATTGCTGAACTTTCTGAAGATTTTATGCAAGTCTTCTGGAGTTGCATCTGTGCAAATATCATAATCATGAGGCTCAATTCCAATGATAGCATCACGAACACATCCACCAACGAAGTAAGCTTTGAAACCAGCTTCTTCAATTGGATATAAAACGTTCTGTTTTAAGATTTCTTTTATTTTCATATTAACGGCAAATCTCCTCGTAAATTTCTGAGTTTGTAAGCGCTCGGACAGAATAGCGCAAGTTGAAACCGTTTGTCTGAACTACAGACTGATGAATTGTTTCAGGATGTGTGATGGTATAGAGTCCGTTATCAACGTCCACAATTCCAAAACCGAGCTTTTCAAGAATATCTTCAAAAACAGTCTGTTCATTCTTAGTCATATGTACCTCTTTACGTACATAATATATGAGATTAATATAATAAGTTCAAAAAGTTCTACTAATTTTTTATTAAAGGAGAAAAAAAATGGCTAAACTCAATGAAGGCTTTTTGGACTCAATTACAATGCCAATGAGCCTAGCAAGATACGCATATAGTATGCACTTCGACCAAAAAAGGATTGCAGATAGCTCAATTGAAACACTTATGAAATTTGTTGCTGTGCCTTGGCTCAAGTCTAACAAAAAGTATATTCCACTTCTTAGAAAACTTGGAAATGATGATTTGGAAGCAGGACTTACTAAGGTTGTAACTCTTATGCAGAAAAACTTCAGTGAGAGAGTTCATAAGAATGATTTGTCTGACTCAGAAAAAGAGTTCTTAGGTGAATCACGCATCCGTGAAGCTGACGATGATGACGACCTTCTTGGATATGGCGAAGAAACTGATGAGCCAATTACAGATGTTTATGATGGAGAATTGACAGGCAGACCAGTTGGAAAATACAAGTTTCATCCATCTGAGTTAGACTACGCAGCTGACACACGTGAGCTTGAAGGTTTTGACGATTATGACGATCCAGATAGCTATTATAAAGACACCTACCCAATTTCATGGAAAAATGAGCAGGCAGCAGCTGGACCAATCCTTGCAGAAAAAGACTGGGAAGAGCTTCAGCATGAAAGCAATGACACTGATACTTCTAATGGTATGGGTGGATTCTATATGAATGCATACGATTATGAAGAAGGTAACAGAGATGATGGTAAAGACTGGTATGATGTAGGCTTGAAAGAAAGCGCATTGTTCGAGTCAATTCTAAAAGGAAGAAAATAATGGTATTAAATGAAACACGCCAAAATTTGGAGAATGACCGTATTGACGATAGAGAAATAAAAGAATGTTTTATAAATGTTCTTAAATATGATTTCGGAATTACAATACGCCATATTAAAGTTCATTCTACACATGGCGAAGGCCCAGACTCTGTTTTTGAAGTTGGCCTCGATGGCTCAGAATATGATGATGACATTTTGGCAACATTATATAGAAGACATGTTGGAACTGAGCCTGAAACAACAGTCTTCTTGGGCTCAACTCTTGCTGGTGAAGGCAGCTACTGGGAAAGCCATACAATTGAAGAATTTGAGCACGACTTGACAGACCTTATTAAGACAGCACAAGTTGCTGGAAATATCAAAGGTGGAAAAGTTGTTCTCAGCGAGTCTTCAGACGTTGTTCGTAAAAGACTTGAAGCTGCTGTCGCTGCAGCTAAAGACATGGAACCTTTGAAAGAGTTTAAAGTTTCACACAATATTCTTACTGGTGAAGGTGAACTCACAACTGCTCTTCGTGACCTCGAGTTCGTTGGCGAGGTTGAAAAAGAACTTGGAAAAGGTGAATGGACAGTTTGGTTTAAAGATAAAGAAGCTTATCTTGATTTGAAAGTGAATTACAGCACTGGAAAATACAAATTTGAACTTTACAACATGGCAAGTTCCGAAGGAAAATGGGCTGGTGTCTCAATTGAAGAATTTGTTCACGATGTAAAAGAAGCTTATGACTCAATTTATGGAAAGTTGAGTGAAGCGTCTATCAGACCAGGAAATATCAAAGACTTTTTGAAAGCCGCTGCTTCTAAATTTGGAGCACGTTATCAAAGTGGCTGGTGGGGATATGGCATCACTGAAGGTGAAGGAACATGGCAAGGTGGCAAATGGGCAGTATTGTATGATGAGGACCATGGAGAATTGATTTTCAAAAAGTCGACAAACTCATTTGGCATCTCACCAATGGGACTTACACGTAATAAAGCAGACTATTCAGTTTCAGCTAACAAAATTTTAACAGTTGAAGATGTTGTAGACTTCATTAATAAAGGTCTTGAAAATGCTGGAGCTCGTGAACATGATGAGGCTAACAGAAAAAGTGCTGTTGAAAAAGCACTAAATGATGCTTGTGAAAGATACAGTGTCGATTGCTTAGACTTTTATGAAGCTAAACACGATGTTTATATTGCTGAACTTGATACTGAAGACTCTGGAGCAGCTGAAGACATTGAAAATGCGGTAAAAAGCGCTTATGAGACTGCAACAGTTTACATGAGAGACTATTCTGACATTTCAGAAGACAGATACGAAGATTTGGACCCAGATTTTCGTGATAAAAAAGTAATTATCATAAGATTTGATTAAAAAATGATAATGGGACCATACGGTCCCATTTTTTATTTTTCTTTTTTATCTTCTACCCATTCAAGGAAAATACCATCATCATACTTTCCAAACCGCGCGCGTTTCGCTTCCACAGCCGCAAAAAGTTGGTTAGTTGAGATGTTGTATGACTTTGCAAGTGTGATAAAAGCTTCAAGTAAGTCACCCATTTCTTCAGTAATTCGAGCAATATGATGGTCACATTCACTGTCGCTCATTGGTTCAACTTCACTTAAATGGTCAAACCAATTGACACATTCCAAAGTTTCGCCAGCTTCTTCAACAAGTTTTCGGGCAAGTTCTTTTCTGAAAGAGCCATTAAACTGAACATGAGATGCTTTGAATGCTTTTCCTTCTTTGATAAGAATATTTGGTATTTTGTCACGAACAAGTTTATTCACTTTTGTTTTGCTCATATTAACCCCAATACATTTGCATATAGTCATTTGTGGCAATGCTAACATGAGCATCACCAGAATAATTTGGTGACTTAAATGTTATGCCACCTTTAGGTAGATTAATAATTCGCTTGACACATACATTTGTTTTTCCTGTGATAGAGTCAACATATGGAATTGCTTTTCCATTCTCATCACGTTTGATGCGTGTCCAACGATAAGTTGGGTCATCATTTTCTTCGCCATCAGGAGGAGCACAAGTTTCCCAATCGATCTCAATCAACTTAACAGACTTGGGAGTTTTGGCAAGAAGTTGGTAATAGTCAGCCATTCCATTCCAAGAACATCTGAAAATTGTACCAACCTTCAAATCATCAATGCTGTTAATCATCTTTCTTTCCATTGTCCAACTCCCACCCAAGTTTCTTGTTCTTGTTGCTAGAGCTAACAACAACCATTTTATCATGACGTCTTTTTGTTCCGCTTTTCAATACAACCATTTGGTCGCCCCATTCTACAACAGTGCCGAATTTACATCCATAGAAGCTATGGTCGCCGCCATGAGGATAGATAACCACATCATCCTTTTCAATGTCAACACCATACTGGTCTTTCAATGGTTTTGAGAGGTCACATTTTGCAACTGTAGTTTTTCGAACAGCAGCATTTTTAACTGTAATCTCAATTGAAGGAATTGGGCATCTGTATAAGTCTTCAAGGACTTTGAAGAGGTTGTATTTATCAAACTCAGCTGCTAAAAGCTTCTGAATTTCAGTCGGGGTTTTTTCACCCCATTCAGGAATATACAAGAGGAACTCAAACTGAAGATTTTCAAAATTAGAGTCCCAAGAACAGTATATTTCATTATCTGAAAAAAGAGCATCATCATACTCTGAAGCTAGAGCTTTGAAGAAGTTGAGCATTACAACTTCACCGCGGCTGCGAACTTTATGCATGTTGTTATAGAAATAGTTTTCCTTTTCATAGTAAGAGCCTGTAGGAAAAATGTCGAATTCCAAATGGTTGTCTTCACAGAACTTATGGAAATTTTTCTCATCATCTGTGAAAAGAACTTCCTTATCTTCTGGTCGCAGCAAATGTTTCTGATAGTTGTCATCTTTAAGCGAAAATGTTGGTGACTTTACAAAGTCTTCATAAGACTCTTTTAGTTCCCATTCAATTCTTGCTTTTGTAAAATGACCATATATAGTCTTATCTTTATAATAACGAACAGTTCTCATTGGAACTTTGAAAAAGAGCCGGACATATTTCTGCGTTTTATTCCGTTCTGTGGCTCTGTCAATGATTTTTGATGTGTTAAAATAATAATAAGACATGGTTACTCCTGATTTTCTGAAACTTTAACGATATATGATGCTGGAATTACATGAACGCCATCACCATACAAACTTGAAAGATTGCTCATACATGAGATTAACGCATCACTTGAAGACTTTGCATAAATGCGGCGTGTGTTTCTTGCAAATGCGCATACAAACTTAACATCATAATATTTCATCATGATTTTAGTCTCCCCAATATTTTGTATCTCGATAGAAGTTCATCACTTCTTCAGCATGTCCTTTCTCAGCAAAACCAACAACTGCAACTCCACGAGCATAAGGTTTAGGCTGGTTTTCATCACGGAATTTTCGCCATTTGTCAAGATTGAGTTTGAACTGTTCGAGCTCAATTTCATATTCTGTTGCGGCAATTTTACCAGCTTTTGTTCTTTTGTCAACTTTTGGGGCTTCAGGTTTAATTGGGCATGGGTTTTTCTTGAGCCATTCATCACGAAGCTCAGCTTGACTTACACCATGAAGTGAGTCAATTTCGAAACCATTTTCATTAGCCTGTGTCTCAATGAGGAAACGAAGTCCTTCAGGAAGTTTGAAGCCAAAGAACTCAGACTCTTCATTTACGCCTTCACCTTTGATTGTGATTGTGCTGTATTTGAACTCGCTGTAGTCTACATTCACTGTGAGCTGCGGATATCCGAGTTTGATTTCATTCGCCAATTTAACAAGGAAGTCTTTTTCTTTGAGCATCGTTTACCTCTTTACGATTATAATATATGAAGAAAAGTAGAAAAGTTCAAAAAAAAATGCCACCAAAAGGTGGCATTGCCCGATGATGAGACGCATCTTTAATGGGCAATCGTAATGCAGTTGCCCTCTTGCGAAGTGTAAAAAACAGCTCCGGAGGTCCTCGATAATAATTATCGCATACTTTTAGTAACTACCTCTTATCTTTTCTCTTTAGTTCTTAGCACTTAGATTTCCCATCTCGCCAATCCAAGCCAGGTCAGAACACACCTTTTATTCGTCAGAATCCCAAATCAAAGAATTGATGTCTTCATACTTGTCAGTAATATCATGTGAAGGCTCACCATATTCGTCTTCAACTGTTGAAAGGCCGCCTCCAACTTCAAGGAAGTCTGTATCAATGCCACTTTTTTCAACAGCAGCTTTCAAATTGCTCAAAGACATTTTGTAAACACCATCATTGAAAACATCATTTTCAGATGGGCCACTTTCTGGGTCACCTTTATGTGAAAGCATTTGAGGCTCACCATAAGAGTCAAAAACTCCAAGAACATTATCAAGTTCAGCTGTTCGTGAGTCAAAGTCTTCGGTTGGATTGCCGTATTCATCACAAGGCATAAAATAATCACCACCTTTTTGATTTATACGAGCATAAACAATATCATCTCCAGTTGCATTTTCAAAAAGTTTAAGTAGATTTCCCATAATTAAAATTAGTTTGAAAAATAAAAGCAAGTTCGGTGGCCATAAAAGTGGCGCTTTCTCAACTAAAGTCGAGCTTTCAGATGGATACTGAGATTACCGAACCAGGTTCCTTTTAATGAGAGTGAGCTTTATCGCTCACATGTAAATTTCCGTAGTTTTTCTGTCCACCACCGTGAGGGACTAGCGCAACATCATATTACCCTTAGTGTTCGGAGACAAGCAGCTTATTGGTAAAACTATCCGAGTCGTTATGAAGAACGAGCTTTAATACTCTCGAGGAACTTCCTCATCTTCAGAATTCCATTTTATCTGTTCGTTATCAACATGCCTCTGTCCTAGTGGGTTTAGCACTACGGCAGGTACTGTCAATGGAAAGTATCGTTGCCCGACTCTAACCGTTATTAGGCTTTCACGCTTTGGGTTTCTAAAGCTGCAGACCCTTAGCTTTCTACGGCAACGCTGGGCGACACCATGCTTTTCCCAAGACGGGGAACCACGAACTCCCCTTCCACTGGTCTGGAATGCCAGTGCTCTTCACTGGATTTCTGAGCTGGTCTTGGGTCCGATTGGAAATGAGGCTATCTTATCCATCTCTTAGACTTATATACACCATTTCTGGGAATGCGTAGACTCTTCACCTCAAGTCTCGTTGCCCCTATGCCTTCATACTTGCTCGCTACCAGATTTCCACTGGAAACTAATCGCAATAGGCCGTTCCACAAGAATGTCACGCCAACTTGTGTTATCCGCGGATTTTTAAAACTTTTCCTTGTTTAGTCGAGCGCCAGATGGCACTCCCGACCGCCAAGTTATTTTACGATAATAACTAAAACGTTGAGAGAATGCCTTGCCACCGTTCAGCAAGATGATTAAGCCGTCCAGCATCTGTTAGGACTCCCTGGCCATTCTCTAAAGAGTATCGATGAAAAAATCGACCTCTTAATGATTGAGCACTTGGCACAACCATCGCTCTTTTATAATTATATATTAACACTATAAAGCTTCGTTTATAATGTCTTTTGCATTTTGTATTTTTCGATGCATACGGCTGCTGCTATTTGTATACATTATTTTCAGAGCTTCATACTGAGCAGCTGGCTCTTTTGGTAAGTCAAAATATTTACAATCTCTTTCAATTAAGAGAGCGCATCTGTCTGTGAACATGCTATATCCAGCCAAGTCAAAAACTTCATCAATTTCATCCGGTGTTTCACAAACTTCGAGCAGCGCTTTAACAAACTTTAGTCTCATCATGCTTTCCTCACTCTTAATGCAAGGCGCATTCTTAATTTCCAAAGTTTAGAAATAAACACTTTAAATATGAAAAACTGAATTGGTTTGTCAGCTCTCCAATGAAGACGTGAATATGCGAACAATTCTTTGAAGAAAATGTCTAAATCCGCATTCCGTACAGAAAGTGAATATGTTTTATGTAAATTAAAAAATTGCTGTTTGTCAATGAAGTCAATGATTGCGCTGTATTCTTTGCTGAAACGAACGACCTCGTCTTCTTCTAAAAGAGAAGATAGGATTATCCAAGGCGTTTCGCCATTTCTGTTTTCTTCAGCATATTGAAGAAAGCCATGTTTCACAATTGCACAGAAAAATTCATATAGTGCAACATTTGTCTTCATTATGTGCCTCACATTAAAAATTTAGTTATAGACTACAGGATTATTTGTTACGCAATCTGCAGCTGCATTTGCTATGTGCTGCTTCCACCATAGAGAGTCACCACTTTCTTCACAAGTGACTTTATAAGGGTCCCAATCCTGTTGTGTAAGTCTTCTCTCAATTATATAAGGATAGATTACTTCATAAGGCTGAGTGATCTTTTCTTTATCTCTGAGAAGAAGCTTCATGAGCTCAACTTTTGCATCTGCACTCAAGTTGCTTTCAATAATATCTTTAAGTAATTCTTCATTCATCATAATCGATATAGTCGGTCCGGAGAGACTTGAACTCTCAATCCTTACGGCGTCTGATTTTTTTTGAGGGATAAGGGATTCGAACCCTTACGGATTTCTCCAACGGATTTTAAGTCCGTTAATGTCTACCAATTCCATCAATCCCCCGAAAATTCATAAAAGGAATTAAATAATTCATCATAAATATAAAATTTACAATGAAGAACACTTATAATGTATCTTGCCCTTGCTTTATCGTGTTCCTCTATCTTTTGGTTTTTATGATGTGCTTTTTCATAATATTCAAAAGCAATATTTCTTTTTTCATCATATCCATCTAAAAAATAAGGACCAACTTGTTTTTCTCCGCCTTGTAATCCATGCTTAAGTTCCCATCCTTTTTGGATGTTTAATTCATCTATGTATTTACAGGCAATACAAGAAACATTTGCTTTATGCAAAGTTCCAATCTTCTTTCTGTAATTTCTCATAGCTTCAGCAATATGTACTCTTTGAGCGTCAGTGCAAGAATGCCCTAAAGTATTATTTTTTCTTTTTGTTTCTAATGCTTTCTCCTGTTGCTTTTTATGGTCGTAGTCTCCAATAATTCTACCTTTAGAGTCTTTTGGAAGCTTTATCTTCACTGAACAATATTTATAATGTTCAAAAAGATTTTTTCTTCCAATAAAAGACTCTTTACAATAAGGACAACACCAAGTTTTAGCATTTTTATATTGTTTCCTCATATCTAATTAGTATCTAACTAGTAGATAGATGTGTATGCCAATTCCACCACGAACCGAAAAATTGCCAACCTGACGCAGGTCGAGCCGCTCTAAACAGTTGGCCGAAATGAGAGGTTACGACTCTCATAACATGCTCTGCAGTTTAGCTTTTTGCAATTTTATGAGGCCATTTCCGTAACGCATGGCCTCATTGCCCAGTAGCAAACTGTCACCATTGTAAATTACTGTTTATTTTCAACAGCATCCCACTCTTTTGCATAAGCGTCCAAGAAAGACGCTTCTTTTCCAGTCCAACCAGTACAAAGTGCTGTACGATATGACATCTGTGGAACAACCATGTCGTCATAACCTGCTGTTTGGCAGCAAAGCACATTTACTTTGCGGTTGACTTTCTTACGATAGTCCTGGATAAGTTTGTACACATTTACATGTGAGCCAATATCATATCCACGTTTGCGATATTCATTGATGTGTGCAGGTGTACCATAAAGGCCACCAGTTCCAGCCTGCATATCACTGTAGATTATGATGTTGTCGTACTTCTCTTTGTTATCGATAGCATTCTTGAAGAACTCCCAGATACCACCTTCAGTTCCACCACCAACATCATCACATCCATTATGTGTAAGCTCTTTTGTCTGTGCGAGCGCGCCATTTCTCTTTGATGCTGGTTTTACAATCAATTTGTCACCAAACTTACCGACATATCCCTCATCTGAAGCCATAGCTGTAATAACTGATGACAAGTTGTCAATTTCAGCAACACGTACAGTGCCATACTCAGTTGTAACAGCGCCCCAAGCAGAACCAGAATTGTCAGACAAACACATTGTTTTGCCTTTCAAGTGTGGCATATTTGCGATAGAGATGTCGATACACTCTTCAAGAGCATCGAGAACCATTGGTCTGTGATGCATCTTGTTAGCCTGCTCAATCATCTTATAAGCGCTGTAATAACGGAATGGGAACTGCTTGCCCTTAACAACACCTTTCTTTAACTGGTCGAGAACCTCTTTACAAAGTTCTGTGTCATCAATCTCTGTGAAGATGTTGCGAAGATTGCGCAAAAGTGCCATATGTCCGAGCTTGATTGTTGAAAGGATTTCCTTCCAAGTTTTTCCTTCAGACTTCAACTGTTCCCAAGTCTTAGAGCCTTCCTCGACTTTAACTGAACCAGTTTTCATCAACTCATCAAGAACTGCAGAATTTGCGTGTGACAAACGAACTGCATTAATCATACCGATTTCAGCATTCTTGTATTTGTTAACTGCAAATGCATCAAGAGAGCTGAGCTTTTTAGCAACTGCTTTCTTCAAGATTGTTGGCATCTTTTTCTTGCCTTTGTTAGTTGCAATGTAGTAGGCAAGCTGAGTGATTGGCTCATCAGCACGTGACATTACCTGTGACTCATACTCCAAGAATTTTCCTGGGTTTTTCTCAGTGAAAGCAGCACGCTTTGCATTTGTTGACGCACGAACCATAATAACCTGAGGATTGAGACGCATATTGTAGTTCTTACGAAGTTCAACTGCGAGCTTCAAAGTTCCTTCGAAGTCATAGTCCAAAGCGGCATCAATTGCTTTTGTGAATACAGTTGTAGTTGATTGGCCATTGAAAGATTTGAGCCATTTATTGAACTCATCACTGTCTGTGCCATAACGAGCACCAAGGTCTATCGTCTCAACCTTGACATCTTTTACATTGTCTCTGTAATAAGATGCTTCACCAAAGATTGAAGACGCAGCGATGATACGAAGTGTAGAAAGTGGGTCGAGCTTGTAAGAGTCACCACCCATAAAGTTTTTAACGATTTCATCAGAGCGCAAAACTTCTGACTCACGAACTGCTTTTGCAGCTTTTGAGATTCTTGACATATAGAATACCTCCAAAGAAAATTGATTGCTGTTTGGCTTGTTATTTGAGATATGAGTTCAAAATGAAGTAACAGCTAATCCCGCTTTTAGAAGTAGGATTTTATAATTTATAGATTAATCGGCCCGGAGAGATTTGAACTCTCACAAGTATTTCTACTTCCAGATCCTAAGTCTGGTGTGTCTCAACCAGTTGCACCACGAACCGTAGAATGTTCTAGACAAGTAACCAACTAGAACTTGTGACTCCACTTGTCATTCATGGAGGCTTTCCTCCAATATAGCCTATTCTATCCGAAAATAGACCCACACATTTCAGCATATTGAAAGATTTCACTTTATGCTTTATGGTACTACTAACGTTTGACTTCACGCTTTCGCAGCAGCTACTTTGAAGTTCTCCCGGTACGATTCGAACGCACCCAACACGGAACCAGAATCCGTTGCACTACCAACTATGCTACGGGAGAATATGAAAAAACATAAAAGAATACTCGTTGCGGGAAACGGGATTTGCTGAGTCACACAGCGCTCTGTGCCCCGATTATAATGCGCAGTCAGCCTATTGTAATTTGAGCACCAAATTTTGTATAGAAGTAACCGCAACATCTGCTTTTTATGTTTTTATGGCAGGTGGTGGAATCGAACCACCCCGATGTCGAGCTTATGAGGCTCGTAAGCCACAACCAGTGCTTCAACCTGCTATGCGTATTAGGCGAGGCAAGACTCGAACTTGCAAAATGGCGGTTTTGGAGACCGCTGCTGTACCATTGTAGCCACTCACCTATAAATTACTTAGTAGTTCGTATTGGAATCGAACCAATGTCTCAAGATTGAGAGTCTTGCAAACTAACCTCTGTTCTAACGAACCATAATAAAAAACTTTACTGGTTCTAGCCCAACTAAACTACGGCCCCTCTACCTGCATTCAATTTTTGCAAGCCATACAAGTACTCTCACGAGTGAGAGGTCGATGGAAGTCGAATCCATGTTGATAAAGCTTTTTATAATGACCTCTTGTCTCTCTTTCGAAAGCTGTTCAAGAGGCCCAACCAAACATTATATTAATCGAACCAATACCATTTTGCAATGCCTTTGTAAGTGTCAGCAATATTGGCTTCGATTTCCTCAATCAGCTCATCATCAGAATTGATGTCAATTCTTTTCAATTCTTGACGCCTATACGACTTTTTTTGGTTAATCAACCAATTGTTAGTCGAAACAACTGCTCGTTTCATGTATCGTGTCCAGATACGACCGAAAGTTTTACCTTTCCGTGTTCCACGACTACTGTAACGAATGTTTTCACGATAAAATGCGGACTCTGTATAACTATTTCTCATTTGGATAATCTCCTATCCTAATGATAAGTCATAAGCATTTCCTCCATATAGATGGACTAGTAAGATCCGAACTTACGCCTCCAGCACTAAGGGCCAGCATTCTTCCAGCTAAACTATAGTCCATTAGTCAATTGCATGATACCCTGTACAAAATAAACATACAATCTACTCTCGAGATAGTCGACTTCTCTCGATTTTCGGGCAAGAGGGATTCGAACCCCCGATCTCTTCGTCCCAGGCGAAGCGGCTTAACCGGCTGGTCTATTGCCCGTGGCACGCAGTCTTATTTTACGTGTTAGCTACGCAGTTATTTCACGTGCATCGTTGTCTGTTTCTTTCGGAATGACCTCATACTCCAGTCTTTTTATGGGCTTGCAAGTTCCCAACAAGATATTAACTTTCATCTTGATAAGCAGCAACTTGCTTGAGTGTGTAGTCTAGGTTTGTAACCACTCTCACTCTCTTACATTGGAAGTTTTTCCGTTTCTCACCTGAATCTCGGGGCGCTTTTTACACGCTTGCGCAGGATTACGAGAGTTACCAGCTCTTCATTCCGTAAGACTTATAATTGCAGTAGCGCCCTTCCACGGCATGACCCGCACTGTACTGGTTTAACCTTTTTCAAGAAGCGCATGAGGGATTCGTTCGGATGATAATCACCTCGATTTCGACATTCTACCAGAGAACTACTAAGTGAAGGCATTTCCGAAATACACACATTCACCGTCCATTCTCCGCTTGGATACGCCAGACTCCCATTCAAACGAGTTGCGCAACTCTCTGGGGGCCCTAAATGGCGAAGGGCAAAATATATGTTATATAGATTAACTATATAGCGCCGATGTTACTGGACTACGGTTTGGAATTTCTCGCAATACATTGCTACAAAAACCAATCCTAGTCTTTTTGTTCATTCTGTAATGGTCGATTGCTTGAGCATCGCTTTTGAATGGAACATGCTTTGAATTAGCACGGCCAAACCGTACTTTAGCTGATATAGCGTCTGGAATTGCTTTCAAACCAGCATCAACTTTTTGCTGAAATATCTTTGCATCATATTCCAGTTCATACTGAATGAACTCAGCATATGTTTTAGCATTTCTGTGTGCAAACTTTCCTCTGTAAGCTGCTTTTAGTCGTGGTTTACCAGTTAAAAGGTTTGCCCAGTCTCCAAAATAGAAGAACTTACCAATTGTTTTTCCAACATCAATTACGACACGTTTATTTTTGAAGTCATATATGAAAGTGTTGTTCTTAATAGAACCGTCTTTCATTTTGAACTCTATCCAATAGACATAAAACTTAGAAGGTTTGTCTTTCATAAGTTTTGCCTCCGTTTTTCAAAATAAAAAGCTAAGTGCAGTGACAGGTTCATTATTTGCAACCTGCACTTTCCGTCGGAACCACACAAATATCACCGTAACCTGTCGTGGCAGCACATGCTCGAGTTTGATTGTTACGGCCAACTCTGTTTAACATGCTTGTTTTACAACCGTTTTTACGTTTCAGTCTCAGTATTAGATTTTGCAAGTGATTGGTCTGGAACTTTAACGTACGGGATATGCGAGAATCGAACTCGCGACCTTTAGCGTGACAGGCTAACGTGGTAACCAACTCCACTAATACCCCAAAAACAAAAGCTACAAGAATTAAGCGAAACAGTGTAGTTTCGAAATTTTTTACGTTGCTCTTCCAGCTGAGCTACTTCCTCGCATTCGCGAAAAAGGTTGGATTCGAACCAACGACACACGGCTCCCAAAGCATGATTTTGAAGTAACTGTCTCATTCTGCTTTGTAGCTTTTTATTGCAGTGACAAGGATTTGAACCTCGCTCCTGGAGCTGTGGTTCTGTTATCGTCAGGCCCTATCGTCGTTCCGTCTCTGCTCAATGCAGTCGTAGACTATTGTCAGGCCCTATTGTCACTTACTAGCAGCTCCTGTGCACGATTTACACTACACTGCAGTGGGGAACGCGTTTCCCCCAGACCAGAACAATCGCGAATAGTCCCAGTCCTTCGTATTTGCGGGGCAGGCTACACTTGTGAAAGGAACCCCGCGAGCTCACAAGTATCAACACCCAGAAGTCGATGGAGAAGGAGTCGAACCTTCAGCATAACCATGTTTCCACCGTGGTGGACCCTAGTATTCCCGATTTCGGCAAACTTACTTTTGGCTAGCAACTTCCGTTTCAGTTTGTTTCTTCCAGCGAGGACTTTCCCATATCCCAGATTTTGAGTTACAAGCTCTACTCTCTTTTTACGCATTTACACTCGGTAGCTCATCGCTTTAGAGACCCCGTACCCTCGGGTCTATTCGTTCTCCGTTTCAGGTCTTGGCCTTCGTCCTTACTCTTCGGTTTCGTATGCCAGGCGCTCAACGAGATGGTTATTCACCTACTGGCTGTATCTCACCTTTTTATGAAGAATCGTTTCTCACAAAGTATTTTTTGAGATGCCTCTCAGAACTTTGCAATAGTGGATTTGATGAGACTCGAACTCACATTCTGCAGCTCTCCATTGTAGGCTTTAACTGCAGGCTTTGCCAATTAGCGGACAAACCCAAAAAGTTGTAGGTATAAGGAACCAAATTGGAAAGGAATTACCCGTATGCCTTTTTGCTATTTGCAGGTCCAGTTTAACCTTCCCATAGCTAGGGGTTATCTTAATGCAGAACAAGGACTTGAACCTTGCCGTTACTCCAGCTTTGTGAGCTTCACGGATCCAACAGTTTCTACATTAGTTCGTAATTCCGACTTTACGGTTGGTGTTCACCACACCAGTCGGTTGAACCTTAGTACTCGTCCGAGCTTTACAACATTCAATTCAATCTCGATTGATTCGGCCATCATTTTCGTGAAGTGAACCACACTTCCTTATTGTGAACCAATCCGGCCAACCATTTCATCATGGTCATCTTTGTTACCGATGTGAGCTTTTCAGCATCTCACCGTTATGACTTAT